>JAABUK010000359.1_pt1 | contig 99114 bp, 94 predicted proteins | sample 5559141 | NCBI WGS metagenome assembly JAABUK01 (sample SAMN10711869, study PRJNA513367) | rock metagenome | isolation source: Antarctica rocks | place: Antarctica: Victoria Land, Pudding Butte nord | collected 2016-01-03
CGTTTGGTGCGCGATTACGAGTATTTGCCTCAGAGCAGTGAGGCCATGATCCGCTTGGCAATGTGTCATTTGATGCTCAAAAGGATCAAAAATACATGATCTTAGACTTTCTCAACACGCTCTTAGCTTGCCCCGACACAGCGTACCTCCTGCGCTAGATCGTCTTCTTACAGTACCGCGAGCGCTTTTAGCCGCCGTGACTGATTTGCTCCCGCCGAACCGATAATCAGCCCATTATTACTCCATTGGAACCCCGCATTGCCAGTTTGTGGGCTTCGGTAAAAATGGGGATTTGTGGAAATATGGTGTGGTTAGGCCCCTGGATATTCATACGGGCGGGTGAGAAAGAGCGACCTGGCATTGCGAACAAAAACACAGAAGCCCAAAACTGACGCCGCTGTCACGGCGGCACAACTGGCGCAGGCTAATGCAGAGATCATCGCAGTGGCGGCGCGAACAGCTCGCCCCCGCCATGCGCTTCCTCCAAGAACACAATCCCCAAACGCCCCGAATGTTTCACAATATGTCATGACGGTAGTCTAACGGCGCACCTGTCCCGACCCGACAACACAAGTAGGATCGTCACAACAAGAGTATGATCAAAGGAATTGCCCCCTGTTGGGACGCTCCACAACAACGAAGATGAGTAAGATGTCAAAAGAGAAGTTCGCGGAAAGAAATTCGCGTAAACTAATTGTCGCAGCATAATCCCCTGCATAGAGGTGTCTCGCCGACGGGACCAAGACCGCAGGTGAACCCATGGAGGTTTTAGGAGGGAGCCGCACGGCCTGCTCGAACAGGCGGCGGCGAGTCCTTAGTCTGCCGCGTACCCCTGCCACCCGACAACCGTAGACGCCGCGCCAAGATACCGAACAGCGCGATCTTCAGTGTCACATCTCGTGCCCTTTCTCTGGACGTGCCCTTTCTCTGGACGTGCCTTCCGTCTGTCAGAGGTCCTCAGTCACAATAGTCCTCAGTCACAATAGATGGAGCCAATCAACATGAACTACCCAGGCCCTAGTGCCCCCACGCCCAGCGGCGCGGCCCCGAGCGGCAGTGCACCCGCGCTCGACACCATTTCCCAAGAAGCCATCTCCCAGGAAGCCATACGGTCGGCGCTGCGTGACGCCACCCGATCCCTGATCGAAGATGTACATGCGCCACCTCTCAGCGCAGACGAGCGTGCCCGTCTGCGTGCCACGGCTACCCTCCAGAACGCACTTGTCCTCACCAACCCACGCCTGCCCGACAACCCCATCGTCTACGCCAACCCCTCCTTCCTCAACCTCTTGGGCTACCCCGAAGAGGAGATCGTAGGCTTCAACTGCCGCTTCCTTCAGGGCCAAGGCACCGACCGCGCCGAGGTCGCCAAACTGAGGGAGGCGATCAAGCAGGAGCGCCCCGTCCAGGTCACGCTGCTCAACTACAGGAAGGATGGCACGACCTTCTGGAACGAGCTGACCGTAGCCCCAGTGCGTGATGAGCAAGGTGAGGTCACCCACTTTGTCGCCGTGCAGACGGATGTGACACCGCTCAAGGACGTGCAGGCCGCGCTGACCGAGAGCCATGAGCGCCTTGGTGAGAGTGAGCGGCGGCTGCAAATGGCCCTCGCGAGTGGCGGGCTCGGCCCTTGGCACCTGGACCTGACCACGAACGAGTTCCTGAACATTTCGGATACCTGGAAGAGCCACTTCGGGCTGCTCCTCCAGGCCGAAGTCGCGGCCTCTGACGCATTCGCCGCCGTGCATCCTGGCGACCGCGACCATGTGCGGCAAAATCTTCTGGAGGCGGTAGCCGCGCGCCGCGACTACCAGGTCGAGTACCGCGTTATCTGGCCTGATGGGAGCGTCCACTGGATCAGCAGCCACGCCAGCCCCGTCTGTGACGAGGCGGGAGAGCCAACGGGAATAATCGGGGTGACACAGGAGATCACAGCGAGGAAGCAGCAGGAGGCAGAACGGGAACAGGCTCTGGCGGAGGCACTGGAGCGGGCGGATCACGACGCGCTGACGGGCCTATGGAACCACCGCGCCTTCCAGCGCAGGCTGGAGCAGGAGACGGCGCGCGCCCAGCGGGAGGGCACGGTGATGGCTGTTGTCCTGCTGGACCTGGACGACTTCAAGTTCTTCAACGATGTGTACGGCCACATTCTCGGTGACGGGGTGCTGGGGCAGGTGGCGGAGAGACTACTGACCGTCTGCCGCCCCTACGATACGGTGGCCCGCTTCGGCGGGGACGAGTTCGCGCTTCTCCTGCCTGGGGTCAGCCAGTCCACGGCGGCGCAGGTCGAGGCGCGGCTGCGCGTGGCACTGAGCGGCCTGACTTTCTGCCCTGACGGGCAGGAGAGGGCCATTCCCGTCACCGTTTCGCTGGGGGCCGCCCTCCTGTTTGACCTGAGCATGGATGGAAAAGCGGTACTCCAACAGGCCGACGCCCGTCTGCGGCGAGCCAAGACGGGCGGTGACGTGGAGACGGAGGCGGACCGTGTGCGTGCTTCGGCGAAGGGTTTGGTGGCGGGCTTTTCAATGCTGGACGCTCTGGTAACGGCGGTGGACAATAAGGATCGTTATACTCGAAAGCACTCGGAGGACGTGATGGAGTACAGCCTGACCATCGCACGGGAACTGGGGCTGGATGACGCGACACTGGACACAATCGCCGTAGCCGCGCTGCTGCACGACGTGGGCAAGATCGGAGTTCCTGACGCGATCCTCAGGAAGCCAGGCAAGCTAACGGACGTGGAGTTTACGGCCATCCAGCAGCATCCGCAGATGGGGGCGGTGATGGTCGGGGCGGTGCCAGGTCTGGAAGCGACACTGGACGCGGTTCGTCACCACCACGAGCGGTGGGATGGGTGCGGTTATCCTGCGGGACTAAAAGAGAAAGAGACGCCGTTGATTGCGCGGCTGATGGCGGTGGCCGACGCTTTTTCCGCAATGACAACGGATAGGCCCTATCGAAGGGGTATGGACAGGGACAAAGCGCTTTCGATATTGGAGGATGGGGCGGGGACGCAGTGGGACCCGCAGTGTGTCGCGGCGTTCCTGCGGGCGATGGAACGGGCAACGGAACAAAATTGGGCTATGGCGCGAGTCGCTTGAAAGTTGACGCTACTGCCTGTTCTATGCTACCATGCAGAAACGCCAGAATTGTTCAGCAATGCCCTCGGGCTTTTCATGCTTTGCACGATCTTCTTATATGCCTTGCATGATCTCTTCTCAGTGGCTTGAAGTTCCACCGATGCGAAAGGAACCCTGCGATGCCAGAAACAGAAGTCCGCCGCCTCCATGAGCGGCTGGGCAAAGTCTCCAGTCAGCCAATCAACGTCGCCTCCTACACCAACAAACGACTGACGATCAATTATCGCGCCCCGCTGGAGCGGCTGTCGACCCTTGTTCCCTCCTGTCTGGAGGTGGAGGAAATACGGGACACGGGCATGGGCATGATCAGCCAGTGTGTCTGCGATTTCCACGTCACTCAGTTCGGTCTCCTGCCGATCCCCAAGACCCATACCAACGAGATGCTCTGCCGCATCAGTGTCAAAGGCCAGAAACACGGGGAGCCGTTTCGTGCCTATTACACACTGCGCTCGGATTCGTCATCGCGTATTCTGGGATTCTTGGGCGGCCATTTCTCCCACTTCCGTAAAGCTACGTCTGACTTCACCCGCCAAGATGACGGCAGAGTTTATGAGCTGGGCTGCACCGCCCGCGATGCGATCTGCAACGGCCACTTTCGGGGCGAACTTGGCTCCCTATCTAAAGAGCCGCCGTCCACGACGTGCTTCGCCGACATCGGCGAGGCCACAGAGTTTGTCTTCCAGCTCGACGGCAGTTGTGGCTATCACTGGGAAAAGGACAAACTTTCATTCCAGAAGATACAGTATCCACCGTGGGATTTGCGCTTCTGCCACGAGTACGAATACGACTTTGCACTGCTGAACTACCTTTTTGACGAGTTCGACCTTCAGGCAGAGTTTGACTGTGTCCTATTCATGCAGAAAGTGCCGCAGGTATGGGGCGCTTCCTGGCTCTACACGCCTGATGCCTTGTCCATGGCCACATCAGCAAAGGCAGGCAACTTGAAGACCGCTTGAGGTGGGCGGCGGCTCGTTTCACTCGCCGCCCTTTCCGTCAGCCCAAGTCAGGTTGCCGAACGTCCCGTCCGCTTCAGGCGCAAACTCCCGCACATCCACCACCGCGTCCAGGTTTAACGGGCCGAAGACGTGCGGGAAAAACTGACCGTTGTCCGCGTCCTCGACCTTGATCGGCGCTGTCAGCCTGTCTGCGTCGATCACGAGCAGAACCAGGTCCTGCTGCCCTCGAAAAAATAGGTTGGCGGTGCCGACCACCTGTTCCCGTGTCGAGCAGTGGATGAAGCCTTGGGTGTCCAGGCTTTCGGCGCGGTAGTTGCCTTTTATCTGGGCCTCGTTCCAGGCTGATTGAGAGCAGATGTGCAGGATGATATTCATAGCTTCAAGGTTCATGACTGATACTATACCGCGATTATCGGCTCACATAGGTTCGAGTCGCCAGACGCCATAAGGGTTGAAGAATGGATCGCTCTTCTCGTACAAGCTACACGGCTCGAGTTTCAAGCGATAATGAGGTGACTGGGGATTGAGACTAAAGCTATGGCCGCTCCGCAGGTCTGGCTTCTCCAGAAGAGTATACAAAAGAAATGTCTGAAGCAATTGTGCCCCATCCTCATCCGAGAGGGCAGCATCCTGGGCGGCGTCAGGCAAGCCCAGATTATGCATGCCGCAAGAGTAGCCCCCGCTGTCCCCGCCGATCAGAATGACAAAGGCGTCATACAGCGCTCGTAGGCTCGGGTCAGCATCAAACGCATACCAATCCTGCTTGCTATGTGCTTTGCCAGTGGATTCCACCTTGACCGCCAGGCCACCCGCGCGTAACAAGCCGCTGGCTGCACCCAGTATGGACTGGGCGGCCTCCGTTGAGCCACCCTCGCCAATGACATAAGCAGTGCAGGTGTGGGCGGCAATCGCGTCAAGCTCAGCGTCAGTCACCGAACCGCGCCCTGCTAGGCGGAAAGCATTCTGCAAACCAGGATCATATTCGTAGATTTCCATTTCCCAGCTTTGCTGTGTCTTTGTGTCCATCAGAATGCGGCCCGCGAAGATCAAGCCGCCGCTCTGGCCTGCGATAGCCTGAACAAGAGCAGTACGGCTTTCCCATTTGCCTGGCACACCGATGATGATCTGGGGTTTGTCGGTCATTTTCGTCTTTTATCTTTCCGCCGCATACCTTCAGTCGTGAAGGATTCAATCCTATCTATTCAATCTTTGTAGAACTCCGCCATCACCGCTTCAGCCTCGGGCCGCGATAGCACCTGTACACCTGCCGTCGCCAGCACCTGATCGCGTGGATTGTTGGCGCAGGCAAGCAGGAGGCGAAACACGTCTCCTTTTTCAGCAGGCGTCAGCGACTTGTCTTCCGTCAGGCGTTTGTACATTTCGGCGATGTGCAGCCAGATCGCAATTTCCCTCTCGGCATTCCTATCGCGGCGAAAACCGTCCTCCCAGGCTTGCAGGCTCATCGGGTATACCTCGTCGAGGGCCTCTTTCAGGCGGCGCATGAAGGCTTTTCCTGGTTCGTCGAACGGCGGATGCTGGTAGGCGCTCTGCTGAAGCTGGTCGGGCCGCACCCAGCAGTCACTTTCGACGCCGTTCATGGACACGCGGACCATTCCAGGAGCAAGCTCGCGGGCAGGAATGGTCGTCAAGGTCTCCGTCGGCACATCGTAGATTTGAACGCGTGGTTCCCCGTTCTCACTCTCACGCGCCTGTGGTGAGAGCGGCTGTGTTCGTTCAATCTTGCGAAACTTGTCCAGCCAACTCATAGTCGTTCCCTTACTTGGTCGAACCTTTCCAGCCAGCCCACTGCGATGCGCCCGCCGCCGTCACGGTCGCTCTGAATAGACTGCTGGATGTCCTCCCGTGCCAAAAGATGATCCAATCAAGGAGCATCGGGAAGCCGCTTAGACAGGGCGACCAAGGCCGAGAGGGCCTTGCTGGAGTGGGAGACAAAACTTCCTGGACCTGCCGCACTATGTCGAGCGATCCAATCTAATCCTTCGAGACGTTCGCGGTTGACGGGGCAACCCGCCTCGATACGCATTCGGGCATGCGCCTCGAAATGCTCATCTACCAAGAAAGCAATGGCTGCTAGTTGCGGTGACACCCAACGCCCGCTGTCAAAGGCCCGCCAGAGAGCGTCGCGGCTCTTTTCATTCGCCGCGCCTAAGTGCATCGCTACTGCGCCGATGAGTTGAGGCCGCCTTCACGCCAAGCCGTAGTCGCGCCAATTGAGGAGTTGGTTATCGCTACCGCCAAACACTCGGTCGGGGAAGCGGTCGGGCCGCAACCCATGCAGTGTACGAGCCACCAGCATAAGATTCCAACCAATCAATCCTTTTCCTTTGATCTCTTGATACAGGGAGTCCAGCAGCCCTCCACAGTCGTAGCACGTCCTCGTCCGAAGCCCCAATTTGGTTGAGAACCTCTAGTAGGTCCGTCGCAATTTGGCTGTCACGCGTATAGGCTCCGTCCGACTCCGAGGCCACTGAGTCGCGGGCATTGAATTGTTGCTTCACCGCATAATACTCGATCAGCGGCACTGGTGTTCCGTCACGGTAGAAGTGTTGGGTTGGTTTGAGCCAGTTCTACATCTAAGAATTCCAAGAAATTTGCCTATCTATTCTACCATGACGGAACACTAGTGTCGGCACTGCAGCGGTGCCGACACTCACCAATGCCTCCCGCATCGCGTGGGACATCCGATGGCGGTCGTACTTAAAACGATCAGGATAAAGAGTGCGAATCCGAGCTGCCATCGGAGTGGTGTGCTCGAACGTGATGTCCACCAGGGCCTCTGCCCACACATCGGCCTGTTCCTCCAGCGGCCTCCGTCCTACCTCCCGCAGCAGCGTCTCATGCGAGGGCGATCTCAAGCCTCGCCTTCGCTTGGACTCCTCTATCCCGTGAATGCCCAGCAAAGCCACGATAGAACCAGTTTTCCAATCAGTAGACGACGAGGAATGAACCATCAGGACGGGCCACAGCCGTGACCAGGCTCCAAACGGGAACACCGTCTGCGCGGCCAAGTGCGCCTTCGGGGTTGCCGTCTTTGTCATAGACCTGCCACACGAGTGATGCGCCGCGCCCCCAGCCAGCCCCCTCCACCCACGCGAACAGCGTGTCACCCTGGGCATTCGGAATGAAAACAGGGTACTTGCGGCTACCCATGCCTGGTGCGGGCTTCGACCTGGGCACCTGCGTCACGTCGGCGGCGAGCCGAGCGTGGTACACTTGCCCTGCCGTCTCCCACGCGCCAACCACACCTGTGTTGTCTTCGGCCAGGGAGAAGCTGCTCATCGGGCACGCCCCCAGTTTCCACTTGCCCAGAATGGCGCAGCGGAAGGTCGTTCCGCTGTCACGAGAGACCAGCAGGGTCGTGTCGCGATCGAAGTTGTCACCTGCCGCACGGTACAGGATATAAAGGCTGCCCGCACGGTCAACGAACGCCCGCATGGAGCAGCAGCCGCACTGTCCCGTGGGCAGCACGCTGATTTTCTTCCCAGGCGCGAAGGTCTTGCCACCATCGGGCGAGCGCGCCAAGAAGACACCCCCTGCCGCCTCATCCTTGCCACGCGCGGAGGCATGCCAGGTGACGTAGACATGACCGCTGACATCGGCGGCTACGGAGCCTCCTCCATCCACTTCCTCCGTACTCCCCAGCAGGTTCCGCTGCGGCTCGAATGCTGTGCCCACATCGTTCAAGCGGGCGTAGGCGACATAAAGCCTGGCATAGCCGTTTGTCCCCTTTGAGCCGACGCCGTTCCAGGAGACGTGGACACGCCCCTTATCGCCGACGGCAAGTTGCGCCCCACGGATCGTGCCAATGGCGATGGCGCTGCGGGGCGTGCTGTTGACGCGGATCGGCGTAGAAAACGGGGCGTCCGTCCCTATCTTTTTGTGGACGTAGAAGATGTCACCGTGGGCAGAGTCACCCTGGAAGTAGATCAGGTGCAGAACCCCCTGATGGTCTACGACGGTCTGCGGCTGGATACCGCCGTGGGGCGTCCGCATCAGCGTGACGGCTCCTGGCGTGGCCAGAAGGGGAGCGGAGGAAAGAACGAGCGCCGCCAGCAGGCCAACGAACGCTATCTGCGGTGCGGCGAGGCCGATTGATTTCCAACGGAGTAACTTCAACCTGAGTAATTTCAACGCGGTACCCTCACAAAGTCTTGACAGAGTCTTGGGATATGCGCGGAGCCAACAACTTGAGCGGCAGGAATAATTGGTCGCGTACTCGGTTGCGATTGTACCTCGGCTCCGCAGGCTTGTCAAAGGGCGTATCCAACTGAGAAGGCGGGCGCTCTCTTTAAGCGCCCGCCTTGGCACAGGGCCCCACGAGAAGGACTCAGCGGGTAGCCGCGTAGTCCAGCACTTTCGTCACGGACGGTCCGCGCCCCTCCAGCGCAATCTCGCACGCGCGGTTTGCCTGGGACTACACGACTTGGCTTGACTTGGTCGCCCTGACTGTCGCGGGCCTGCTGGCTTTCGTCCATCTGCGCGGGCGAAAACCATCTACCCACACGCATCACTCCGATCATGCAGATCATCACGGTCATTGCGAATCTGATGGGGAGAAACACGGTCAGGCAGGTCATGAGCCTTCCATTGCGGCGAAACCATAAGGGATAGCCCCTTATTTGGGTAAACTGAAACTCATGGAAAACAGGGCACCCAAGAAGGTTCATTTGCTCCTGGGCGTAGGCGTGGCGCTGATGGCGGCAGTGCTGTTCGGCCTCAGCACCCCATTCGCCAAGCTGCTGCTGGGAAACACCGCGCCCGTGATGCTCGCGGGTCTGCTGTACCTCGGCTCGGGAATTGGGCTGTCCGTTCTCTACTTCACGCGCCGCACCGCGTCAGAGGCCCCGTTGACGCGCCCCGACCTGTACCATCGGCACGGACATTCCCCGTGAAGGGGACAGCAAAAACACATAGGAGCCTCTGGGCCAACCGCGACTTCCTGCTCGTCTGGTCGGGGCAGGCGGTTTCCTACTTCGGCACCCGCGTCTCCAATCTCACTCTGCCACTAATCGTGCTGGCGATCACCCACTCGGCGGCCCAAGCGGGCTTCCTTGCATCCGCCAGGATGATCCCGTACCTGCTCTTCGGCCTGCCTGCGGGCGCGCTCGTGGACCGCTGGAATCGTAAGACGGTGATGATCGTTTGCGACCTCGTCCGCTTCCTCGCCCTCGGCTCGGTCCCGCTCGCCTACCTCTTCGGACACCTGGGCTTGCCCCAGCTTTACCTCGTCACCTTCGTCCAGGGCACGGCCTTCGTCTTCTTCAACGTCGCGGAGATCGCTGCCTTGCCACACGTCGTCCCCAAGACCCAGCTTGCCCAGGCCACCGCCCTGGACTCCACGGCGGGGTCGGCGGCTTCCTTGCTGGGGCCAGGACTGGCGGGCATCATCATCGGGGCCGCCCGCACCACGGCGGCGGGCGCGGCCCTGGTCTACGGGGTAGACTCCCTGACCTACCTGGCCTCGCTACTCTCGCTCGGCTTCATCCGCACCCAGTTCCAAACTGAACACGCCCCGCGACCGCTCTCCGAGCTGCGCCGCGAGATCGGTGAGGGGCTGCACTTCCTTTGGGCGAAGCCGCGCCTTCGTGCCCTCGCCCTGCTGACGACGGCGCTGGCCCTGCTATACGCGCCCGTGCCCCTGGCAATGATCGTGCTGGCGAAGGGGTCGATGCACGCCTCTTCCCGCACCATCGGTTTGGTCTTCAGCGTGGCCGCCGTCGGCGGGCTGCTCGGCTCGGCCCTCGCGCCCTGGTTCAAGTCCCGCGTACGGCTCGGTCAGGCGATGGTCGGCTGCGTCATGATGCAGGCGCTCCTCACCCCGATGCTCGCGCTGGCCACCTCGCCCTGGACGCTGGCGCTGGGTTGGGGCGTGCTGTTCATGATCGACCCGATCTTCTACGCCTATTCGATTACTTACCGCTTGTCGGTGACGCCTGACAAGCTGCAGGGCCGCATCCAGAGCGTGTTCCGACTGCTGGCGTATGGGGCGGAGCCGTTGGGGACAGCGGCAGGCGGGCTGCTCCTCGGATTGGTAGGGCCACGTTTGGAAATCTGGGGTGTGGCGGCAGGCGTAGCTCTTTGCGCGGTGCTGGTGAGTGTCTCTCGGTTGCGACAGGCGTAATCCGAGGGACGGAAGTGTCTGATTCCCCATCGCCGCTGCATACCAAAAAAGTTGGAGGATAGCCTGCGCCAGCACGAACAGGTATAATTTCTGATGTTACTGGCGACCGTGAGAACACGGAGAGGACAAATACCGAAAGGGTAAGGACAGACTCATGCATTACGATGGAGAACCTGCCGCGCGCCACTCTTTCTCGCGGCTTCAGCACGAAGGCCACGCTGGGGCACGGGCTGAAGATGATGCTGGAGACGGCGGACCGCGTGTATCTCTTTATGGGACCGACAGGGACGACGGTCGTCTTGGATCAGGATAGGAACAAGCCACTCCCCGCGTGGATGTGATGAGCACCCCTGTGACAGAGGGAAAGATGACAGAGGGAAAGCCACAGGCTACGAATGTCCGCGCCAGGAAAGGCAGACCACGCTATCCAATACAATCTTCTAACCATCGCCATCTTCCTGCTGATGCTTGTCCTCATGCTGACCCGCCCGCGCGGGATGCACGAGGCATGGGCCGCAGTCGGCGGCGGGCTGCTGATGCTCCTGCTGGGACTGGAAACCTGGCAGCAGGCATGGACGATCACTGTGCAGGGCGCGGACGTGCTGGCATTCCTGCTGGCCCTGATGCTGCTATCCGCTCTGCTCGATGCGTCAGGCTTCTTTGAGTGGGCCGCGATTCAGTCCGCACGTTTGGCGAACGGAAACGGTCATGCGCTTTTTCGCAACGTCTTTCTTCTGGGCGCGCTCATCACGGCATTTCTTTCACTGGACACGACAGCGATCATCCTGACGCCCATCGTGCTGGCCTTCGTGTCCCGCCTGAACCTCAAGCCCAAGCCATTCTTGATTGCCTGTGCCTTCGTCGCCAATACTGGCTCTCTGCTGCTGCCCGTCTCTAACCTGACCAACCTGCTGTTCCAGAGCCGCTTCCATTTTCCCTTTGGGGCCTTCGCCCTCCACATGCTGCTGCCACAAATCGTCGCGGTGGTCGTCAACTACGCTGTCCTGCGATGGCTCTTCCGAAAGGACTTGGCTGCTGACTTCTCGCCCGACACGTTGCCCGATCCCGCAAGCGTCGTGCCCGATCGAGTCTTCTTTCGTGCGGCGGTCCTGGTGCTGGCGGCCATCCTGATCGGCTACTTCGTCGGGTCTCTGATGCACGTCCCGCCGTACCTGGTCGCGCTGGCGGGCTGCGCCGTTCTCCTCCCCCTGGGCCTGTGGCGCAGGCGCATCGAGGCCAAGCGCCTCCTACACGGCATCTCGTGGCCGCTGTTTCCATTCGTCGTCGGACTCTTTGTAGTCGTGCGCGGCGTGGAGAATTTGGGATTGGCGTCACTGGCGGCGCACGGACTGGCTCGGGTAGGACCCTCCGCGCTGGCCCAGGTTCTGGTGACGGGCTTCGGGTCAGGGATCGGCACGAACGTCGTCAACAACATTCCGATGGCGCTGCTGGCGATCTCCGTGCTGGAACGGGGTCATGCCTCCCTGCCCGCCCTCTATGGCTCACTCCTCGGCTGCAATATCGGTCCGAACCTGACGATTGTCGGATCGCTGGCGACGATGCTGGTCTTGAGCAGCGCACGGCAGCGGGGGGAGGATGTGCGGGGGGCCGACTTCTTCAAGGTCGGGCTGGTTGCCACGCCGCTGATCCTCTTGGCGGCGTGCTTGGCGCTCTGGGCGACCCTGCGGCTGTGAGACAGGAGGAGTACAGGGCAGGGCGCGGGCCACTACGATGCCGACGACGGAGTGCTGACCTACGTCAACTGCGGCCAGGACGCGGGCCTGATCCCGCGTGCTGATATGGGGCTGGTTGAAATGCTGCAGCCGACGGGACCAATCCTCGGCGCTTTAGCGTCGTCGTGTACGCGGAGGCGACGGTTGCACTGAAGGCGGGCGACGTGGTCGCACTGTATACCGAGGGCTTATCCGAAGCAGGGCCAACAAGTGCAGAGATGCTGACGGCGGATGGCGTGGCCGATCTACTAAAGTAGCAGATCGGCGTAGGGAACGCCGAAATGATTGAAACCCGCCTGATGGAGAAAGTGGACGCTTATGCGGGCCGCAGGCAGCGGGACGGACAATGCTTGCTCATTTGCATTGTGCCGCACTGAGTCTGTCGTGCTGAATGCGCGTTACTGCGGCACATAGGTTGCTTAAGAACCGAGCAAACTCGGGTATAAAAAGAGGCAAGCAGAACGTAACCCCGTGTTCGGTTAGAGCGTAAGTCTGCCTGAACCAGTCTTTTTATCGACTGCCATACGCCGTCAATCTCGCCTCGACTAAAGTGCCTGGTCCGTCATCCGCGTTGCAGGCGACCGCCGCTCCCTACTCGTAGCTTCCACAACCAATTCGTATTGACGCGGATAACATTCGTTCAGGGCCAAAAGCGCTCATTTGTATTGCAGTGACGGCAGAAGGCTTAATAAGGCTATAATGAAACGAAAACCGCTGGTTGATGACGTTCAGAACTTTGCTCAGAACATTGTGGACACAGTGCGGGAGCCGCTTTTAATTCTCAACTCCGATCTGTATGTGCGCTCCGCTAACCGCGCCTTCTATCAGACCTTCCAGGTCTCTCCCAAAGAAACCGAAGATCAGCTTATCTACGAACTAGGCAACGGCCAGTGGGATATTCCCGCACTGCGGACTCTTCTGGAAGACATCATTCCGCAAAAATCGGCCTTTGATGATTTTGAGATAGAGCATGACTTTCCTACCATTGGGCGCAAGGTGATGCTGCTCAACGCCCGCAAGTTGCGTCCAGGCGATCATACCGAGTTCCTGGTTCTGGCAATGGAGGATGTCACCGAGCGCCGACGCGCCGAACGCGTCCTGGCAGAAATCGAAACTTACGCGCAGAACATCGTGGATACAGTGCGCGAACCTCTCTTGATGCTTGACCCCACATTGCGGGTCAGGAGTGCCAACCGCGCCTTCTATCAGACCTTCCAGGTCTCTCCCAAAGAAACCGAAAACCAGCTCATCTATAAACTGGGTAATGGACAATGGGATATTCCTGCACTTAGGACGCTGCTTGAGGACATCATCCCACAGCAGTCAGTCTTCAACGACTACGAACTGGAACATGACTTTCCAACTATCGGGCGGCGTGTGATGCTGCTCAACGCGCGCCAGCTTCGTTCGGGAAACCACACAGAGATGTTGGTGCTGGCGATGGAAGACGTGACGGAGCGTCGACGCGCCGAACGCCTACTCGCGGAGATCGAAATCTACGCGCAGAACATTGTAGACACAGTGCGCGAACCTCTCTTGATGCTTGACCCCACATTGCGGGTCAGGAGTGCCAACCGCGCCTTCTACCAAACCTTCCACGTATCCCCCGAAGAGACCGAAGACCGCCTCATTTACGAGTTGGGCAATGGTCAATGGGATATTCCTGCGCTGCGGACGCTTTTGGACGACATTGTCCCGCAACAGTCAGTCTTCAACGACTACGAACTGGAACATGACTTTCCAACTATCGGGCGGCGTGTGATGCTGCTCAACGCGCGCCAGCTTCGTTCGGGAAACCACACAGAGATGTTGGTGCTGGCGATGGAGGATGTCACCGAGCGGCGGCGTATCCATGACCTCGAAATCCGCTTCACCGAAAATTTACAGGAGAGTTATCGGCGGTTACAGGAACTCGAAAAGTTGCGCGACGACTTGAAGAACATGATTGTCCATGACCTTCGCACACCATTAACGTCAGTGATTTCGGGTATGCAAACGCTGGAAATGATCGGCGACCTGGATGAAACGCAACGCGAGATGGTCGGCATCGCGATCAGCGGCGGAGAGACGTTGCTGGGGATGATCAACGACTTGTTGGAAGTAGAGAAAATGGAATCTGGCTTGATGCAGTTGGATTACACTGTACTGGATGCCGCCGAACTTGTGGTCAGTGCCGTCGCCCAGGTGGCTTTGCTTGCCAAAAGCCAGAACTTGACACTTGTCAATCAGACCTCTGCTGCCCTGCCTTCGTTCCAAGGTGATAAAGATAAGCTGCGCCGCGTTCTTGTCAACTTGCTAGGCAATGCTATCAAGTTTACTCCTGTCGGCGGAACCATCACGGTTGAAGTGCAAATGGAGGACAGCGGACAATCGGTAGTGTTTTCGGTCAGCGACACAGGCGAAGGCATACCGTCCGAGGCGTTCGCTCATATCTTCGAGAAGTTCGGCCAGGTGGCATCGCGTCATGGAGGGCGCACGATGAGCACGGGCTTGGGGTTGACCTTCTGCAAACTGGCTGTCGAGGCGCACGGCGGCTTCATCGGCGTTGAAAGTGTGCCTAATGCAGGCAGCACGTTCTCATTCACAACTCCGCTCTCGAAGATTGCGTAGGCTTAAAATGAACCCCTCTGTCCATACCACTGAGATGAGTTAGCTCCTGCGGGTACACTGCCCGAAGGGAGAAGATTATGCTCACCAATGTCTCTACCAAGTCCCCGCGTACATTCACGCGGGAGTTCAATCTCGACCTGTGCCGCCAAATCCAGAGCGGTCAAAAACGACCTGCCCAGCTTTGCCGTCAACATCAACTCATCGAGGGATTGCTGCTTCGGAGGGATTGCTGCTTCGGTGGCAGCGCGAGTTCGAGCAGCGCGGCGAAGCAGCGTTCTTGGCTAAAGACATTACCGAAGTATGCCCGACGGCTCTATTGGAACTGAAGGTCACGGAACGGGAACGCTTCTGCGGGCAGCTTTCGCTGGAGAACAGCATCCTAAAAAAAGCATCGGCGGCTGGTTGGCAGCCGAGCGGTACCTCTTGATCACGCAGGCTAAACAAGACCATCCTGAAGCCTCGATACGCTGACTCTACCAGATGTTCAGCGTCAACCGAAGATGGTATTTGCATCAGTGCTGTCCCAAGCCAGTCGCGGATTTGAAAGCGGACTTGGATGAAGACCCACGGCTGCGCGATGCCATCGAGCGGTTGTGTTTAATCTTCCTTGGCTATGGCTACCGCCGTGTCACGGCCCAGCTTCATCGGGACGGCTGGATCATGAACCATAAGCGGGTGCTGACCATCATGCAGAACGAAAGCCTGCTGTGCCATCTGCAACGGGCGTTTCGCCCACCATCTGCTCTTTGCGCATCAGTCTCTGGTTGCCCTCGTGGAAGCCCTTCATCCCCAGCGGGAACGCGCAGTCCGCAAGCATCGCATCGATGGCGGCCTGGTTATCCGCCGCAAGGTGAGCACGCATCTCCCCGATATACTCAAAGGAACGTCGCTGGCGCTCCCGCATCTGCGCCTGGTCCATCGCGACTTGCCCGTGGCCTGGAACCAACACGCGGACGGCGTGCCGCTCCAGGATGCCGTCCAGTTTCCCCAGCGTCTCCTCATAGGCGGTGCTGCTTTGATAGATGTAGGGAAACTCGATGTCGGACAGGTAATCGCCCGCAAGGAGGATGCCATGCGGTTCGATGACTGTAAGCAGGCCGTCGGGATTGTGCCCTGGCGCACTATAGAAAGTGAGGCGCGTCTCTCTGATAACCAGCTCCTGTCCGTCGCGGATCGCTGCGATGTCGGTCTCGGGGTAGCAGATGTCGTAGGGCCGCTCAACATAGTATTCGTTGTCCCAGGCGCGGACGGCTTGCACACTGCGCTCTTTGTTCGGGTTGTCGGCGAACGACTGGCTGGCGATGGTGGTGGCTTCGGGAAAGGCTCCGTAGCCGAGGATGTGATCAAAGTCCGAGTGCGTGAAAAGTAGGTACAGGTCACGGCTGGCGCGGACGGAGCGCACATACTGCGTGATCACCTCCACCTCTTGCGGCAGCCAGGTAGGGTCAACCACCAGAACGAAACCGTCGCCTTCGATGACGGCAGAGTTCGTTTGGAAGAGCGCGCTCTGGAACACGGTGAGCTGGTCTTGCTGAAATAAGATCATCGTTTTGGTCTCGGTTCTGGCTCTTAAAGCCGCTAGGTGCGCTTCAATCAGGACTCTGCAATGCCGCTGATGTCACTATTCGGCGGCGGGCTGTTGGAGGATCGCCTCTTGTGAGGACCACTCCTTATTTTGTGGGGCGTGCCAGCGGCTCCCAATTGAGGAGACGCTTGGCCTTCACCATGTTCATCAACTTCTGTTGGTAATGGCGTTGTTGCATAAATCAAACAGCATAGCTTTGCGGCATTCCCAGCACGGTCATTTTGTTGAGCGCATCCAGTCTTAACAGCGTTTCCGTGTCCTGAGCGACCTCCGTTCGGGCGCGGAGCGCACCGCCAAAGATGGTTTTCAGGCGAAACATCGCTGTTTCCGCCAGACTACGCCGATGGTAGCCGCTCTCGCGCTTCCACTTGGCACGGCCTACTTGACGGATGCGTCGCAGGTTCTCGTCACGGGCCAGACGTTCAGCTTTGCTGTTGCCGTGCTGCCAAATCTTTGCCCCGCGCCGAGGCGGGATGGCGGCCTTTGCCCCGCGCTTGGCAATTGCCTCGTAGCAGGTGCGCCGATCATAACCGCCATCGGCAGACACCTGAGCGATGGGCTGGGTCACCTGTTCTAAAAGTTGCGGTAGCTCTGGCCGTCACTGATGCTGTTTGTGGTCGTCGCGGCGGCGCGGATCAGGCCGCTCTTTTGGAGCGTGTTGAAAAAGTCGAAATTTCCAATGCTGGGCTGGAATTTGCTCGTCTGAAATCGGGCATGGCTTCTAAAACGCCAGCCTCCATTGATACAAAAAAACGTCGTTAGACACCAGAAAGCCGACTTTTTCAACACCCTCTTGGTCCACAGCAAGATGGACTTTGCGCCAGGTGCGGCGCTTGGACGTGCCGTGCTGACGCACTTTCCATTCGCCGTCGCCGAAGATTTTTAGCCCTGTACCATCAACGACCAGGTGAAGTGGCTCGGCAGAAGCAGGCGGCTTGGAAGCAGGCAGTAAAAGCGTCGCCATAATTGCGAGGGGTTATAGTGGACCCCATTGTCAAGACAGTGGATCGGTCTTTTTTAAGGTGTGACGCTTTGCGTTTCTAGGTCTGTGTCTGGTTCCTTCCTTTGTTTCGTGTTTCTCGTGTTCGTGTCGTTGCTCTTGCTTTTGTAGGGTCGGATCGAAATAAACTTCGGCAGGTGTGCGATAGCCCAGCGATTGATGCAGCCGCTCCTGGTTGTAGAACTCGAAGTAGCCCGAAAGCCCTTTGCGGGCGGCTCGTGGGTCTTCGTAGTCGTGCAGGTACACTTCTTCGTACTTAACACTGCGCCACAGGCGCTCCGTGAAAATGTTGTCCAAAGCGCGGCCTTTGCCATCCATGCTGATCTGAACGGCTTTTGCCTGAAGACGATCCAGATACTGCGAACTCGTAAAATGGCTGCCCTGGTCACTGTTGCAGATCATCGGTGTCGCCCGTGAAAGCGCACGGTCCACTGCCGAAAGAACGAACGGCATTTCCAGCGTCTGGTCCAGTTCGCAGGCCAGAACGTAGCGCGAAAACCAGTCCAGCACGGCCACCAGATACAGCCAGCCATTTGCCAAGCGAATGTACGTGATGTCTATGCCCCAGATATGATTGGGCCAGCCGCTCCGCAGATCACGCAGCAGGTACGGATAGATCACATGGCCTGGGCTGGCACGGCTGGTGTTTGGCTTCGGCCCGATGGCAACCAGCCCCATTTCCTGCATCTGGTGCTGAACGCTCTTGCGGCTGATGACGAGGCCGCCGCGCCGAAGCTGCTGGCAAATGCGCCGTGAGCCGTAAAACGGATGCGCGGTGAACAACTCGTCAATGGCCCGCTTGAGGGCAAGTTCCTCAGCAGACGGCACGGCAGGCTGGTAGTAAAGACTGGCCCGAGACACCGTCAGCAAGTCTGCTTGCATCGTCAGCGCCACATCCTGGGAGCTGCGTTCCAGGAAAGCCAGGCGCTCATCCCTGTTCAGGGTCGAGGCCAGATTTTTTTTTGATCCAGGCAAGCTGAGTGGTGAGCCTGCCAATCTGTTCGTTCAAGTCTTTAGATAAAGCTGCGCGGTCTGCTTGTCCTGAGCCGCTTTCTCGGCAGCCTGTGCGCCGTTGCCGCGCTCGAAGATGGTGGGCAGTTCTTGCAGGGCGATGGCTTTCCACTGGCTGATCTGGTTTGGGTGAACGCCATGTTCGGAGGCGATCTGGGCCAGCGTTTTGTCTTCGCGCAGGACTTGCTGCACGATTTGGGCCTTGAAGGCAGCGGTGTAATGTTTTCGGTTTGTCATGGTAGTGAGCCTCAGGCGGCACACCTTATTTTAGACCATTTTACTGTCTAAATTCTTGGGTCCATTATAAACCCTCTCCGCCCTGCGGAAAGATAAGATAGGTCTGCCGCAGTGTGCGACCATTTCAAGGTGCCCTCACATGAATCGCTTTGGCCTGATGAGGTCGTAGTCGAGATGGACGGGCGGGAATGTGTGCGTCTTCAGAAGCAGCATTTACTGTGGTAAGTTCACGAGAAGCTCTAAAACCAGCCCATAGTAGAGTAATCGCAATAAATGGCTGCGTAGGATTTTCCTACGCGGCCACTTTTTGTCTCGTTTGTCGGGCATCCAGCAGAAAATAGGGTGGGTGGGTCGGTCTCGCGGGTGAAGGGCGACTATTTCTTGGGCTTGGCGGCAATTCTAGGACGGGCGTCATTGCGGACGTTGCGCCGCTGGATTGTGATACCGCACAGGCTGCCTCACCCGCGACGATATTCAGGTAGGAAAATGTTGAAAGAGGAATAGACGTGGCTTTTTGGCGTCAGGCGCAGCACATTGTTGGGCCGCAATAAGTGAGCCTATGGAACAGGCTTTCCGTTCAAAGTGGATTTCGATGACAGCGAAGAAGAACTGTAAAGAGGCACTGTAAAGAGGCATACTAGAAAGATGGAAACAACGACGCTGATCACCCTGGCCTGGGAGCTGCACAGGCAGGGACTGACCAAATCCTGCATTGCCGAACGTTTGGGCAAAGATCGAGGCACCATCCGCCTGTGGCTCGAAGCCGTCACAGAGCATGGCTTGCTGCCCTTCTTGGAGCAGCATCAGAAATCCAAAAAGCAGCCCCGCCCCACCCGCCAGGTGCCCCTTTCCACCAAACAGCTTGTCTGGGCCATCCGCGAACGCGAACACAACTGCTGCGGCCAGAAGATTGCGTATTTCCTGCAAAAAGAGCATCAGATCAGCCTGTCTGTGCCCAAGATTTATAAAGGCCCAAGATTTACGAAGTGCTGGCAGAAAAGTACACCCTGCGCTCCAAGTGGGCCAAGAACCAAAAGCGTGGACAAGCCCCCCAAGCCGAGGCGGCGCGGCAGGTCATTCAGATGGACACGGTACATTTTGGGCAGGTTTTCGCCTTTACTGCCGTGGATATTTTCAGCTGGGAAGCCGATGTTCTGCTGCGCCCGAGCCTGCTGGCTGTGGACGGGGAAGCGTTTCTCAAGTTCACGATGGGGCGGCGCTTTGGCGGCTTCACCCAGACCATCCAGACTGACGGCGGCTCTGAGTTTGAGGCGGAGTTTGCCCGTGCGGCGCGTTTGTGGTGTCGTCAGCACCGGATCGCTCGTCCGTATAAGAAAAATGAGCAGAGCTTTATCGAGAGCTTCAATCGCACGGTCCGAAGCGAGTGTTTGGGCTGGGCCAAGTACCGGGTGGAAGAGATGCCCGAGTTGACGCAGGAAGTGGAAGCGTTTCTGGATCGCTACCATTATCATCGCCCGCATCTGGCGTTCACCCCGATGCGACCACCCCTCACAAGGGGCTGATGCAAGGGGCTGATGCAAAGGGCTGAAAAACAACACGACCACTGCGGGATTTCTACGGAAACATTTCGTCCCCCGCAGACAGCCTGCCTATGATCCAGGAGATTGAGGCGAAACTGCAAATGCCCCTAGAATGACGGAAATCTGTGTTATAATTTAAGTGCTGTCCTGCTATCATGTTCGCTGTTCGAAATGCTCAAACCGAGGAAAGAGGCTGTTTGTCCTGATGTTTTGCTCTTCTTTTCTCTCTTTTCCAGCTTTCCTTCGCCTGCTGTGCCTGGCGCTCCTGCTGCCGGGATGCCTCACCGGCAGGGCGCTTGGGCAAGCCCCGCTGTCTCCGGCGGTTCCTGCCCCGGCACTGCCGGGCAGCACCGTGCCGCAGGTCGTACCCACGCCGCCCACCGTTCCGGCGGCTCCGGGGTCCCCTGCCGGGTCGCCCGACGGGACACTGAGCGCCGGGGAGGCAGACGGCGAGGCGATTGCCGCCCCGCCCGCGCCGCCTGCGGTCTGGGCACGCCAGACGTTTGCCGTCGCTCCTTGCCCGCAGCCGCCTAAGATTGACGGGCGGCTCGATGACTCCTGCTGGAAAACGGCCACAGTGGGGCGCGGGTTTTATCGCTATGGTGGCGGAACCCCCTCGCAGCAGCAAACCGCAGTCTTTATCTGCGCCGACCAGACGCATCTGTATGTCGCGTTTCGCTGCCTGGACGATCATCCTGAACTCATTCAGTCCAGCATGACACAGCGCAACGGCAATCTGGGGCACGATGACTTCGTGGGCATGGACATAGACAGCCAAGGCAGCCGTCACGGCTTTTCAACGTTTATCGTCACCGCACGCGGGGCGCAGCTGGAATTGCTCGAAGGCGGCACTGCCGACAACATCACCTGGGCCGGGGACTGGAAAACGGCGACGCAGCGCACCAAGCACGGATGGACCTGCGAAATCGCTATTCCTTTTGCCCTGATGCGCTACCCACGCGGCACAACGTCCTTCGGCATGGTGATGTACCGGCAGATCGGGCGCGAGACCAGCCTGCAAGGCTGGCCCTATATCCCGCCTGCCGGAGTGGACAACGCCACCGAGCCGCAGTATCTCAGCACGTTTACCGGTATCTCGCCGCCGTTTATCGCGCCCCGGCCCACCTTCCTGCCGTATACGCTGGTGAGCGCCGGTACGGCAAACTCAGCCCGCGAAGGTGTGGACATCAAGTACCCCATTTCCACGACCCTGACCGGTGTGGGCACGCTGTTCCCCGATTTTCAGACCATCGAGCAGGATGTCACCAATATCAATTTTTCGTACAACGAAAAGCTTTTGACCGACCGGCGGCCCTTTTTTGCCGAAGGCAGCAGCTTTCTGCCGGATCAGGACCTGTTTTACTCGCGCCGGGTCAGTGCGGTGGACGGCGGCCTGAAAGTCGTGGGCAAGCAGAATGCCACTACCATTGGATTTCTGACCACGGCGGCGCGGGGCACGGCGGCTCAAAGCGCGGGCGTTCTCAATGTGCAGCAGGACATCGGCCTGTACAGCCACGTCCGGGCCGATTTCGTGGACAGCCTGCAAAGCAGGCTGCCGAGCAGTCAGGCCGCCAGGCTTGAAGCCCTCTACGGCTGGGAAGCCGGGCAGACCCGCTTTTCCCTGCAAGCCCAGCATTCCCCGAGCTGGCAGGACGGGCACGTGCAGGGGGCCAAAGACTTTGTGCAGCTTGATGGCCGCCCCGTCTTCGGACATCCCCGGTTTGTCGTGAGCTACGAAGATACGGCCTCGAACTTCCTGAGCCGCCTGGGCTACAACCCGGAGCTGGACCGGCGCGGCCCGGCGGCACGGGTGTCGCAGTACAATCAGTTTGACCGGGGCTGGCTGGAAAACTACTATGTCAGCACGACGCTGGACGCCTACGACCACCACACCGGCGGGTTCTTCCACAATGATCTGGAGACATACGGAAACATCTCAACCCGGAGCGGCCTCTTATACGGGCTGGACGTGAGCTTCAGCCGCCGCAACCAGTTCGCCGACGACGGCGTCTCTTTGAACCACTTCCGCGACCACACGCTGGGGCCGAGCTTTGGCTGGGGGCAGAAGACGCTGTATCAGCAGGGGCAGGTCAGCGACACGTTCGGGCAGATCGCCGGGCAGTCCTATAACCTGCTGTCGCTGTCTCAGGGAGTTCTGGTGTCGCGCCTGTTTTCGGTGCAGCTCAACTACAGCCGTCAGACGCAGGGCGGGGCGCTGTCCACGCAGGCGATTGCTACGGGAACCTACCGGCTGAACGAAACGCAGACCATTGGCAGCCGGATCGTCAATCAGGCGGGCGTGAATCAGGGGACCGGCCTCGGCACCAACGTTTATTTCTCGTTCAGCCAGCAGGTCCGCACGGGCCTCGACCTGTACCTGCTGTTTGGCGACCCGAACTCCCCGGTCACACGCGGCAAGTTCACCCTGAAAGTGATCCGGCCTTTTTAGCGCAGAGCCGATGATCGCCCCCCCCGCCCCCAATTCTGGGGGAGCCAGACAATCAGGAGCAGGCCCTTCCTATCCTAATCTGGTTCCCCCAGAATTGGGGGTTAGGGGGCGATCCGGCGGCTTTCTATGCAGTTTCGAGCACAAACGCCCATGAAAACCCAACCACAAGCGCCAAGCTCCCTGCGCCGCTACCTTGCCGGGGAAACCGGGCGGATGGTTCTGCTGACCGCGCTGCTGTTTGCCAGCATCGCGGCGCAGATTATCAACCCGCTGATCATGCGTCACTTCATTGATGCCGCACGGGCGCACAGCCCGCTGTTTGTGCTGACGCGGGCGGCGCTGCTGTTTCTGAGCCTTGCGCTGCTGTTTCAGGTCACCGCCGTCGCGGAAACCTATGTCGCCGAGCTGATTGGCTGGCGTGTCACCAACCGGATGCGGGCGGACCTGGCGAGCCACTGCCTGCGCCTGGATATGAGCTTTCATAAAGCGCACCTGCCCGGCGAGATGATCGAGCGGATTGACGGGGACGTTTCCACTCTGTCTAACTATTTTTCGCGGCTGATTGTGAGCGTCGCGGCAAATGTGCTGCTGGCACTGGGGATGCTGGTGGTGATTTCAGTGGTCAGCCTGCCGACGGGCCTGTGCATTTTTGCCCTGCTGATCGTTGGCGGGTTTGCCCTGGTTCCCATTCAGCGGCTTGGGGTGGCGGCCTCGAAAGCGACTCGGCAGGCCTCGTCAGACCAATTCGGGTTCCTGGAGGAGCGCATTTCCGGCACGGAAGACATCCGTGCCTGCGGCGCGACGGAATATACCCTGGGGCGCTTGTATCCACTGATGCGGACGCTTTATGAAGCCAATGTCCGCTCGTGGCTGATGAGCCAAAGCGGCTGGGGCGTGGTGAACATCACTTTTATTTTTGGTCAAATCGCCACGCTGGTCATCGGAGCGTACTTTTTCACCCGGCATCAGATGACGCTAGGGACGGTGTATCTGCTGTTTGATTATTCGTTTTTGATCGTCATGCCGCTGGAACAGCTTGCGAACCAGATGCAGGATATTCAGCAGGCCGGGGGCAGTCTGGAGCGGATCAAAGCGCTGCTGGAAACCCGCTCGGCACTCGCAGACCCCGCGCCGGAAGGAAGCCTGCCCGTGCCGGGTAATCGGCAGCAAAGCGCACCCGCGCTGAACGTGGAGCATCTTTCGTTCGGCTACGACCCCGACGCCCCAATTCTCCATGACCTGTCCCTGCGGCTGGCCGCAGGCCGGACTCTGGGGGTGCTGGGGCGCACCGGGTCCGGCAAAACGACTCTGCTTCGGCTTCTGTTCCGGCTGTATGACCCGCAGGAAGGCACGATTTCTCTGGACACGGCAAACGTACAAAGCCTGCCGCTGCGCGATCTGCGGGCACGGATTGGGCTGGTCACGCAGGACGTGCAGATTTTTCATGCGTCGGTGCGGGACAACCTGACGTTTTTTGACGAAACAGTCACCGAGGAGCGGACGCGGCGGGCGCTGGAAGAAGTCGGCCTCTGGGACTGGTGCGCCGGTCTGCCGCTCGGGCTGGACACGCCGCTGGAGTCCGGCAGCCTGTCTGCGGGCGAGGCGCAGCTTCTCAGCCTGGCGCGGGTGTTTCTTAAGAACCCGGATGTGATTTTGTTTGATGAGTTTTCATCGCGCCTTGACCCGGCCACCGAGCTGTCCCTGCGCTCGGCGGTGGACCGGCTGCTGGCGGGCCGGACGGCGATTATTGTGGCGCACCGGCTGGAAACGGTGCAGCGCGTGGATGAGATACTGGTGCTGGATCAGGGCCGTATTCAGGAGCATGGCCGCCGGGAGGACCTTTTGCAGAACCGCTTGTCCCACTACGCACAGCTTTTGGAGATTGACCAGAGGGAGGCCACGGTATGAACCCCGAAGAAGTCAGCGAAACGGACAGTCTGCCGCTGGCGCGGGCCGTCTGGCAGATTGTGCGCTATGCCCCTGGCCTGTTCTTCCTGAACTGGTTTGCCTGGATTGCCGCCTGGAGTATGTTCACAGTTCCGGGCCTTCTCGGCAAGCAATTTTTCGATGCCCTGAGCCATAAAGCCTCGGCGCGGCTGACGGTGGAAGAAATCGTCATTCTCTTTATTGTGGTGGGGATCGTGACTGTGGGAGCCGGTCTGCTGGGGGCGGGAACTACGGCGGCGGCAGGGTATACGGCACGCGCTTTGCTGCGCCGGAACCTTATGGCCCGCGTTCTGGACCGCCCCGGCGCACAGGCGCTGCCGTACTCTTCCGGCGAGGCGATCAGCCGCCTTCGGGGCGATGTCAACGAAGTGGCGGACTTTATTACGGGCCTGAACTTTCTTTCGGGGCAGTTTGCGTTCGCCATTATCGGCATCACGGCGATGGCTCGCATCAATGCGCCGCTGGCCGCTGTGATTATTCTGCCGCTGGTGGTGGTGGTTTTGATCGCCCGCGCTGCCACCGAGCGGATCAAGAAATACCGGCGGGCGAGTCGTGAGGCCGCAGGGCGTGTGAGCGAGGCCATCAGCGAGATGTTCGGCGCGGCCCAGGCGATTCAGGTGGCCGGGGCGGAAGACAGCGTCATCGCCCATTTTAATCTTTTGAGCCGCGAGCGTCAGCGCTATGCCCTGCGGGACACCCTGTTCAGCCGGATTGCCGAGTCGCTTTTCGTCAATCTGGGCAACCTGGGGATCGGCGCGATTTTGCTGCTGTCCGCGCAGGAAATGCGGGCGGGAACATTCAGCGTCGGCGACTTCGCGCTGTTCAGCTTTTTTATGACCTGGATCACGGGGACGACGAGCGATATCGGCAACACACTGGCGCGGGCAAGGCAAAGTTCTGTGGCGCTAGAGCGGATGGCCGTGCTGATGCAGGGAGCGCCGCCCGAGGCGCTGGTGGAACATCATCCCACGTATCTCCGGCAGCCGATCCCGACCCTCACCGGGCCGGACCGGACGGGGAAAAACACGCTGTCGGTGCTGTCGGCGTCCAATCTTTGCTACCGCTTTGCCGAGTCGGGGCGCGGAATTGCAGACGTGAGCTTTGAAGTCGAGCGCGGCGCGTTCGTGGTCGTCACAGGCCGGGTGGGGTCCGGCAAGACCACGCTGCTTCGCACGCTGCTGGGCCTGCTGCCGATGGGCAGCGGCGAGATTGTCTGGAACGGCGCGGCAGTCCCTGACCCGGCTTCGTTTTTTGTCCCGCCCCGTGCGGCGTACATCCCGCAGGTCCCCACGGTGTTCAGCGACAGCCTGCGCGAAAATATCCTTCTGGGCCTGCCGGAGTCGGATGTAGATGTCTCAAGAGCCGTCGCTCGGGCGGCGTTTACGGGCGACCTCCGGGGCATGGAGGCGGGGCTGGAAACGGCCATTGGACGCCAGGGAATGCGTCTGTCCGGCGGCCAGGTGCAGCGGGTCGCGGCGGCGCGGATGTTCGTGCGCGAGGCCGAGCTGCTGGTGTTTGACGACATTTCCAGCGCTTTAGACGTGATGACGGAGCAGACGCTGTGGGAAGGGGTCTTTGCGAACCCGAACACCGCCTGCCTCGTGGTTTCCCATCGGCGGGCGGCTCTGCGGCGGGCGGACAAGATTATTGTTCTGAAAGAGGGCCGGGTGGAGGCGGTCGGCCCTCTCGCCGCGCTCCTGGAAACCTGCGAGGAGATGCGGCATCTCTGGCAGGAGGTGGAAGCCGGAGCGGCTTACTCCGGGTCCTGAATGACGCCCGCAAACAGCAGCGTACCCGTCGTATTGTCCCGCAGGAGGCACACAAACGGGTGGTCTACGCGCATCACGATTGGCTTCTCCGGCATCCGTATGGCAGACTTGGTCATCACGACCGCCGTGGCGGCGGCGGCGACTGTGCCCTCTTCGTCTACCTCCAAGACAGCCTTGTGGATAACCGCGCCAATAAAGCCGCCGCGCAGGCCCATGGGCGTAAAGTCCGCGCCGGAGCCGAAGGCACTGCCCATGCCGAGGGCGATCAACGGGGCGTTGAGTGTCGCCTGAAAGTTTGCCCGGAAGCGCGGCAGGGTGAGTGCCACTTGAGCAGGCTTCATCGTGCCAAGCGCGTTGTTCCAGGAGGCTGGATCGAGACTGTTGACCACATCCGCTGCCGTGACGCCGGATTTGGGCAGAAGCACATACAGGCTCATGCGCCCCTGCCCGTAAGGCAGGCTGACGGCCTGGAATTGCTTTGTTTCGGTGTAGGAGAACTTGGCTTCCTGAGACATCAGCGGTAGCGTTTTTGGCTTGCCCGAGGCCAGTGTGAACGGGCCATCTTGGGTGTCGCTCTTTTCGAAAGCGTGGCTCCATTGCCCGTGAAAGTAGACGGCGTTGGTCAGCACGGCGGGCGAAGTGGCAATGTCGCGGGGCGTGACAAGCTCCCCGATTTTGCCGTGGGTTTTCTCGCTCACCCAGCCGTTGATCGTGGCGGCGGCAGCGGGCGAGGCCATGTCGAGCGTCTGCACCCGTGCCCCGAAATAGCGCTCAGACCTGGCCCGAAATCGGGGGTTAAACGTTGTGCCTCGCCCCGCCCAGAGGGCATTGGCGACGGTCAGCGTCACCTGCGGATCAGGGTTTTCCAGAGACGGCAGGAGCAGGCCGTAGGCATGGTCCGTCTGGTCAGCAGTGACGCCGGACAGGCCAAGCGCGGCGGCCATGTCTATGCGGGTGCGGCCCCCTGCCCCGTTCAAGGTCAGGGTAAGCGCACTGGTCACGCTGAAGGGCGAATAAAAGACATTCTGACTCGGCGTTTCGTGCGCGAGCTGCTTCAGCAGGCGGAAGCCGAAGTCGGTATTGGCGGCAGCGACTTTCTGCACCTGCGGGTCGGCGGCGACAACGGCGGGACTCACAGCAGGTTTGGCGGCAAATATGTACATGGCGGCGGCTCCCAGCGCAAGCGCCGAGACAGCCGCCGCGCCCGGCCAAAGACGGGCGGTTTTCGGGCGGCGGGCGAAGAATGAAAACATGGCGCGATACCTCGCAAGTTGAGCGGCAGCAGGCGTTTCGCCTGCCTGCTGACTTAGACACACCCGCCGGGCAGGGGCTTCACTTCCCCGATGGCAGGCTTTGCGGGCCGGTAGTCGGCGTTATCTGCACCTTGCCGCCCTCGTCGAAGGTGAGCGGGTCTACACTCAGCCACGGGGCGGTGTCGCTTTGCTCATGCTTGTAGGCTGTCCACCAGCCGCCGTTCGGACCGACAAACTCGGCCTGATGGCCGCCGGGGAAGGCACGCACACGCGGGTCTAATGTCCATGGGCCGGACAGGCTTTTGGCGGTGGCAATCCCAGTGGCGTAGAGGTCGGGGTAAGTGGTGGCGAAGAAGCAGTAGTAGGTCCCGGCGTGCTTGATTAAGTACGGCCCTTCCAGCGTGCCGGGGACGGGCAGGTTTAGTGCTTTGTAATCGTCCGGCCCGGCGGCGCGGCTGACCATTGGCCCCACGGTGATTTTGTCCTGATCGATCTGCGTCAGGTCAATCGGGTGGATTTCGTTGCCGGGCCAGACGGCGTAGGTCCTGCCGTCGTCGTCCTCAAAGAGCGATGTGTCTACGCCCGGCCCTTTGAGCGCTGTGAAGTGGGAGTACGGCCCGCCGACGCTGTCCGCAACGCCCACAAACTGGTAGTAGCCCATGTGGCCGCCGATATTGTACTTGTCGTCAATCCAGTTGGAGCCGCCGAAGATCAGATAAAACCGCCTGCCCAGCTTGTGGATTTCAGGTGCCCAGAATTGATGTTTGTACGGGGCGGTGTCCGGCAGCTTGGATGACTTCACCAGCCATTTTTGAAACTTCCAGACTTTCAGGTCCCGCGAGGCATACAGCGAGATGCCGGGCGAGGAGCCGAGGTCGGGCAGCTTTGGGTTCCTGTCGGTGAAGTTTCGGAAGGGGGCCAGGGTCGCCACGAGGTAGTAGACGCCGTCCACGGTGATAATCTGCGGGTCGTGAATATCGTCACCGTTGCTGTTGCCCTGAAAGTACACGGGGTTCGCCCACGTAATCACGCCCGGCTCGCGGGCTTTACGCCCGGCGGCCTCGCGGGCGATTTCGGCCTCGGGCAGGGCGCGGCGGATGAATCGAGCGGCTTCCACGGTCGCGTCCCCGGCGGTGACGGGCACGGGGGCGACCTCCAATTCAGGCACGCCAGCAGGGACAGACTTCAAGAGAACGCCGTTGGCATACAGCCGTGCTTCTTTGGCAGTGTTGTCATAGACCCCGGCGAGGCAGTACCAGAGGCCGGGCGTCGGCGTGAAATCGGACTTGACGACAACGGGTTTGCCCCCATAGATCACAGGGAAGGTGAAGGCAAACTTGCTGTCTTTGTCAGTTTTGGACAGGGTCAGCCCGGCGCGGCTGACATAGACCTGCGGGCCATTCAGCGCGGACAGTTTGACCCAGGCGGTCATCGTGATCCCCTCGGCGGCAGGCACAGGCTTTGGTTTGGGCACGGCGCGGCCCGCCGCCGCAGACAGCAGCGGCAGGGTGAGGAGAATAAGGCCGAGGCAGGACAGTTTCATGGCGGCGGCTCCTGTTTCATAGTTATTTTGCAAATTGCACTGTCGTCAGCGAAACCGGGTCATCTCCGGCCTTTGCCGCCGGGGGCGGCCCGGCGGGTGAGACGACCACCGTGAAGATGCCAGTCGGGGCGTCGTAGAACAGCGGCAGGGCCGAGCCGCCCGACACGGTCACCGTGGGCTGCTTGGCGCAGTAGCCGCGCAGCAGGACGGAGTCCTCGCCGGGCGCGAAGGCCACCTGCGCGGTCAAGCCGCCCGGCGCGTCTTTGAGGGACGGAATGCGCTGCGACCCTGTGCCGACAATCTGCCCGGTGTCGCCCAGAAAGGCAATCCCGGAGCGGCCCAATGGAACCGCCATGTACTCGGCCCACATCGGGTATTTCAGCGTGTCCGTGAAGGTTTGCCGGGCGTCCAGCACCTTGCCCGGCTTGCCGACTTCACAGACATAGACCGGGCCGGAGAGGCCGACCGAGGCGGGCATAAACGACACGTCCGGGCTGTCGCCGGGGCGGGTGTAAGCGAAGACGTAGGCGATGCGGGCGGCGTTCGCGCCAGACGTTTGCGTGTAGGTCGCGGAAATCAGGGGCGGATGCTGCCCGGAAGCGTCGGCCAGGATGGTGGCGTCAGTCGGGACAAGCGGGGCGTTGGGCTTGACAAGCACGCCGTCGGCGCGGGCAGTCCGCATCAGGTCCGGGCGGGACTCTTTGCCCAGCGCATCGCCAAAGCCGACCGGCCCGGCGGACAGCGCGGCCAGGGTCAGGTTGCCCGGCTCGGTGGAGTTGAAGACATCAGTGAAAGGCCGGACGCGCAGAGCGCTGGCCAGCAGAGACGTGTACAAAAAGTTGTTCCATTTGGCCCGCTCAAACCGGTCATCACTGGTACGGATGGTGGTCAGCGACGGGTATTGGGACCCCTGCAAAAAGAAGCGCGGGGTCGCCATGCAGTACTGCATCGTCATCGCGTCCCGAGCGGCGGCGTCTGCCATGCTCGTGCTGAAGTCCATGCCTATGCCGTAGACATGCCCCAGCTCCGGGGAATGGGCGTAGATGACACTGAGCCAGTCCTGCTCGTACACCGCCACGCCGCTGCCATCCAGATAGTGCATCCGGCTGTTCCACCAGCGCGGGTCGACGGGGGCGACGCCGGAGATTTTGTAGTCTTTGTGGTAGGGGCTGTCCGGGTCAATCCAGCGCCCGTGGACAATCAGCGGCAGGCCAACCTGCTTCTGGAACGCTGCCAGCCCCGCGAGGAATAAATCGGGCGACGCGCTGTAATCCAGCGTGCCGCCGAAGGCATTCCAGCTCTGGTCGAGCAGGTTCGCTTTCATGGCCCTGCCGTTGGAAAACGCCGCTTCATCCAGCCCGGTACGGGACTTTTGATACCACCAGCTATCGAGCTGCACGTAGCGCACGGGCAGTTGTTCTTTCCGGTAGGCATCCCGCAGAGCCAGCAGCGTTCCGGTGTAGCCGAGCGATTTGTCGTAATTGTAGTAGTAATATGCCCCGTTATCGGTCCACAGCCCGAGGTACTTGACCAGCGGGTCGTGAGCGCTTGCCGCGTTTTCGGCAACCTGCGGCTTGCCGCCGAGGGCGCACAGGGCGCTGCCCCAGGTATAGGTGGTGGCCCCGATGCCCGTACTGACCGCCAGGAGTCTGCGGTGCGTGAACCCGGCGGGCAGACCGGTCAGCGGCGTGTTCAGGCCGCTTGCCAGCGCTGAAACCCCGTCGCCGTGCATCTGCGAGACCAGAAAATCCGAGGCCGGGGACAGAATGGCTGTGTGAAACTCATCGTCAAACAGCATCCAGGGCGTGCCGTTCTGCTCGAGTTTGAACGTGGCGGGGCTGTGCGCCGCTTCCCGGAAGCTCATCGTATGCAGCTTCTGCGGGAACGTCTGAAAGCGGGGGAAGTCCGGCGGCGGCGTTTCCGATGCCAACGGGGTCGTGATGGCAAAGCCAATCAGCGGGCGGCTGTCATACTCCCGGATAGTCCCGGACAGCGGGCGGCCTGCCGTCCACTGAAAGACGATTTCTAATTGCCCTGCACCGGGTCCACGGAGACGGTTAGCCCCGCCGCCGAGGGCGGCAGGGAAGCGGCCTCAGCGCGAGGCGCGGCGGCGGCGAGAGCCGCCGCACAGAGCAGAACGAAAGAGCGTTTCAGCATGGTTATTTGCTTTCTCACTTACCGAGGGTACGCAGACCTCGCCCCCGGATTAAAATCCGGGGACAAGGTCTTATCTTCAATCAGGCCGACATCAATGCCCTGACCGCCGGTGGCTTGATGGCAATGCACGGCAATGATGTTTTTGCCGGATTTCAGCGTCGCGGCAGCGCGGGAGTCAATCGCAAAGTCGTCGTAGGCGCTGAGGTAGCCGCCGTCGCGGCAGGCGAGGACGCCGTTGAGATAGACTTCCACGCCCTCGTCATGCACCAGCCGCAGCCTCGGGTTTTTGGGCACAGACTTCAAAGTAAACTCCCGGCGCAGCCAGATGTCGCCGGGCGTGTCAGTCCAGGGCGTATGCACGGCCTCGACCCCATTGCCGAACGCGGACAGGCCAGTTTTCCACGCGCCATCTTTGAAGCTGGGCTGAAACCAGTCGGTGGCGGGCGAGGCGGTGACATAGCGCCACTGTGTCGGCTGAACCAGTGCCGTCGGGACCAGATAGGTGACATTCGTGGGCAGACCCACGCCCCGTGCCGCCGGAGCCACCTCTTCAGGGTCCACTTTCATCACGGCCCGGTCGTAACTGAGCAGGCCGTTGGTCTCGTTCTCCACATCGGTGAGCTGCACCTTGAAGTACCCGGTCGCGCCGGTTTCGTCGTGGTGTGCCCAGAGGTCACGGTAGAGGCCGCGCACACTGCGGGTGTACCAGGCTTTTGCGGCAGGGTCTATCGGGTACAGCCCGTTTCTCGTGCCGCCTTCGCCGCCGGTTTTGGGGTCATAGGTCCCGGTGGCCCAGGGTGTGCCGGGCCAGGCATGGCCGGGCACGGCCAGCCCGTTCCCCGCCGTCTCCGAGTCAATACTGATCTGTGTGGCCGAGTGGGGCGGGACGCCGCCGTGGACATCCACCACATCCCCTGCCCCGTGGTGCGGGAAGCCGCTGGCCTCGTCCACCAGACAGCTCGGGTCCAGTGCTTTGGCCCAGCGGGCGATCCGCACGGTGTCGAACTGCCCCCAGCCTTCGTTGAACATATCCCAGCAGATAATTGACGGATGGTTTTCACGCTGCGTGATCAGCCGCTCGAACTCGGACTGGTTTTGCGCCGCCCCGGCCAGAGCGATGGGACGGTCGGTGTACGAGTCTCCGGCATAGCCCGCCGGCAGATCCTGCAAAACGAGCATTCCGAGCGTGTCGCACCAGTAATACCAGCGTTCCGGCTCGATTTTGATGTGCTTGCGAAGCGCGTCCAGCCCCAGCGTCCGGGCGGCTTCAATGTCATAACGCAGGGCGGCATCGGTGGGCGCGGTGTAGATGCCGTCGGGCCAGAAGCCCTGATCCAGCACCCCGGCCAGCAGAATGGGCTTGCCGTTCAGCAGCAGCCGCATATTCCCGTGAGTGTCGCGGCCCGTCCCCACCGAGCGCATCCCTGCATAGCTGCCGACGGTGTCCAAAGCCGTGCCGTCCGCGTCTTTGAGGGTCACGTTTAGCGTGTACAGGTGCGGGTCGTCCGGCGTCCACAGGTGCGCGTTTTTGAGGGGCACATCCAGCGTCGTGGTGACAAGCGCGTTCGTGGCTTTGTACCAGCCGACAAGCTGCTCCTGCACTTCGGGGGTCATCTCCGCGTCAATCGGCCCGGAGACGGTCCCGGCTACAGTTGCTCCATCCAGTGCGGTGACGCTGACCGTCATAGGGTGCGGCGTAATCCGGGCGCTGACGGTAACGTGCAGCACGCCCGCCGCGAGGTCCGGCACGAGATGCAGGCTGTCTACCGAAGACGCCGCGACCGGCTCCAGCCAGACCGTCTGCCACAGGCCGCTCGTGGCCGTGTAGGCCGCGCCGCCGGGGTGCAAATCCTGCTTGCCGCGAAGCTGCCAGGAGGCATTGGTCGGGTCGGTTACAGACACCACCACATCATTGGCACCGTCTTTAAGAGCCGGGGTGATGTCGTATTGAAACGCATCATAGCCGCCCCGGTGCGTCCCAAGCGATTTGCCGTTGACGGTAACCACGGTTTCCCAGTCCGAGGCCCCGAAATGCAGGAGCAGATGCTGCCCGCCCGTGCGCCAGTCGGCGGGCACGGTGAACGACCGGTGATACCACAGCTTCTGCTCCGAGGTAAACGCTTTCATCACACCCGAAAGCGCCGATTCGATGGGATACGGAACCAGTATCTGCCCGTCCGGCGACGCGGGCATTTCGGTTTTGGTTTTGTCTGTGACGGCGTAGTCCCACAGGCCGTTGAGGCTCTGCCAGCGGGGCCGGGTCATCTGCGGGCGCGGGTAGTCCGGCAGGGCATTCGTTGGCGAGACGAGCTTGGCCCAGCGCGTCATCAGCGGCCCCGGCGCGGGATGCCAGGGCGTGTCGGCCAGCGTGGGCGGCAGAGCGGCGGCAAGCAAAGCGAGTGCGGCCCACAGGCAGCCCGTCCGTGTTTTCAGCATCGTTTATTTCGTTTCGTTAATGGTTTCAAGCGAGTGCCCAAGCATAACAGGGTTTGCGTTTGTTGTCAACCAGAGGACCTACCACCTTGCTCTGCTCATTCTTCGCTTCGCAGGGTCCTTCCTAAAGGAAGGATTAAGTCTATGCTGGCAAGTGCCTACTGCGTTTGTTTTCCTCACGCTTCCCGCTTCGGCAGGGGTGGCGCGGAGCGCCGGGGTAGGTCTCCGGCTCCCCCAGAATTGGACCAGAGGAGAAAATCTGGGGTTGACAAACAGGCACGGCGGCGGCTATACTTTGGCCGTTCCCGCCGCGTTTGGGCCGGGAGTAATTTTCGACAATTCACTGTTAAGAGAGAGGAGCAGACCCAAAATGAAGAAGCTAACTGGCAAGGTCGTGATCAATGTCTCCGCGTGGACCGCCCGTGTGGCCCCGCGCCGGGTCTGCCCGCTGCCTCCTGACAGGATGGTCGGAACGATGCGCCGCTTGTAAAAGCGCCCCCTTCCCCGACCCCCGTCAAGGCTTCCGGCTCCCGTGCGTCCCCTCAACGCAAGGCAAGTCAGAAGCCTTTTTTGTGTGTTTAGCGTATTTAGGATTTAATTTATGGCAACGACTCAACTGCCGCCCGCTGGGCGGACAGACGAACAGCAAAGCGATGAACTCATTCGCCTGCGGGCCGATATTGGCCCGGACGGCGGCTTTGGCGAGCGGGATATGATCGTCACCGCCGACGCCGTGCAGGTGCGCGAGGCGAACGGGGCGCTGGCGTTTCAGATGCCGATTGCCGACATCGCTACCGCCCGCAATGAGCCGCTGGTGGGCGGCGGACGGCTGGAAATCACCGCCAAAAACGGCGACATCCTACCTGTTATCACCTACTCGCAGACCGTCGCCGCCAAATTCAGCGAAGCGGCGCGGGGCATCGAGCAGCTTGCCAAAGGCGAGCCGCTTTCTATCAGCCTCAAGAACGAGCGAACGCATTGCGTCAGTTGCGGGCGGCTGCTGCCGGAAAAAGACGGCATCTGCCCGGCGTGTGTCAACCGCTCTAAAACGATGTGGCGCATCGGCGGCTACTTGAAGCCCTACAAAAAGCAGGCGGCAGGTCTGGCCGGGCTGTCGCTGCTCACTACAACTCTCTCGCTGGCCCCGCCGCAGATACAAAAACTGCTGATTAACCGTGTTCTGGCCCCGCCTGCCGGGCATCACGCCCACCCGGCCCTGCTGCTGCCGCTGATTGGCGCGTGGCTGGCGATTCTGGTGGTCGGCGCGGGGGTACAAATACTGACCGGGCGGCTGATTGCCTTCCTCGGTGGCAGCGTGGCCGCCGACCTGCGCTCGGAGCTTTACCGCTCTATCGAGTTCTTGCAGCTTGACTACTTCGACAAAAAGCAGGTCGGGGCGATCACGAGCCGCGTGACGCAGGACACCGACCGCGTGTGGGGCTTTCTGGTGGACGGCGTGCCGTACTTCTTAACCAACGGCCTGCTGCTGCTTGGCATCGCGGGCTTTCTGCTGACGGTGAACTGGTTCTTGACGCTGTGCATCCTCGCGCCAATCCCTATCGTAGTGCTGATTGGGGCGATTTTCTGGAAGTCCGTGTCGCAGCTTTTCGTGCGGGTCGGCCAGAAATGGGCACGGTTCCATATTCACCTGAACGAGTCACTCACGGGCATTCGCGTGGTGAAAGCCTTCGCACAGGAGGACTACGAGTACACCAAGTTCGGCGTTCGCAATGCCGAGCTGCGCGATGCGGGGATTGCCGGGGACACGCGCTGGAACACGGTGTTCGGTGTCATGTCGCTGTTTGTGGGCCTGGGCTTCGTGATCAACTGGGCGGTCGGTGGATGGATGGTCTACAAAGGCCAGATGAATCTCGGCAACTTCTGGCTCTTTAACGCCTATCTGGCCCTGATTTACGGCCCGCTGGCGTGGTTCGCGCAGGTCAACAACTGGTTTTCGCGGGCGATGGCAGGCGCGGAGCGCATCTTTGAGGTGATGGACACCGAACAGGAAAATTACGCGCAGGCAAGTATTGGTCATCACGCGATTGAGGGCGAAGTGGTCTTCGACAATGTCCGCTTCGGCTACGACAAGTCCAACCCCGTCCTGAAGGGCCTGACCTTCACCGCGAGGCCCGGCGAGATGATCGGCCTGGTCGGAAAAAGCGGCGCGGGCAAGTCCACGACGATTAACTTACTCTGCCGCTTCTATGAACCCGATGCCGGGACGCTGACCATTGACGGCATCGACTATACCAAGCTGAGCCTTCAGGAGATGCGCCGTCAGATCGGGATTGTCTTGCAGGAGCCGTTCTTGTTCAACGGCACAGTGGCCGAGAATATCGCCTACGGCAAGCCGGGCGTCGCTCGACGAAATCATGGAAGCCGCGAAAGCCGCCAATGCCCATTCCTTCATCCTCGCCAAGCCCGATGGCTATGATACCTATGTCGGCGAGCGCGGCGCGAAGCTGTCCGGCGGCGAGCGGCAGCGCGTCTCGATTGCCCGCGCCATCCTGCACAACCCGCGCATCTTGATTCTGGATGAAGCCACCAGCGCCGTGGATGTGGAAACCGAAAAGCAAATCCAGGAAGCGATAGGCCGCCTCATCAAAGGCCGGACGACCTTCGCCATTGCCCACCGCCTCTCTACGCTCCGCAACGCCGACCGCCTGATTGTGTTAGACGGCGGCAAGATCAGCGAGATGGGCACGCACGCCGAGCTGATGGCAAAAAAAGGCGACTTTTTCAAGCTGGTTGAAACCCAAAGCCAGGTCACACAGATTTTAGGCGAGTCGTAAGGGCGCGATAAATCGCGCCCTCCTGTTCTAACACCCGCAATGGAGCGGTTATATTCATGTCTATTTGCCTCGAATCGCCTGCGGGCGAACAATTTATTAAGGAAACACCGCAGTTTCCGCCGCTGCATCGCAACGGGGACTTCTGGCGGCTGTGGGGCGGGCAGGTGCTGTCATCGGTCGGCTCGCAGGTGTCGGGGCTGGCGCTGCCGCTGCTGATTCTGGCGCTGACACATTCGGCGGCGAAGGCGGGGCTGCTGGCGGCCCTGCGCGGGCTGCCGTATGCCCTGCTGTGCCTGCCCGCCGGGGCTTTGGTGGACCGCTGGGACCCGCGCCGGGTGATGCTGCTGTGCGACACGGGCCGGGCACTGGCCCTCGGCAGTGTGCCGCTGGCGCTGGCTTTGGGGCATCTGCATCTGGCGCAGTTGTACTGGGTGACGCTCATCGAAGGCACGCTGTTTGTGTTCTTCAATCAGGCCGAAAGCAACTGCCTGGTGCGCGTGGTTTCCAAAAAGCAGCTTCCCGATGCCGTGGCCCGCAACGAAGCGGTATACGGCGTTTCGGGCCTCATCGGGCCAAGTTTAGGCGGCATTTTGTACGGGCTGGGGCGCGGCGTGCCGTTTCTGACCGATGCCGTCTCGTATGCGCTGTCGGTGGTCGCGCTGCTGACTCTGAAAACCGACGTGCGGCCTCTGCCAAGCACGGAGAAGCCGCATCTAGGCCGAGAAATTGGGGAGGGCCTGCGCTGGCTGCGGGCGCATCCGGTCATTCGGTTCGTGGCGCTTTTGACCGGCGTTCTGATGGCGTCGTGCGCGGGCTGGACGCTGCTTTTGATTGTGCTGGCACAGCGGTTCGGCGCGGGGCCGCCCGCGATTGGCCTGCTGCCGGCGACAGGCGGGGTCGGCAGTCTGATTGGCTCGGCGCTTGTGCCGGTGTTGCAGAAACGCCTGCGCTTTGGCCCGCTGCTGATTGGCGCGGCCTGGGTATGGGCGCTGACATGGCTGCTCTACGCGCTGGCCCCGTCTTTGATTTTGCTGGGCATTGCCAATGCGCTGTCGTTTGTCGTCGTGCCGATTTACCTGGGCGTGCAGTATGCGTATCGTCTGGGCGAAATCCCGGATGCGTTGCAGGGACGGGTCAACAGCGTGTTCCGCTTGATTGCCTTCGGCAGTGGCCCGCTAGGTCTGGCCCTAACGGGCCTGCTGATACAGCGCATCGGCCCGATTGAGACGGTGCTGGTAACGACCCTGCCGCAGATTGTCCTGTGCGTGCTGGCGACTCTGCACAAGTCTTTGCGGGCGGCATAAGTTTGTTTGCCGAATGGTGGGCGGCGGGCGATAGAGGGAAAGAGGCCCCCCCGCCCCAATTCTGGGGAGCCAGACAGTTAGAAGCCAGACAGTTAGGAGTAGGGGCACGATTTATCGCGCCCTCCTTTCCTGTTCTTCTCGTGCTCCCCAGAATTGGGGCGGGGGGGCCTCTTAGGAGACACTGCCAATGACAGACACCGAAATTCATCCATTTAAGCCCGAAGACCGGGCCGCCATTGTGGCGTTTCAGAACGCGCAGGCACCTGCATACTTGCACGAGACGGTTGCCGAGGGAGAGCAGGGAGACTTGCTGCGACCTGCCGGAGAAGTGCGCCTGCGGCTTTGTATCGGCACGCCGCCGACGGCCTATGTCAGCGCCTCTGACCGGGAAACGTCTGCCTGGCGCAAGGCGGGCGTCTGCTCGTTTGACCTGTCCGTCGCAGACGACGCGCACTGGGCGGACTTCGGTGCGGCGCTGTATGAGCGCGTCACCGAGTTTGCGCGGGGGCGCGGGCTGACGCGGCTCGAAACGAGCGCCCGACTGTACCGGCAGGGTGAACCCGTCGCGGAGTTTCTGAAACAGCGCGGCTTTGCTGAAATCGACCGGGATGTGCCCGTGATGCTGGACCTGACGGCGTTTGACCCGGCCCGGTTTGCAAGGCGCGTGCCCGAGGGCATCCGGCTCCTGTCGTGGGCCGAAGCGGGCGACACGCCTGCCCATCGGCAGCGGCTGTACGACCTGATGACTGCGCTGGACCGGGATGTGCCGACCAACGGCGTGCATTCGGACCCGCCGCCGTTTGAGGAGTTTGAGAAGGACTTTGGCCGCCCCGCCTGGGATTCGAAGGCGCTGATTCTGGCCGAGACCGAGGCGGGCGACTGGGTGGGTCTGTCCCAAATCGGCTTTCAGGAACACAGCGGCATCGGCTGGACATTTCTCACGGGCGTTCTGCTCGAGTATCGCGGCAAGGGCATTGCCTTTGCCCTCAAGCTGCAAACGATTGATGCGGCGATTGCCCGCCAGTGCCCACTGATTTTGACTGAAAACCACGAAGACAATGCGCCGATGCGGGCGATCAACAAAAAACTGGGCTTTGTGCCCGACTTCCCTCTAGTAAGCTACGGCAAAGACCTGTAGGAGAGTATTGATGACCGCTTACGCCACCCGCCTGTTTCGTGACGAAGACCGCGTTCCCCTAGTGGCGTTCGCTAACCGGGACCGACCCGCGCACCGGCACATGAATGCCGACTCGTGGGCGCGAAATGATGCCCGGCGCAAGCCCACGGAAGTCTTTTTGCGGCTGGTCGTCCCCCACCCGGAGACGGACGCCGCGATTGGGTTTCTGGAAGTGTCGGACATGAACACCACCGGCTTCAAGATGGAAGACGTGTGCGAGATTAATCTGGCCGTCGGCCACGAACACCGGCGGCAGGGTATCGGCGCGATGCTGTACGACCTGGCCCTAGCATTTGCAAAGGAGCGCGGCGCAAAGAGGGTGGTGACGGGATTTCAGGAGCGAACACGCGAGGAGCCGGCGATTGGCTTTTTGACCAAGCGCGGCTTCGCCGAGCAGGAGCGCGAAACGCCGTCTTTCTTGGATTTGACACAGTGGAACGCCGCGCCCTACGCCGCCGCGCTGGCACAGGCGGCGGCTTACGGGGCCGAGATTTTCACGCTGGCCGAGGCGGGCGACACCGAAGAAAACTGGCGGCGCTACTATGAGTTGGAAAAGCCGCTGATTTATGACATCCCCCGGCGCGATGAGCAGCCGTTCACGTTTGAGCCTTACGATGACTGGGTGAAGTTTGTCATCGAGCGCCCCGAGTGGAGGCCCGAGATGGTACTTCTGGCCGCCAAAGACGGACAGTGGATCGGCGAGTGCCACATCGTCCCCAAACTAGAAACCCCGCACATTGGGATGCAGTGGCTCACCGGGGTTCTCAGCGGCCACCGGGGCCACGGCCTCGCCACCGCCCTGAAAGTCCGCGCCTATGAGAAAGCCAGAGCGGCGGGCGTCACCGTCGTCACCACCGAGAACCACGAGGACAACGGCCCGATGCTCGCCATCAACAAAAAGTTCGGCTTCACCCCCGAACCGGCAATTGTGGTGTATAACAAAGTGTTAGAGACGGGATTGTGAAAACCCGCCGCACAAAGTCCGAACAGCGGAGCGACGCACGGCATGACCTGAAAGCCATCCAGGAGGCTCTCAAAAAGCCGCTCATAACTGACGGCCCGTTTGACTATGCGGCCCGCGCCCAACAGGTCCAAGAAGCACATCGGCTGAACAGTACAGCCAGCGAACTCCGGTTCCGTCCGCCGCACGCCCCGGAGGCTTGGGAGCTTCACGAACTCACCGCTGCCCGTTTCTGGGAAGCCATAGAGGCAGCCTACCCGCCGGGCTTCGGGCACGACGCAGCGCGGCTGCACGCGGGCGATGCCGCTGGGCTAGAAAGCACCTTTGCGTTTTTGGAAGCCGATCCGTTCTTTTTTCGTACCGGCTATCTCAAGGCCGCACTAATCCGTGACATCAAGCGTTTGTCTCTGACGCCCCCGCAGGCACAACGCTTGCAGCAGGTAGTGCTGACAGTCGTGGACGCCCGCAATGACCGAGAGTTCCGCGCCTTTTGCCGCCTCGCCCGCAAGGTAGATGCGCCCGCCCTGCGGGAACAGCTCACGGCGCGGCTGACTTCCAGCGACGCAGGTATCCGGCGGCGGGCGCGGTGGGTTTTGGAGGCGCTGGCGCAAAAAGACAGTCAGGAGAAGGATACACGGGGCTGAACCCCCATGCTTTAAAAGGGCAAGCCCCCGCCTGCGCGGGCGAAGATTGAAGACAAAGAGGGCCTCATCCGATGCCCGCGCAGGCGGGGAATTGCTTTTTCGAAGCATGGGGGTTCAGCCCCGTGGTCCTCCGCAAAGCAGTTACCATGCTACACATCAACCGAAAATCAGCGCCGCAGGTCAGCGGCGGGCGGGTGCAGAAGAAAAACAATGCGGCGGACACGCCGAGCTACTATGACACGCCCCCGCCCGCGCTCGTGATTGACCGGCAGCGGCCCGGCAAAGGCTACCGGCATCTTCTCTTGCAGCGCGATGTGGAGACGTTTATCGGCCTGCTCCCCGACTGGCCCGCGCTGTCACGCGGGCTGAACGCTATCGTTCTGGCTCCGGGAGAATACAGCCTTAACGGCTGGCATCAGCCCGGCATCGTTCACGTCTGCGCGTGGGAGGCGGACCTCTGGATAGACTATGCCCTCAGCCATTACGAGGACCACAAACCGGTGTTTGACCGTCTGGGTGTTGCCAGCCAGCCGCTCGCAAATGGCGGCGTGATGTGTGAGTTTACCGAGGCGCAGGCGCGGGGGTACCAACTGCTCCATATCCTGCTGCATGAGCTTGGGCATCACCATGATCGAATAACGACGAAATCTCAAGTTCGGGCAAGCCGGGGCGAGAGCTATGCCGAAGAGTACGCCCTGCGTCACGAGGCGTTGATTTGGGAACGGTATCAAGAGGCGTTTGGGGTACTGGGCAATGACGGAAACTCTTAAACTCTCAGCGGACACGCGCCGCCGGATTGCCGGGCACATTGACCGCCTCGGCGATGCTGACAAGCAGGCGGCGTACAATGCCGAGCGGCGCTTGATCCGCTTTGGCGCGAAGGCGGTGGAGGCGCTTCTGATTGCTGCCGCCGACCCAAACCCACAGGTGCGCTACCGGGCCGTCTGGGCGCTGGGCAAGAGTCGGGCGGGGCGGGCGTTTGAAGTAATCTGCGCCCTCACTGAAGACGCGGACGGGGCCGTTCGTTATGACGCGACGCGGGCACTCGGGGAACTGGGTGACCTCCGGGCGGTTCCCTTTCTGGAAAGCCTGGCGCGGCGGGTGACGCCCAAAGACAGCCGCTGGGACCCGGCCCTCTCGGCTCTCAAAACGCTGGCAGAGAGCGACGGCGCATGGGCGGAGTTTGTCGCCCGCGAATGGCGCGAGGAGCTAGATGACCCACGCGAAGATATTTACACGATGGAAGACGGAGAGCCGATAGACACAGTGCGGCGCGTGGCCGCTTAGAAGCAGACGGTTAGAGATGACAGAGACAAAGACGGCGCTGATGTGGTTCCGGCGAGACCTGCGGCTGACGGATAATACGGCGCTGGCGCGGGCGCTGAAGGAAAACGAGCGCGTGGTGGGCGTGTTTGTGCTGGACGACGCAATCCTGCGGGCGCAGGACATCGGCGCGGCGCGGGCGGCTTTTTTGTTCCGGTCGCTGGAAACGCTGGCGGCGGAGTTTGGGCAGCACGGCGGGCAGATGGTCCTGCGGCGGGGCGGCGTGCCGGAAGAGGAGCTTCTGGCCCTGGCGCGGGAGGCGGGGGCGTCGGCGCTGTATTTCAACACGGACTACACCCCCTACTCGCGGGAGCGGGATACGCGGGTGACAGCGGCGTTTGACGCGGCAGGCTTAGACGTGCGGGAGTTTGATGACGCGCTTCTTGTGCCGCCGCAGAATGTGGTAGACCCGCGTGATGGGGAGCCGTTCCAGACCTTTACGCCGTTCAAGCGGGCTTGGGAGACACGCGAGCGGGTCGGGACAACGCAAGCACTGCGGCTTTCGGCACTGAAAGTGGGGGCGGCCTTGCCGTCGTCGCCGCAGCCGACGCTTGCCGAGTACGGGCTGACGCTGACGCAGACCATTCCCGAAGCGGGCGAGGGAGCGGCACAGGCGAGTTTGGCTCAGTTTGTGCGAGCGGGGCTGGTCTCCTATGCCGACAACCGGGACAATACGGGAGACGGCAGCAGCACGTCGGCGCTGTCGGTGCATCTGAAGTACGGCACACTGTCGGCGCGGGACTGCTGGCGCGAGGCGCGGGAGGCGGGCGGCCCAGGGGCGCGGAAGTGGCAGGATGAGCTGGCGTGGCGGGACTTTTTCAACACGCTCTTGTGGCATCATCCCACGATGCTGCAAAAGGCCATTCAGCCCGCGCTGGCGGCGATGCGCTTTGACCAGAATGCCGAGTACCTGGAACGCTGGAAGACGGGCACGACGGGGTTTCCCTATGTGGACGCGGGCATCCGGCAGATGCTGGCGACGGGCTGGATGCACAACCGGACCCGGCAGGTGGCGGCATCGTTTCTGGTCAAGGATTTGTTAATCGACTGGCGCATCGGGGCCGAGTACTATATGCAGGAGCTGGTCGACGGCGACTGGGCGGCCAATTACGGCGGCTGGCAGTGGGTGGCGGGGACCGCGCCGGACCCGAACGGCAATTTTCGCATCTTCAACCCGGTCGCACAGCAGCGTCGCTACGACCCGGCTTTAACGTACTGCCGCCGCTGGATTGCCGAGCTTGACACGCCCGCCTACCCGAAGCCGATGGTCAATCACGCGCAGGCGTCGGAAGAGTTCGTCCGACGCTTTCAGAAGGCGCGGGGGCCGCGCCCGAGGCAGCGGCGGTAGTGTCAGTCGGAAGCCGGGGCAGTCAGTCATCCGGGGCGGTAAACGCCCCGTCTAGTTAGACCGTCCTTCGGACGAAGAAAACCCAACACAAATGGCTCCTCTCGGCTCGTATTTCAGGAAAACCCTATGGACCCAAAATCACTCAAGCTCTTTTATGAACCTAAAGACCGGCTGCGGCTGACAGTGGGCGACGAGAAATCGTACCACACGGTCAAGCCCGTCTGGGCCGCGCCCCTCTCACGGCCCGGTCAATACCTGGCCTTCTTAGATGGCAAAGGCAAGGAAATCGTCACGCTTGCCGACCCGTCCGTGCTGCCCCCGGAGTCGCTGGCCGCCGCGCAGGAGGAGCTGCGGCGGCGCTACTTAACCGCCACGGTGCGGGTGATTGCCCATGCCAAGCAGGAGTTCGGGGCGACCTATTGGAGCGTGCAGACCGACCGGGGCGACCGGGACTTTGTGACGCAGAACTTGCAGGAAAACGCCGTGTGGCTCTCGCCGACGCATCTGCTTCTCTTGGACGTCGACGGCAACCGCTTTGAGATTACGGACGTTTCCGCGCTCGACGACGCCTCGCGCCGCTATGTGGCGGCGATTTTGTAATGGGGAGGCCCCCCGCCCCAATTCTGGGGAGCCGGAAGTTGGGAGCAGGCTTGCCATCTCTTGTCTGGCTCCTCTCTTATTCTGGCTCCCCAGAATTGGGGCGGGGGGGCCTCCTCTCCGTGTCTGCCCCTTGCCTCCCGGCGTGCCTATCGGGTACACTGGCCTCTCGCCGCTTGTCCTGAAAAACTTTTCAGAGCCGAACAGTTCACAGAGAGACCACACACCATGAGCCACCGTATTTATAACTTCAGCGCCGGGCCGGCCATCCTGCCGGAACCCGTCTTGCAGGAAGCCGCCGAGGGCGTCCGCGAAATCAACGGGTCGGGGATGTCCGTGCTGGAAGTCAGCCACCGGGGCAAAGACTACGAAACCATTCACACCGATGCCGAGACCCGGATGCTGCGCGTCATGAGCCTCGACCCCACCGAGTACGCTGTCCTGTTTATGGGCGGCGGGGCGAGTCAGCAGTTCGCACAGGTCCCGCAGAACTTCCTGAAACCCGGCGTGACGGCAGACTATGTCGTCTCCGGCGACTGGGGCGCAAAGGCGCTGTCGGAGGCAAAGCACTACGGCGATGCCCGCGAGGCGGCGTCGTCCAAAGCCGAAAAGTACGCCGAGCTTCCCAAGAGCTTCACGCAGACCCCCGGCGCACGCTATGTCCATATCACCACCAACAACACCATTGAAGGCACGGAATACTTTGAGCTGCCCGATACCGGCGACACGCCTCTGATTGCCGATATGTCTTCGGACTATCTGGCCCTGCGCCGTGATTATTCCAAGTTCACGCTGATGTACGGCGGGGCGCAGAAGAACATTGGCCCGGCGGGCGTCACCATCGTGGTAGGCCGCAAAGCGTTCTTCGAGTCGGCCAACACCGATTTGCCGAAAATCTACTCCTACAAGACGTTTTTAGAGAGCCGCTCACTGTACAACACACCCCCCACGTTCCCGATTTACGTGGTCGGCCTCGTGCTGAAATGGATTGAGGGCGAAGGCGGTCTGGACGCCATTGAAGCCCGCAACCGGCACAAAGCGGCTCTGCTGTACAACACGCTGGACGACCTGACGCCGTTTTTTCAGCCCTCGGTGACCGAAAAAGCTGACCGCTCCTTGATGAACGTCACCTGGCGGCTGCACGACGAGGCCCTGGAGCCGGACCTGCTGGCCGAGTTCAAGAAAGCCGGGATGCAGAACCTCAAAGGCCACCGCAGCGTCGGTGGCTTCCGCGCTTCCATCTACAACGCCTTCCCCGAAGACGGCGTCCGCGCCCTCGCCGACCTGCTCCACGATTTCGTGAAGCGCAAAGGATAGGAAAAAACCATGCTGGCGCTGGAACTGTTGGCGGTAGACGGCTACCGCGAAGCGCGGCTATCTCAGCGTCAGGTGGGCGAAATGCTCGGCCTGAACTTCTGGGAAACGGAAGCGTTTTTCAAAGAGCATGAGGCCTATCTGCAATACGACATCAGCGATTTCAACCGAGACAGGGAAGCGTTGCAGCATCTTGAACAGCAAAAATAGCCTGTCGCGGCGAGTGTTTTTAGATTAGGGAGATGTTGCCATGTCCACTGCTACGACTGATAAACCGAACGTTGTGCCTCGGCAGGAATTAGAAGCACGGGCAGTGGAAGCCTACCGGAGCGCGGAACTGTCAAGCAGTCAAGTTGGCGAAATGCTGGGACTGGATTACTGGGACACGCGGACGTTTTTGACAAAGCATCGAGTTTATCCGCAGTATGACGTGGAAGATTTGATGCAGGACATTGAGAATTTGAAGCGTCTCAAGCAGAAGCAAAAATGATCGTTGTTTCCGACACCGGCCCATTCCACTATCTACTGTTATTGGGAGAAGTGGAGCTTTTGCCAAAGCTGTAAGGCTCAGTGGTTATTCCTGAGACTGTGCGGCAGGAAATGCAGCATGACAACACGCCACTAGTTGTTTAAGAATGGGCTGGTTTTCTTCCTGAGTGGGTTATTGTTCGTCAGCCCCTGCATCTTCTGCCGCTGGCGTTGGACCCTGGTGAGAGAGCCGCGATTTCCCTTGCTGTAGAGACAGGGGCGCACCTCGTCCTAATAGATGAGCGCAAAGGCCGTCAGATGGCTGAGGCGCACAGTTTGATCACGATTGGAACGCTGGGCATTCTTCTTAAAGCGACGGAAGAAGGAATGCTTGATCTCGCGGACGCATTAGCCCGGTTACAGAAAACAAACTTCTACGTTTCCGAGGCAATGGTAAGAACGCTGCTGGCTTCCCAATCATCGGAGCAGTAGATTTAGATAAACAAGGGAGTTTACTTTATGCCGAAGGTACTGGTTTCTGACCCGATTGCCCCCGAGGGGATCGAGATTTTAAAGACGGTTGCAGACGTCGATGTCAAAACGGGGCTGGCCCCGGAAGAGCTGCTGGCAATGATCGGCGACTATGACGCGCTGGCCGTGCGCTCGGAGACGAAGGTGACGGGGGCGGTGATTGCCGCCGCCAACAAATTGAAGATCATTGGACGTGCGGGCGTTGGTGTGGACAACATTGACGTGGAAGCGGCGACCAACCGGGGCATCCTCGTGGTCAACAGCCCGGAAGGCAACACGCTGGCCGCCACCGAGATGACTGTGGCCCTGCTGCTGGCGCTGGCCCGGAGCGTTCCGCAGGCCGATCAGGCTCTGCGCGGGGGCAAGTGGGACCGCAAAAAGTACATGGGGGCCGAGGTCTACGGCAAGACGCTGGGCGTGATTGGTCTGGGCAAGATCGGGCGCGAAGTCGCCAAGCGCTTGCAGGCGTTCGGCATGAGCGTCATCGGCTCGGACCCGTACCTCAAGCCGGAGCAGGCGGCGGAGATAGGCATTCGGCTGGTGGATTTGGATACGCTCTACAAAGAGTCGGACTATATCACGGTGCATGTGCCGAAAACCAAAGAGACGACCGGCATGATCAACGCGGAGAAAATCGCGCTGATGAAGCCGACCGTGCGGCTGATCAATGTCGCACGCGGCGGTATCATGGACGAGGTCGCCGTGGCGGAAGCCGCGAAGTCGGGCCGGATTGCCGGGGCGGCGATTGATGTGTATTCCACGGAACCCGCTCCCGCCGACAACCCTCTGCTGGGCATTCCGAACGTGCTGACCACTCCCCATTTAGGGGCAAGCACGGAAGAAGCGCAGACTAATGTGGCAATTGATATTGCCGAGCAGATTGTGGAAGTGCTGCAAGGCAAGCCCGCCCGCGCCGCCGTCAATATGCCGTCGGTGTCCGCCGAGCTGCTGGTGCGCTTGCAGCCCTACTTGACGCTGGCCGAGAAGATCGGCAGCCTGCACGCGCAGCTTACCTCAAGCCCGATCAGCGCCGTGGATGTCACCTATGCGGGCGACTTCGAGAGCCTGCCGACGGTGCATTTAACCCGCGCCGTGCTGAAGGGCCTGCTGGACCCGATTGTGTCTGATAGCGTGAACTATGTCAACGCGCCGACGCTGGCGCAGGCGCGGGGCATCAAAGTCACCGAAAGCCGGACGCCCGACGCGGGCGAGGGCAACGCGGCGACGCTGACCGTCCGCAAGCGCGGCGGTACGACTGACCGTGAAATCACCGGCCTCGTGCTGGGGCCGAACAACGTGCGGATTTTGACCATTGACGGCTACCGCGTGGACATCCGGCCCGAGGGCGCGATGCTGGTCACGCAGCACACCGACCGCCCTGGCGTCATCGGCAAAGTCGGCACGCTGCTGGGCGATGCGGGGATCAACATTGCGGGGATGCACGTCGGGCGCGAAAGTGAGAGCGGACGCGCTGTGATGGTGCTGAAACTGGACACCGCGACCCCGGAGCCGCTGCTGGAACAGATTCGCGCTGTGGATGGCATGGAGACCGTGCGCCTCGTGCAGCTATGACGACTCGTGGACGACTTGTTTTCAATTTGGCTTTCAAGGAGCATTTCATGTCAATCAAACTTTCACTGGCGACAGTTGCGGCTTTTGTGGCCGCTGCCGGAGGCGCTTACGCTGCACCCGGCCCGGCGCTGCCGATCATTGGCGGGCCGAATGCCATCACGGCGGGCGTGTTTATCCCGTCCAGCGGCGCGGCCAAAGACGCAGGCGGCAACACGCAGCTTGATATTGAGTTTCACTATGGCCTGCCGATCCCGAACCCGACGCCCCTGCGCGTGGTGCTGGGAGTGGGCGTGGAAACAGGGTCCCGCGCTGGCAGCCATTCGACGATTGTGCCGGTGACGGCAGGCGGGCAGATTGGCCTCGGTGGGGGCGTTTATGCGGGCGCAGGAATTGGCTACTACTTCCTGAACCAGCGGCGCAACACCGGCTTTGACCGGCTGGGAACGACCAGCAAGGTCGGCGGCTACGGCGAGCTGGGCTACAGCCTGCCGGGCGGGCTGCTGACGGTGAGCGCGAAGTATCAGGCCGTGCAGCGCGGCGACGGCTTTGTGGTGGCAGCGGGCCTGCATTTCTAAGCATCACAAAGAAACGCTCTGTGTAGGGGTAGGGCTTGTCCCTGCCCTTTCCGCTTTTGCTCTTCTTCTGCTGAGTGTTTCTGTAATGCTCACCCTTTTTGAACATCAAATCGCTCCGTTCTCCTGGGACTCTCGCCACATGGCTGCGCTGGGGCGAATAAACCGGGTTCAGGGTGATGAACTCTTGCGGCCCGTTTTTACGCGAGACGGAGCGCCCGCCATACAGGTATGCCACTATGTCGGCGTCATTCGTCTGGGCCGCGAGACTATCCAAATTCTGCCGAAGATTTACCGGCACGAAGAATGCCGGTCCGAGGAGGCGGCCCGCAACCTCCTTCATCTGCTGACGGTCGCCGCCGATCTTCCAGTTCGTGAACACGCTCTGGCCCCCCTACTGCGCCGCAATGCCGACTGGTTTGAGATTCTGACCCGGTTGTTCGCCTCTCACCTTTCGGACGCCTGGCAGCGTGGCAGTGTGCGGGGCTACGTTCCCAGAGAAGAGGACAACTCGCCGATTCTGCGTGGTCAATGGCGATTGACGGCTCAGGCCCGCCGCCCCGCCCGTCAGCATCGCTTCTGTGTGACTTATGACGAGTTCACACCGGATAACCCCTTGAACCGTGTCCTGCGCTTCGTCGTCGAACGTCTGTGGATGCTGACACGCGACGGTGACACCCGGCGTACCCTGTCCACTCTGCGTGCCTGGATGGATGAAGTGACATTGCTTCCCAGCCTCACTGCCGCCGAGGCATCCGCCGTCCCGCTCACGCGCCTGCACCCGTCTTATGCGCCCCTGCTGACGCTGGCCCGTCTCTTTCTGGACGGTGGCTCCTTGCAGCTTTCGGGCGGCGACCGCGACTCCTTTGCCTTTGTTTTTGACATGAACCGCCTGTTTGAGTCCTTCGTCTTTGGCTTCCTCCGCCGCCACCGTGCCCTGATCCTGCCGCCCACGCTTGCCGACGCTACCCTGCTGCCTCAATCCACGGGAGCGCATCGCCATCTGGCCCGCCGCGAAGGCCGCGCCGTTTTCCGCCTGGAACCAGACCTCGCCCTGCGTGCCAGCGATGGCTCTTTTCCCCTGCTGCTGGACACCAAATACAAAGCTCTCCTGCCGCGCCAGCAAGGCGGGGCGGGCATTAGCCCTGCTGATATGTACCAAATGTATGCCTACGCCCGGCGCTACGCCTGTCCCCAAATTCTAATTCTTTATCCTCAAACCGCAGGCATGACTGCTCCCCTCCGCCTCCGTTTTGATTTAGAGGACGGCGGCACAGTACAAGCCGCGACTCTGGATTTGCGAGTGGAGCTAGGCAAACCGGAAGGCGTCCGTCACTTGGTTGAAGAAATAAAGACAATATTCGAGGAGATAACTTGACTATGGACGAAGCAGAAAACTTTTTAGAGCAAGATGAACTTGTGGGTCCAGCGGACGAACTTACCCCTCACGGGTTTGACCGTTCCAGTGCCCAGACAGCCAGGATGGTTTTAGAGAAGTTACTGCCGGAGCAAGAAGACCGTCTTGCGGTGCTTTCATTTTTTGCACACGCAATTCTGAATGCCCATCAGCAGGGCGAATCGAAGTGGGGTGTCACTCTCTACCCCAATTCAGTGGCTTTGAATATTAGCGGTTTTTACGCCTGCTGGATACGGTCTAACGACGTTTTTGTCTCTGTCATAGAAAATGCGCTTTCTTTGGAAACACGGACAGATTTGGAACACAGCGTCCGATGGGGCGACACGTTCAAGCGTCTCCCAGATTCTCGCTATTTTTATGTACCATACACGCAGGTTGGCGAAGTCTTGCCGCAACTGCTCCCATCCACCGAGGCATTCATTGTTTCTACCGCAGCTCGTTTCGCACGTATGGGAGTACGTGTAGAAGGCGCACATTCGCCAGGTGTCTTGAAGTACCTGCGCGAGTATCTCGAAATGGACTTGCCAGACCCGGTGTATCTCCCAGAAGGAGATAACATTGGAGAGGAAAATAATATGACAAAGACGGGTGATTTGAGCTTCTGGAAGATCGCGCCCGGCGAAAATGGCTTTTTATGGGATGAATGCCGCAACAATAATTGCATACTTATTGGCTGGCCTGCTCTCGGAAACTTTTTATCTTATTCCAACAGGGATGCCCTTGAAGCGGCTTTAGTTCAAGGAGGAGACACCGCAGGAAAAGCAAGAATTATATGGCCTTTTTCCCGTGATATTCAGCTAGGGAATATTGTTGTCGCTAATAAAGGAAATAGCCAAGTTTTAGGAGTTGGCGTAGTTACCAGTGATTACTTGCCTCCGAATTCATCCAGCAATCCTAGCTCCAATTCGGAGTATCCTAACGCTCGGCGTGTTCACTGGCGGATAACCGCTCCCATTGATTTACCCCAAGCATTTTTCGGTCAAGTTCCGCCCACAGTTTTTAAACTCAATCAGCAACGTTGGCAAATCATTCGGCAGGCATATCTGGATCAATATCCAGGCGAAGCAGATTTGGAGGATGCTCTCAACAATCTGGGGCGTACAAGCTGGGAGTTTGTCGTACCACCCCCGCCTGTTCCAGAAGTTCCTGAAGCCGTCCAGCCTTTGCTCAAAATGGCGGAGCGGACGAAAAATATCCTTCTTTACGGCCCGCCCGGCACGGGCAAGACGTGGCTGGTGACGCAGTTTGCGCGGGCGTTCACCGATGCCGACAAGGTGGAAATGGTGACGTTTCATCAGTCGTTTGCTTACGAGGAGTTTGTGGAGGGGGTCAAGCCAGTGATCCACGAGGGGCAGATGAGCTATGCAGTCGTAGACGGCGTGTTCAAGCGGGTGTGCCGGACAGCGGAGAAGAACCCGGACAGCCAGTATCTAATCATCATTGACGAGATCAACCGGGCAAACATTGCAAAAGTGCTGGGGGAGTTAATCACGCTGATTGAAGACGACAAGCGGCTGGGCATAGCGAACGAGGTGCAGGTCAGACTGCCCTATTCCGGGGAGCGGTTTGGCGTGCCGTCCAATTTGACGATCTTGGGAACGATGAACACGGCGGACCGCTCCATTGCTCTGCTGGACCTGGCCCTGCGGCGACGGTTTACGTTTGTCGAAATGCTGCCGGACCCGACATTGCTGCCGGAGGATGTCGCCGGGGTCAATCTGCAAGCCTTGCTGACACGGCTGAATCTGCGCGTGGCACTGCTGCTGGATGCAAACCACCAGATTGGGCACAGTTATCTGATGGGGATTGAAACCGAGGAGGACCTGCACTTTGCCTGGTATCGGCGCATCGTACCGCTTTTGCAGGAGTATTTCTATCACGACGGCGAGCGACTACAAGCAATCGCGGGCAAACTTTTTGTGCGGGCAATAGTGCCGGACTTAGAGACGCGAGAGGCTCTGGGCGCAATGTATGAAGACACCACACGGTATGAGATCGTGGAACTTGCCGGAGAAGCATTTTTGCAGGCACTACGGGAATTGTCAGCAAAATAAATGCAAAACAGCCTGTCCCTTTGCAAAGGGGCAGGCTGTAGACATAGTGGTCAGGGAATGAACTAGTTTAGCGCTTCCTGGCCGCGCTCGATGGCAACGCTTTCGCCGTCCAGCCAGAAATGCGCGAAGGGGCTGCGCTCCAGGGTCGTGCTGCACAGGTCGACATGTTCCTGCAAGCCGAGCAGGGAGCGAAACTCCAGGGCGCTGTCGCCGTCGGTGAAGCAGGCCAGGTAGTCAGTGCCTTCCTGCAAGAGACAGATATATTCGCCGGTGTCTAAATGCTGCAAGGCGAAGACGCGCTGCGTGGTATCGACACTGGCCCCGGATTCTATAGATTTCATGTGTTATGCCTTCTAGCGCCCCGCCGGTGCGGCGGGACGGGTTGTTTTTGTAGGGTCTTACTGATTCAACGTTTTCCGGGGCGAATAAGTTTCCTGAACAGGGCTGCTACCAGATTCTACCCCCCGCCCACGCACTTGAACCGTGTTTCATGTCCGGCGGCTTGACCGGCATGGGCCGGGTGTGCTACACTCGGTCGTGCAAAATTTTTTAACCTCTGAGGCGCTGTTAGCCGCCGTGACTACCTATGTGTTTGACCTGGACGGCGTGCTGTATCTGGGCGAGACCGCTATTCCCGAGGCCGCCGGGGCCGTCACGCGCCTGCGGAACGCGGGCAAACAGGTCTATTTTCTGACCAACAACTCGGGCCGAACCCGCGCCGATTACCGCGAAAAGCTGCGTGTCGTCAACGGGCTGGACGTGCCCGAATCGGCCATCTTTACGTCGGCCTATGCCACGGCGCTGTATCTGAAAGAGCGCGGCGCGGCGGGCAAAACCGTCTTTGTCATCGGCGAGCCGGGCCTGGCCGCCGAGCTGCAGGGTTCCGGCGGGCTGCTCCCGGTGACCAACCCGGACGGCGCGGACTACTCTCAAATTGATTATGTCGTCATCGGCATTGACCGTAAGTTTACTTACGACAAGCTGCGCTTTGCCCATGCGGCGATCACACGCGGGCACGCGCAATTTATCGCCACGAACCGCGATGCGACATTCCCGATGGAAGACGGCGAAATCCCCGGCGGCGGGTCTTTGGTGGCCGCGCTGGCGACGGCAACAGGCCGGGAGCCGGTGACTATCGGCAAGCCGGAGACGCACGCCTATGAAGCTATCCTGCACGCCGCCGGTGTCACCGCGCCCGAAAGCGTGATGGTCGGCGACCGGCTGGACACCGATATTCAGGTGGGTCGCCGGGCGGGCGCACGGACGCTTCTGGTGCTGACCGGTGTCACCTCCGCCGTGCAGGCTGAGGACGCGCCCCCGGAGCAGCGTCCTGACCTTATTATCGGCGACCTGCGCGGAATTGGTTAGGTGGAAACAGTGTGGGGAACAAAAAAAGCCCGGCACAAAATGTGCCGGGCCTTTGTCTTTTATTGTGGGCCGAAAGAGGCCCCCCCGCCCCAATTCTGGGGAGCCGGAGTAAGGACAGGAAGGGCTTGCTCCTAACTCTCTGGTTCCCCCATTATTGGGGGCTAGGGGGTCCTACTTCGCCCCCACCGCCGCCCCTTCGTTCTTCTCCGCCTCCTGCGCCTGCTCAATGCACTCGGCGACGAGCTTTTCGACGCCGCGTGTGGATTCGCCCATGGAGTTTGACGCGCTTTCAATGCGCTTCTCGGTGACGGGGCAGATGGCCCAGGCTTTCACTTTGGCGGGCTTTTTGACCCCAATCTGGTTGGTTCCGCCCTGCTGATAATTGACTGTGACTGTGTACCCGGCAATTTGTGCCTCATAGGACGCCATGCGCGTGATCTCCCTGTGAATAAAATAAGTTCTCTGCCGTTAAGTTTCGCCGCCCCTGCCCCGGATTCCTGCTTTGAAGCGGCCCACACGAAAAAAAGCCGCCGCCCCAAAAGGGCAGCGGCTTTGTACTTTGGCAGGTTTACTGGCATCCGACAAAGCCAGCGGCGGGCTGAGGCTTAACCAAATACCAGTCACAGGGATTGCCGTTGGTATCCAGCGAGGTGCGCTTCCACTTCACATGGCCGTCGTAGTACAGGAAGTTGGAGCCGTCAGTATGCCGCGCATCAGTGTTGCGAGACTTAGCCGGAGCGGTTACTCCAGTCCAGTTAACACCATTAAAAGTGCCGTTGTAGTCGGTCAAGAAGGTGGCATAGGTGTTGTCCTGTCCCCCAATATCTGCATTTACTTCCGACAGCAGAATTGTGGTCGCGGGAGCCGTCAAAATGCCGAGTGGCGCTCCCTGCCGGTCTGCCCCAGGGGTAGGAACGCCAATAGCTCTGTCCCCGCTGCCGGTGACTGTGACACAGTTGTAGCCGTAGTCAGTTCCCTTGTAGGTGTCAGGGTTGGAGGTCTGCCCTTCTGGCACATCCGCAAGACCATCATTTCGGGCATGAACGGAGCGATCCGGGCAGAAATAGAGTGCCTGCGCTTTGGTGTAAGGATAGATCATTTGGGTCCACTTGACCCGGCGGGGGACGCCAGGGTAATCTTGGAAGGACCCGGAATAAACTTCGTCATAATCTTGGGTGTACTGGGTCATGGCAAGCCCAAGTTGCTTCAGGTTGCTCTGGCAGGAGGCGCGGCGGGCGTTCTCGCGCACCTTCTGGAAGACCGGGAACAGAATGGCTGCCAGGATGGCGATAATAGCGATGACGACGAGAAGCTCAATGAGCGTAAAGCCTTTGCGGCTTTGAGAAGATGAGGACATAAGAGTAACTCCTTTTGGAATGCAGCGGCGCATCAACTTTGCCCATTACGGGGGAAACATAGATAAGTTCGGGTTCGCCGCTTCTCATCATAGCACGGTTTTGTTTGCCTGTCAAGCAATTCAGCAAAATACAGCGAAAATAATTGAACGGCAGTGCTTGGCAATAGTCATACAAAAAACTATTGTGAGTGGACACAAAAAAGCGCCGGGGCAAATGCCCCGGCGCTTTCCGAAAACTCAGCAGACTCTGAAAGAGTTTACTGGCCCTTGACCGTCCACATATAGTAATACATGTTGGTCGGGTCCTTCACCAGCATGGCCCCGAGGCGCAGGGATTTTACGTGGCCATCCGTGAACAGCGTGTTGCACAGGTCAGGCGCTCCGTGGCGGGCCACTGCATAATGGAAGTCCTGGTTGTTCATTCCCTGCCCTCCATAAATGCCTTGATAACCGCCAATGGTTCCGGTTTGCAGCGTGGTGTTGTCAGGCTCACCTACCTGGTAGCAGCCGTCCCCATCTGTAACCCAGATCGTTGTAGCGGGAGCATTGAGCGTGTTCAGGGACTGGTCTGTGTTGCCGGGACCGCGCAGTTCCGGTGGCTGACGGCCATCGAAGCCGGTCGCGTTGATCGAGTAGCTGCCCCAGTTCTGGTTGTAGCTCTGGCCCGCTGGCAGTGCCCCGCCAGGGGTTGAGCCAACAGCCGCCGGGATGTAGTTCCCTGTGGATTTCTGGGTACCATCCACAGTGGAAATCCCGCCGCTGTCATCGGGGCAGTGGAAGACGCCGGTGCTTTTGACGTAAGGATAGATGGCATCCATCCACTTGTAGCGGGTGCCGGTGTTGTCCGAGATGTCATAAGCACCGACCCAGGCGCGAACCAGTTGTTCGTCGGAGTCCTGAGAATACTGAATGGACGCCAAGCCGATTTGCTTGAGGTTGGACTGGCAGGATGCCTTGCGGGCGTTCTCGCGCACCTTCTGGAAGACCGGGAACAGAATGGCTGCCAGGATGGCGATGATAGCGATGACAACGAGAAGCTCAATGAGCGTAAAGCCAGTGCGGCTTCGAGATGTAGATGAAGACATGAGAGTAACTCCTTTTAGAATAGGGCTGCATTGCCAGTTTTGTGTCAGATGGTAAGAGCAGCCACGCAATATCATAGCACAGTTTTAATTTGGTGTCAAGTGGCACAATGTGACTTTAAGTGTCATTTTGAGAAAAACAGGTATTTGTCAGCGAATGTCAATAATCATACATAAACTAAAACAAATCATACAAAATCAATAGCCAGCAGGCATAAAAAAGCGCCGGGGCATCAGCCCCGGCGCTTTCTTATGTTGTTTCGAGCTGTCCCGCCCGGATTAGTTGGGGCTGAACGTCACCGCGAAGCTGGCTTGCGGATTCGATTGGGGAATGACCAGGTTGCTCGTACCGGCCGCCGCGATGCCATTGTTCTGTATGTCTGTTGCATTCACGGCGGTGTGGCCCGGCGAGACCTGGGAGCCGCGCAGCCACTTGACATGGCCGTCGGTCATCAGGAAGTTCGAGCCATCCGTGTGCCGCGCCGTCGGAGCGAAGTAAGTGGTTCCGTTGGCCGGCACGACGCCACCCATTGGCCCAGTGGTGTACCGTGTGGTGCGGCCCATGAACTGGTCGTCGGTCCCGTCCCACTTGGTGATAATATCGTAGGGTTTGGTCGCACGGTTGACGTCCAGACCCGTGACCGAGGCCGACACGAAGCCAAACTTACCGGGGCCGGCGCCCTCGTTGTTGTCCGGCTCACTTATCTTGGCCGTTTCCTTCTCGATCTCGCACAGAAGGACCGTGTTGGCCCCCGAGTTCAATCCGGCGATGGCCCCATTCGAGCCGCCGCCGTACAGGTTCTGGTTGAAGCCGTAAGAAACCGGCGGGCCGTTGTTGCCGCCGATAGCGGAGGTGGTAGAGTCATCAGGGCACTTGTAGAGGTCCACGCTCTTGGCGTACTGATAAACCTCACCGGCCCAGCCGCCGCCGTAACCCTTGTCGGTTCCATTGCTGTAGCCGCTGGGGAATTTCTCGTCGGCGTCCTGCTGATACTGGATGATAGCAAGCCCAAGCTGCTTTTCGTTGGACTGGCAGGAGGCACGGCGGGCGTTCTCGCGCACCTTCTGGAAGACGGGGAACAAGATCGCGGCGAGAATGGCGATAATGGCGATGACAACGAGAAGCTCAATGAGCGTAAAGCCTTTGCGGCTTTGAGAGGAAGATGAGGACATAAGAGTAACTCCTTTTTCAGGTGCGATGGTTCGAGACAAAGATAACGGTGTTGGAAAAGCTCAGGCACATTGCAAAAGCATCCTGCGGATCGTTGTGAAACACAATGTAACATAGTTTTCACCATTTGTCAAGCAAATCTATAAAATAATTGGTGCAGGCAGCCCGGAGTGCCTTTCCGTGAAGGGCTTTTTTGCCCGGCTTGCCAAACAGGCCATCGATGTGCTAAAATACTCGGGCACGCGGGGCGTTTGCCCCCGGCTTCGCCGTGCATCCCCTCCCCCCGCGCCCCCTAATTTTGCTTTGCGTTCGCCCGAGGAGTCCTATGTCCAGCACCAAGTATATTTTCGTCACCGGCGGCGTCGTGTCCAGCATCGGCAAAGGCATCACCACCGCAAGCCTAGGCCGCCTGCTGCGAAATCGCGGCTTTGGGGTCACCATGACCAAGCTCGACCCCTACATCAATGTCGATGCCGGGACCATGAACCCCTACCAGCACGGCGAGGTTTTTGTCACCGATGACGGGGCTGAAACCGATTTAGACCTGGGCCACTATGAGCGCTTTGTCGATATTAATCTGACCCGCGATTCGACAGTCACCACCGGCGGCGTCTATTCCACCGTTATCGCCAAAGAGCGGCGCGGGGATTATTTGGGCGGCACGGTGCAGATGATCCCGCATATCACCAACGAGATCAAGGAGCGCGTGCTGGGGCTGGGCCAAAAGTCCGGCGCGGACGTAGTGATCGCCGAGATCGGCGGCACGGTCGGCGACATCGAGGGCCTGCCCTTTCTGGAGGCCATCCGGCAGCTTAAAAAAGACGTGGGGCACGAGAACGTCCTGTACCTTCATGTCACGCTCATCCCCTATGTCGGCCCGTGGGGCGAGGTCAAAACCAAGCCCACGCAGCACTCGGTCATCAAGCTGCGCGAGATCGGCATTCAGCCCGACGTTCTGATCTGCCGCACCAAGCTGGACATCGACGACGATATGAAGGAGAAAATCAGCCTCTTCTGCGATGTGGACAAAGAGGCCGTCATTGAAGCCAAAGACTCGGAAACCATCTACGAAATCCCGATGGTCTTTGAGAAAGAGGGCCTCGCCGACCTCGTCGTGCGCCGCCTGGGCCTGCCCGACAGCGCCCCCAACATGGCCGAGTGGCACGATCTGGTACGCCGCGTCAAGCAGCCCGCCGAAGAAGTGAATATCGCCGTCGTCGGCAAATACACGCAGAACGGCGACGCCTATATCTCCATCGCCGAGGCCCTGAAGCACGGCGGAATCGCCTGCGATGCCCGCGTCAACATTGAGTGGATTGAAAGCGACGCTTTGGAGGAGCCGGGGCTGGACTTCGCCGCACGGCTGGCCGGAACGCACGGCCTCGTGGTCGCCCCCGGCTTCGGTGAGCGCGGCGTGGAAGGCAAAATCGGGGCGATCAAGTTTGCCCGCGAGACCGGCCTGCCCTTCTTTGGCATCTGCTACGGCCTGCAAATGGCGGTGATTGAATTCGCCCGCCACGCCTGCGGGCTGGCGAACGCCAACACCGAGGAAGTCAACCCCGAGACGCCCCATCCCGTCGTGCATATCCTGCCCGAGCAAAAAGACGTGGTGGACCTCGGCGCGTCGATGCGCCTCGGCGCGTACCCCTGCCGCCTGACGGCGGGCACGGTCGCCGCCAATCTGTACGGCTCCGGCTCGATCTCCGAGCGCCACCGGCACCGCTACGAGGTCAACAACGAGTACCGCGAGCAGATGTCCGGCGCGGGTCTGGTCTTCAGCGGCGTCTCCCCCGATTACCGTTTAGTCGAAATTATCGAGCTGCCCCCCTCGGTGCATCCCTACTTCCTCGCCACGCAGTTCCACCCGGAGTTTAAATCCCGCCCGAACCACGCCCACCCGCTCTTCGCGGGGCTGATTGCGGCAGCCTTGACGCACAAAAACGGCACGGATCAAGAAGAAGAAATTGACATCGCCGCCGAAATGCTGGCATAAGATGAGAGACTGTAGAGTAAGCCGCCGGATGGCCCCCTAGCCCCCAATTCTGGGGGAACCAGATTTCGGAAAGGGCAGGAACAGAAAGAAGGGCAGGGGCAAGCCCTGCCCCTACGGGTTTCGTTTCTGTTCTTGTGCGGCTCCATGCACTTTTCCCGGCTGAAGCATTGACGGCTTGACAGGGCTTTTACCATGACAGTTATCATCCGCACGGTTGCCGACGACGAATTGGCTGCGCTGCTTTGCCTCTATGCTTATCTGCACCCGGAGGAAGAAATGCGGACGCCGGGCGAGATGATGCCCCTGTGGAAGACGCTGCGGCAGGACCCAAACCAGCAGTGTCTGGGCGCTTATGCCGATGGCTTTCTGGCCGCGACCTGCACACTCATCGTTGTTCCGAACCTGACGCATGGCGGGCGGCCTTATGGCCTGATAGAGAACGTGGTCACCCACCCGGAGCATCGAAGACGAGGTCTGGGGACAGCGGTTTTGACACATACGCTGCAAGCCGCCTGGGAACGCCGCTGCTACAAAGTGATGCTGCTGACCGGAAGCAAGACGGAGGGAAAGCTGCGCTTCTACGAGCAGGCCGGTTTCGAACGCGGCGTCAAGACCGGCTTTGTGGCCTACCCCACCCTCTGACAAGTAACTGATGTGACGCAGCCCTTGCCCCCAGAATGAATTCTGGGGGCAAGGGCTGCATAGCATCTACGAGTGATGCCGACACGTAGTTTTTGAGTAACTTTTGACCCTCCTCACCCCTATTCTTCTGGCGCTGGCTCCCGTCTTTCTGCTCGTCGGGCTGGGGCAATGGCTGCGGCGGCGAGGGCTGCTGGACGCGGCTCATGTGCCGGTGCTGAACGGCCTCGTCATCAATGTCACCCTTCCTGCGCTGGTGCTGGTGGGGCTGCTGCGAGCGCCGCGCCTGTCGCCGTCGCTGGCGCTGGTTCTGGTGGCGTTTATCGGGGCCGAAGCGGCGGCTTTCGGCCTGCTGTACCTGCTGGGCAGGCGGCTCGGCTGGCGCGGGCCGCTGCTCGGGGCAGTGCTGATGGTGGGGGTGTTCGGCAACACCAGCTTTATCGGCTACCCGGTGACGCTCGCCCTGCTGCCCGGCCAGTTTCCCGAAACCATCTTGATTGACCAGTTCGGCCTGACCGTGCCGATGTACCTGACGGCGGCTCTCTTGGGGGCCTCGCTCGGCGAAGGCGGCGCGGGGCGGCGGGAGGCGGTGGTGCGGTTTGGCCGCTCGCCGATTTTCCTGAGCGCCATTGTCGCCCTGCTGCTGCGTCAGGTCCCCGTGCTGCCGTCCGTCGCCGCCCTGCCGCTGGTTCACGCGGGCGGCATGGTGCTGGGCCGCGTTTTAGAGATTTTAGGACAGGGCACGACGCCGCTGGTCCTGCTGGCGCTGGGGGCTGCCCTGCGTCCCGAAGCCGTCCGGGGGCAAGCGGGGCCGCTGGCGCTGGCCTGTGCCTCCAAGCTGCTGCTGCTGCCGCTGGTGGTGTGGGGGATTTGCCGGGGGCTGGCGGGGGCGGGGGTCGGGGCGGAAGCGCGGCTCGACGCCGTGCTGGAAGCGGCGATGCCCTCAGCGGTGATGTCGTCGGTGCTGGCCGGTCAAAGCGGCCTGGCCGGAGACTTTGCCGTCGGCGTTGTCTTCGTCTCCACCGTCCTCTCCGCCCTCACCTTGCCCCTGCTGCTGACGCTGCTGCGGTAAATACTACTCAGTCAAAGACCAAGTATGTTTTTTCTTTTTGGCATATCGCGGACAGGGTTACCTTGATCATCAACCATAACGACATCTCCCATCGTCTCACCTTTTTGCAGAGCGTCCCGGAAGCAGGTGTCAATCTCGGCAGTGGCAAGTTCACGGGTCAGGTTCTCCACATGTTCCTGCTCCTGCCGCTCCATCCTCTGGTTCTCAGTCGTAGCAGATTTATGAAAAAGACTGCTCAGAATTGAATTTCTCATTTTTTGGTCCAGCCTAACTGTTCAAAAGCGTGATCTATCGCAAGCATTATCGGTTCAAAGTCGGCATTATCCCATTGCTCTGCATAGTAAATACCATTGTGGGGCTGGTCTCTCAATACATCTAACTGAGAAAGCATAATATTATTGCCGCTCTTGAGAGCAATGTATTGTGAGTAGCTCCGTGCCCAAACTTCTTTATTGTCCAAAAGATAGTCTGCATAATTTCGATCCACTAAATATTCTACTGCATTGCCAGTGGGCAAAGTTTCAGTGAATATGCCATCGGGTGACTTGTGAATGTTTCCCAATTTGGTGATGGCTTCACTTGAAATTACCGCGTCTCTCCATTTGTCAAGAATAGAACTGGTTTCCGAGGCAAACTGATTGGGTGTATCAATACCCTTTAAATCCAAAAGATGCCCTATTTCATGCGCTAAAGTGAGTTCTGGATGACTGGTAGAATAATGAATTTTTATCGCAACAGCTTCCATTCTCGTATTATAAATGAACATACCATGAGCGTTTAGTGTTTCACGCTTGACTGCTAATGAAGGCAAAACGCCATCTGTGTGAACAGCGTCAATCGCGGCAACAGCATCCATAAGAGCAGAGCTATAAGGCCCTAATTCCACCAACAAGGCACTTCCAACGGTTTTTGTATTCAGCGAGAAACGGCGGCTAAACAGCTTTTTGAGTAGGTCAAGCATAAATTTCAACAGCAAAGCAATACAGTTTTTGCTTCCGTGCCAACCGTTACAGCCCCTCGGCTTTGGCGGCGGCGAGGACGAACTCGCGGGCGGAGCGCATTTCTTCAAGGGTGACGGCCTGCTCGATGACGACGGGGACTTCGGGCAGGAAGTCGGCGATGGCACGCAGGGAGGCGCGGAAGTTCAGCACGCCCTGACCGGGGGGCAGGAAGACGGGGCGGCCGTCGCTGCCTAAAGCGGCGTCTTTGAGGTGGACCAGGCCGACGGCGGGGGCGATGCGGGCAATCATGTCAGGAATGTAAACCTGCTGGGCCGTGAAGCCGCGCGGGGTGAGGAGATTCGGCACATCCAGCGCGATTTTGACATCCCCGGCGGGGAAGCGGCGGGTGAGACGCAGGCAGGATTCAGCGTCGTCGAGGACGTGCGCGGTGTACGGCTCCAACAGGATTTGGACAGGCAGGCCGCGCACCGTCTCGCGCATTCCGCTGAGGGCGATATAGAGGCTATTGAACGTCTCTTCCTCGTTGTTCAGCAGGTTCGGCGCGGCCACAGTGCGCCCCAGGGTGCCGCTCCAGCAAACAATGCGCTCCACGCCGCCCAGCATCGCCATGTTCTCGGCCAGCGTCCGCCAATCCAGGCTGTCCACGCCGCTCAGGCTCGGGTCGTCAAGCCGCAGCGGGTTCATGTAGCAGCCAACGGCGTCCACCTGAAAGCGGCAGGCGCGGGCGGCCAGCCCAATCTGCCGGATTTCTTCGGCGGTGATGCCCTGAATAAAGCACGACACCTGCCCGCGACGGAAGCCCGCTTCGGTCGCGTGCCAGAACGCGGCGGGGATGTCGGTTTCATCGTAAAGGCTGACCATGACGCCCAGTTCCATCGGCGGCTTCTCCTCATGTCTTGACAGTGTCTCAGGCGGCGGGCGAGCTGAAAAAATCAACGACGGTGTCCATGCGTGCCTCTTCGGCCTCGCAGGCATCGGACAGCGTTTGATACTGATGTTTGGCCTGTTCAATGACGGCGCGGCTTGCCTCGATCTGCCGCTCCAACTCCGCGATGCGGGCCTGCGCCGTGGTGGTTAAATCCGCCAGTTGATTGCCCCGGTCGGCGCGAAAAGCTCGCAGGGCGGCCTGCTTGCGGGCGGCATCGGCGACAATGGCTTCAGGTGTGCCGCCGACCGAGCGCCCCAGAGCGGCCAGGGTGACATTGATGACCTGCTGCCGGGCCTCCTCCGAGACATTGGCGGGCATATGCGTCAGCATGTCCTGCGCCTGCTCGGCGCTGAAGGGCACAGACGGCACGCCTGCCTGCGCGTAGAGCGCCGGAAAGTCTACCAGCCCATCAGCATCGACGGGGCTTTGGGCCTCGTCCGGGGCAGACACCGGGTCCGGGCGCACGGACGCCTGCCGCTGGGCACGGCGCTGCTGAATGGTCAGCGCCCCGTCCAGCTCATCATACGCCGACTGCGGGATCGGCTCCGGCGGCGGCGGGGGCGGCGGCTCTTTGATGTCTACAACGGCCTTGAGGGCACGTTTCCAGAGTGGGTCTAATGGCATAAGGAGTCCCCTGGGCTGAACCCCAGGGCTTTGAAAAAGCAATTCTCCGAGGGTAAGGGCATCAGAAGTTAGTGTTCTTAATATCTTCGCCCGCGCAGGCGGGGGCTTCTACTTTTAAAGCATGGGGGTTCAGCCCGGTGTTGCTTTCCTTTTTCCTACTTCATCTGCGCGTTCCAGCGGGCGGCGGCTTCGTTGAGGGCCTCGTAGGGCGGCAGGTCCACAGTGACAGGAGAAGCGTGGTACTGGGCGCGGGCCGGGGCGCTCAGGCGGGTCGCCAGCGCCTGCCCGCCGCCTTGCGTGGGACGGAAATAATACTGCACGCCGTCGTCCAATGCCTCGGGTGTGCCGAGGAAGTCCAGAAACGCATGGGCAGTCTGTTTCTGGCTGTCCGACACCCAGGGGGCACTCAAAATCAAAACGCCCTGGTCGGCGGTGACGGTCGGTGAGGGATAAATCAGGGCCAAATCGGGGTTGCGGTCCAAAGCGGCCAGGGCGGCATTCTCATAGGCGGTGATAAAGTCACGGGAGCCGGTGCTGCGGGTGTATGCTTTTTCCAGTTTGCTGGAGCCGGCGTTGTCCGCGCCGCGCACGTAGGCCCGGTTGATCTGGCTGAGATACGCCGCAAAGCCGGATGACCCGGCGGCGGCGTTTAGGTCATTGTCCTGGCCATGAGCGCGGGCATACTCGGTAATAATCAGGGACATGGTGAGCGTGCCGCTGCTGGCGTTCAGCGGGTCGGCATAGGCGAATTGGAAGCGGCCCCAGGGGCACTTTTTCTGGCCCAGACTGAGCTGCCGCACATTTTCCCAGGGCGTCGCGCCGCCAAGCAGGGGGCGTAAGAATCTGGCTTTTTCTTTGGTCGTCACGAACACCAGCGGGCTTTTGAAGAGCACCCGGTAGGTATCGCTGCTGTTGAGATCGGCAATGCGCTGCCCGCTGTGCGTCTGCGGCCAGTAGTCAGCGACGCGGCTGGTCCAGACCGGGGACGACGGACTCCAGACGGTCGGGTGCAGCTTATCGTTAAGAATAGCTTGCATGGACTCCCGCGACTCGGTCAGGTCCAGCTTCGCTTTGCCGCCCGAAGACTGCGCGTTGAACTTGTCGATCTGCGTCCGCATCCACTTTTCTTTGGTTCCCGTGGTAGAGACGAGAATATCCCCGCCCGCCGCCTCGGTCGGCGTCAGCGAGGCCGTGCCCTGCTTCTCATCGCCCGTGATGGTCACGGGCGTGCCGCTGGCCGTCACGCTGCCGGACGTGCCACCGGGAGCGAGTCGCTGTTTGAAGGTACGGACGCCGTAAAAGATGAGCGCGAGCAAGGCGAGAATAATCAGCCAGCCGCCGGGTTTGATGCGGGTGATTTGCACGGGTTTCTCCTGAGCCAGAGTGTTTGTGCTTTATTCACCGGCAGCAGGCCGGTTTCCTGCCTCGTAGGCAAGGGCCGCTTACGGCGTCGCCACGGCGACCAGCAGGCAGACATCGTCGCGGACGCCGCTTTCGGCGAAGCGGTCTACGCTGTCAATCAGCGACAGGGTGAGGGCCTCGGCCTGTGCGGCGGCATCCTCTGCCGGGGCGAAATCGGCGCCGAGCAGGGCGGCGATACCTTCCAGCTCCAGCATATTGGCGCGGGACGGCCCCGCTTCCGTCAGGCCGTCGGTGAACAGCGCCAGAGCATCGCCGGGGCAGAGCAGGGTTTGCTCCTGCGTGAACGCCGCGCCGGGAAACGCTCCCAGCACCGGGCCGGTCGGGTCCAGCATCTCGACTTGCCCGGTAGAGGCGCGGCGCACCAGCCCCGGCTCCTGGCCGCAGTTGACATAGCGCAGCAGGCCGGAGGAGGCATCGTAGACGCCGACAAACAGCGTGGCAAAGCCGGTCAGCAGGGTGTTGTCGGCCAGAATATCGTTGAGATTGATCACAGCCTCGGCAATGCTCTGACCCAGATAGAGGGTCGCCCGAAGCATATTGCGGACGGTGGACACCTGCGCGGCGGCGGCCAGCCCTTTGCCTGACAAATCCCCGACCACCAGCGCCGTGCAGGTTGTGCTGATGGGAAATACATCGTAAAAGTCGCCGCCGACGCCCGCTTCATCCAGCGCAGCCTCATAATACTTGCCCAGCGCCAGTCCCGGCGCGGACGCGGGCAAGGGCGGCTGCAAGGCGTCCTGGAGCTGCGTGGCAATCCGGTGTTCGCGCAGACGCACCCGCGCATCGGCAACCGCCGTTCGCGTCTGGGTCGCCACGGCCTCCACCAGCGCGATTTCTCCGGGTGTCCAGTCGCGGGGGGCATCTGCCATCGCCACCACCAGCGCCGCCGACTGCCCAGACCCTTCGCGCATCGGCAGACGCACGAACGAACGCACACGCAGGCGCGTCAAAAACTCTGTGGTCAGCGTGTCAAAACCCGCCGTTTGCGTGTCGGGAACAATAAAAGCCCGGCTGACTCCATATAAATCATCGGCCAGGCTGGGGACGTCAGACAGCGCGTATCGATTGGCCGCTGGCGGCAGAGACGGGCGGTGGTATTCGGTGGTAATCTCAGAAACACCTTGAACCGGGTGAAGCTGGGCAAAATAACATCGGTCCGCCCCCAGCGCCCCGGCCAGCGCATTGACCGCGACCTGCTGGATTTCGGCGGGGTCGTCCGTGGCGCGGATGGCTTCGCCAATCCGGTTCAGCAGGGCTTCGCGCTCGGCCCGCGCCTGAACCTCAGCCAGCAGGACTGCCCGCTCGGCTTCCATCGCCTTGCGTTTGCTGATGTCATTGAACGTGACCACCGCGCCACGAATCATGCCTTCTTCCAGGATCGGCGCGGCACTGTAGGCAACCGGAAACGAGGTGCCGTCCCGACGCCAGAAATCTTCGTCCTCGCTGTGGCCGTTGTGCAGCCCGCGTAGCGCCTGATAGATGGGGCAGTGCGCCTCGGGGTACGGCGTGCCGTTCGGATGGCTGTGGTGAATCAGGGTATGACCGTTGCGCCCAAGCATTTCTTCCTGAGAGTAGCCAAGCATCTGGGCCGCCGTCCGGTTGACGAACGTGAAGCGGCCCTGGATGTCAATGCCGTAAATCCCTTCACTTGTAGACTCCAGCAGCAGGCGATTGGCATCGGCCAGGCGGGACTGCTCGGCGGCCAGCGCCCGGCGCTCGTCAATGTCATGGAAGTAAACCGACAAGCCTTCCGGGGAGGGATAGGCCCGCACCTCAAACCATGTCGTGAGCGGGGCGTAGAAGGCCTCAAAGGAGACGGCTTCCCCTTCAGACACGGCGCGGCGATATTCCCGGTCGAACAGGGAGCCGACGGCCTGAGGAAATTCATCCCAGACAACTTTGCCCAGAAGCTCGCGGCGGGTACGCAGCAGCAGGCGCTCGCCTTGATCGTTAAGATAGGTAAACCGCCATTCCTGATCCAGCGCAAAGAAGGCGTCGGTGATGCTTTCCAGAATTTCCGCCGCCCGGTCGCCTGCCATGCGAAGGGCTTCTTCGGCCTGCTTGCGCTCAGTAGCATCGCGCAGGATTTTAGCAAAGCCGCGCAGGCTGCCGTCGTCGTGAAACAGGCCCTCCATGACGCCGTCCGCCCAGAACCGCGTGCCGTCTTTGCGAAGATGCCAGCGGATATCCATCGCCTTTCCGTCGGTGGCGGCCCGCGTCAGTTCTTCGCCCGGCCAGCCCTGTGTGCGGTCTTCCGGCGTGAAAATCAGGTCAATCGGCTGACCCCGCACATCGTCTTCGTCGTAGCCGAGAATGCGCTGCGCCCCGGTGTTCCAGCTTTGAATGCGCCCTGCGGGGTCCATCAAAATGATGGCGTAGTCGCGTGCCCCCTCAACCAGCAGCGTGAAGCGCTCCTCGGCCTCGCGCCGGGCGGCCTCTGCGTCGCGCTCACCGGTGACATCTTCCAGCGCCAGTAGAAACATGGTCGTGTGGTTGTCGGGCCGGTACAGCTTGCGTCCGTTGAGCCGCATGGTTTTCGTGCCGACGCCGGGGAAGTCATGGGTGATTTCGTAGCCTTCAAACGCGGCCTCATCCGGCAGCACATCTTCCAGCAGCCGCCGCAGCATGGGAATGTCCCACTGGCCATCGCCCAAGTCGTAGACAAACCGGCCCAGCGTGGCGGCCTCTTCGGTGGCGAAGGTCTGGTAAAACGCCCGGTTGGCGGTGACGACATTCAGAGTGGCATCCAGCACCAGAAACGGCTCGCGTCCGGTGTCTAAGATACTTTGAAGGAAGCGCTGCGCGGCTTCGGCGGCCTGCGTTTTCTGCTGTTCGGCCTGAAGCGGCATGATAAGTTGTGTTTCGTTTGCAACGTCGGACATGACTGGGAGCGTGGCAGGCGAAGGCGAATAAGAGGCTTGCCTGTTTGTTGTATTCACCATTATAACACAGAATTTGCCGCTGTCTGTTCCCATGTGTGCCGTGGGCAGACAAAAAATTGTTCGCCGGACAGATTGTTCGCCGAACAGCAGGCAGGACTCGCGCCGCCTTCCGGGGAATAAGCGTTTATGTCAAATTCACTGTCTCCCTCTGTGCAGGCCGCCTGCCTCGGCGCGGTCGCCGGAATGCGAAGCATGGGCGCTCCGGCGCTTGTGTCCGCCCATCTCACCCGCGACGGCCACACGCCGCCGCCTGCTCTCATGCAGTCGCCGCTGAAGTGGCTGGCCTCGCCCACCACCGCGCTGGTCTTCAAGTTTCTGGGGGCCGGAGAGGTCGTCGGCGACAAGTTGCCCAAAACCCCCTCGCGCCTGGCCCCCGGCCCGCTCTTTGGCCGCGCCCTGTTTGGGAGCCTCTGCGGGGCCGCGCTGTGTCTGGACGAGGGCGAGTCCCCCGCCCTCGGAGCCGCGCTCGGGGCAGCAAGCGCCGTTGCTTCAGCGTTCGCGTTTTACCACCTGCGCCACGCCCTGACCTACGACATCGGCCTGCCCGATTTGCCCGTCGCGCTGGCCGAAGACGCACTGGCCTACGGCGGCGGCTGGAAAGCCTTAACCACAGCGGCTTGACCAGAGCCCCCCCCTGTTCTGAGAAAACAGCACTATGTCAACCCTGCCCTTCCGCGTTCCACGCGGCTTTGTCCTTCTCGTCATCATCCTGCTGGCCCTCGCCGGGATGGCCGCTCTGCGCCGCACCGGGCCAGCCGCACAAGCTAAAGCACTGCCTGCCAAAGTGGATCAAATCGGCGCGGGCGCGAAGAAACCTAACGTGCTGATTATTCTGGCGGATGACCTCGGCTGGTCCGACATCGGCTGCTACGGTAGCGAAGTGCAGACGCCAAACATCGACGCCCTGGCGGCGGGCGGCCTGCGTTTTACCGAGTTCTACAACGCCGCCCGGTGCAGCCCTTCCCGCGCCTCGCTTTTGACCGGGCTGGACTCGCACGAAGTCGGCGTCCCGCTGCTGGCGACGCCTCTCAATGACCGCTGCGTCACGCTGGCCGAGGCGCTGAAGCCCGCTGGCTACAGCACCTACATGGTCGGCAAATGGCATCTCAGCGAGCAGGTCACGCCGACGATGCGCGGGTTCGACGAGTTCTACGGAATGCTGGGCGGCTTCAACTCCTACTGGCAGGAGCACCCCTACTACACCCGCCTGCCCGCAGACCACCCGAAGCACGACTATCCTGCCGATGATTTTTATTCCACCAACGCTTTTGGCGACTATGCACTGGATTTTATGAACGAAGGCCGCGAGGCGGGCAAGCCCTGGTTTCTATATCTGGCGTTTCAAGCCGCGCACTTCCCCCTCGGCGCTCCCGAAGCGGTCATCGGCAAGTACGAGGCGATGTACCGCACCAAAGGCTGGGACGCCATCCGCGCCGAGCGGCTGGCCCGGCAGAAGAAGCTGGGCCTTGTGCCGGAAAGTCTGGCTTTGACGCCCCGCAGCGTCGTCCCTGCCAACTTCATCAACACCCGCACCGGCTGGGCGGACAAGCAGAACCCGGCGTGGAACACGCTCTCACCGGAGCGGCAGGGGGACCTAGCTCGCCGCATGGCAGTCTATGCCGCCGCGATTGATGTGATGGACCAGAACATCGGGCGCGTTGTGGCCCATCTCAAAGAGACCGGCGAATGGAACAACACGGTGATCTTCTTTCTCAGCGACAACGGGGCCTGTGCCGAGTGGGACCCTTACGGCTTTGACAAACTGGATTCGCCCCTGAACATCCTGCACACCGGCGCGGATTTGAAGAAAGTTGGCGGCCCGGACAGCTACGTCTCCTACGGCAGCGGCTGGGCCAATGTCGGCAACACGCCCTGGCGGCTGTACAAGCACTACGAGCAGGAAGGCGGCATTCGGACCCCGATGATTGTCCATTGGCCCGATGGCCTGAAGACCCGCCCCGGCGCGACCACCGCGCAGGTCGGCTCCGTGGTAGACTTCATGCCCACGGTGCTTCAGCTCTGCGGCGCGACCTATCCCGAGACGCACAACGACACGGACATTCTGCCGCTGGAAGGCGAAAGCCTTGTGCCGATGTTCACGGGCCAGACCCTGCCGCCCCGCACTCTCTATCAGGAACATGAAGGCAACCGCATGATGCGTCAGGACCACTGGAAGCTGGTGGCTCTGGCCGATAAGCCCTGGGAGCTGTACGATCTGGCACGCGACCCGACCGAGATGCACGACCTGGCGGGAACCGACCCGGCGCGGGTCAAGACAATGGCCGCCGACTGGGAAGTCTGGGCCGGACGCTCCCATGTCACCCCCCTGCCCTCCCCGCAGGTGGCCGGGCAGACGCTGGACATCCGCTGCGACGTCACCCCGCGCTCCGGCGACGGCGTCGTGCTGGCGCAGGGCGGCAGACAGCGCGGCTACGCCCTGTATTTGAAGGCTGGCAAGGCCGTCTTCGGCGTCCGCGAAGCCGACACGCTCTACACCGCCGCCGCGCCCGAAGCCCTGCCCAAAGGCCGCGTTGCGCTTCAGGCGCGTCTCGCCAAAGACGGCGCGATGACCCTGTCCATCAACGGCAAAGTCGTCGCGCAGGGCAAGGCTCCCGGCGTGATTACCCAGGAGCCGCAGGACGCCCTGAGCATCGGCGAAGACGCCCAAAGCGCCGTCGGCGACTACGACGCGCCGAACCCGCTCAAAGGCCGCGTGGAGAACATCAAAATCACCGCAGGCATCAAAACCTACGTCTATCACGAAGGCCACTCACCCGCCAAGCCCCTCGGCAAAACCGTCGGCCTCAGCGAAGGCGAGGATTAGGAGTAGGGGCAGGGCTTGCCCTACCCTCTTTCCTTATCTGTATTTGTCAGACTCCCTCTTCTTCCGAAGCAGAGGGCCGGGGTGGGGTTTTTCCAGGGCCTTTCGAGACTGTTTCAGAACAGATAGCAAGTGGAACACGTATGCATCAAAGCAAGAGCCACGGGTTGAAACACGAGGCTGACAAAAGCCCACCGTGCAGGGCACGTCAGACCGGATGGCGGCGGCTGTGTTACTCTTATATCCTCTGGACACTGGACACTTTCCAGCCTCGGGTTTCAACCCGTGGCAAAGGTGTTTGCCGCGCCCTCGGCGCAATCCTGCTCGGTGGTATGCTGCTGGCCCTCCTCGGCTGTGGCGTGCAGACGGCCCTGGTCACAGGCAAGCCGCTCGTGACCGCCGCCACTCCTAAGTACACCCCAAAGCACCCACCGCCGGGCATGGTCTGGATACCCGACGGCACGTTTCGCATGGGCGAGCCGACGGCAAGCGGGCCGCAGGTCTGCGAGCCAAAAATGCCCGCGTCGATGGCGGGCATGACGACGATGAACAACTTTGCCGACGCCAAACCTGTGCATCCCGTCAAAGTGAACGGCTTTTTTCTGGACCGCACTCTGGTCACGAACGCGCAGTTTGCCCGCTTTGCGAAAGCAACCGGGTATGTCACCGTGGCAGAGAAGAAGCCGAACCCGGCGCTGTTTCCCGGTGTGCCGCCCGAAAAGCTGGTTCCCGGCGCGGTGGTTTTCACGCCGCCCGCGCGCCCCGTCCCGCTAACCGATGTGGCGCAGTGGTGGCGCTATGTCCCCGGCGCGAACTGGCGTCACCCGGAAGGGCCGGGCAGCAGCGTGGCGCATCGGCAAAACTACCCGGTCGTGGAAGTCTGCTGGGACGACGCCGCCGCCTATGCCCGCTGGGCCAGAAAGCGCCTGCCGACCGAGGCCGAGTGGGAACGCGCCGCACGAGGCGGACTGGACCAAGAGCCGTTTGTGTGGGGCCGAACATTCGCGCCGCACGGCAGGCAGATGGCGAACACGTTTCAGGGCCATTTCCCCGACCGCAACACCCGCGCTGACGGCTACGGGGGCACGTCGCCGGTGGGCGCGTTCCCCGCGAACAAGTATGGGCTGTACGATATGGCCGGGAACGTTTGGGAATGGTGCGCCGACTGGTACCGCCCTGACTACTACGCCGTCAGCCCCCGCGACAACCCCGCTGGGCCAGATTCCAGCGTTGACCCCGAAGAGCCGGGCGTCCCCAAGCGCGTGCAGCGCGGCGGCTCGTACCTCTGCACCGATGAGTACTGCTCCCGCTACCGCCCCGGCGGACGCGGCAAAGGCGACCCGCTCACCGGCGCGTCCAACGCCGGCTTCCGCTGCGCCGAATCGGCCCCCTAATTGCGAACCCCCCGCCCCTCTTGTCTTCTCCAAAATCCGGCTCCCTCTCCTTGCTTAAGGAGAGGGCTGGGGTGAGGTTCCCCTCCAACTCCCCCAGAATTGGGGGCCGGGGGGCCATCCCTCCCCGCCCCGCAAACCTCCACAAAATTACATAAAAAAAGTATTTCAAACTACTTGACATGGGGGGGGGGGCATGATATAATGCGCTATCTACTCCTTTCCTTCTTATCCCCTCACTGCCGAGGGCCTGACCGCCGTTTTTGACTTGTGCTGGACCTTATGCCGGAAGAAGCAACGCGACAACTTGGCCTCGGTATCCTTCAGCGCGTTGCCATGCGCGAGATGGCCCGCCTGCAATCGCACTTTCTTTCTGAACTTAACCGCCTGCCGCTGGGCGAACAGCTTGTTTTTCGCGGCGGCGCAGCACTGCATGGCGTTTATCTTGGCGGACGCTGGAGCAAGGATTTAGACTTTTTCGCGCCGCCGGAAATTGCCTTTGGTATTCGTGCCATTGCTGCCGAACAAGGTCTGCTGCTGGAAGAGCCGCCGAAAGTCATCGAGGAAGGCTACACCCTCAGAGGGCACAAGCGCGACCCGACCGCCCGGCCCGACGGCACGCTGTCCGTGTTTGCCCTGCCCGGCACGGTGCATTCGCGGGTGGAAATCCGGGTGGATGTGTGCAGCCGGGACAATACGTTGTTTCCAGTCGAGCGGCAGATGTTCGTGCCACTGTCGTATCCGCCGGTTTCGGTGCGGGTGCAGCGGTTGAGCGAGCTGATGGCCGACAAGTTCGGCTGCGTCCTGCGCCGCTCCAAAGCAATGGACTTTCTGGATTTGTGGTATGGGCTGAATGCCCGCCCTGACCTCAAAGACGAAATCCGCGATGTCATGGAGCGCAAAGACTGCGGCCCCTATGACATCGTGCCGCTGCAAACGTTCACGACCGAGGCCGCGCTGGCGCATCTGGAAAACACAGAGGAGACTTGGGACGAAAAGACAAGCACTGCGCTGTCCACTCCGCCTTCGTTTGACCGGGTGCGGGAAGATTTGACCGTATGGCTGCCGTTTTTCAACATGACTGAGCAGTAGGAGCGAGCAACTAGGAAAATGCCTATGGATACAAACGAGCGCAATCAGTTGGTGGACATGGTCGCGCAAGCCGTGATCGACAAAATGGACGAGCGCCAGCGTACCAGCGCCCTTGCGGAGTTGGTGGTGAAGCGCGTCCTCGCCTTGCAGGCCGAGGAGGCCGAATTGAAGGCCCAGGAAGAACAGGAGATTACCCATGCCGGAAACGAATGACAGCACTTATCCCGTATCAGAAGCAGCCGCCGCCCGTGAGAAGTTTGAGCAGGAGAAGATGAGCCGCCGGGCCGCCCTGCGGAAAATCGGTCTGACCTCGGGCATGGCCCTGTTCGGGATGTTCGCCGTGGACGATTTTGCCCGCCTCGCCCTGCGCGGCCTCCAACAGCACAAAGAGACGCAGGCGGTCGCAGAAACCGTCGCCCAAGAACTGCGAAGCAGCGGAGTTGCTTTTGCTGCTGATGGGGATGACTCTGGCTATTACGATGCAGGTCCCTGCACTCCCACGTCTAGTAACCAAGATTCGTGTACAGATGGGCGAATAAAGAAAAAGAAGCCATGCACGGGGTTGTCTCCCTGTGAGACATGTGCTTGTGTAGCACAACAAGAGGTGGGACATTGTCAACGTGCTTATCCTGTTGGTAATGACCGCACATTTTGTGAGCGTGCTGCAACAGGTAAAGCCGCAGGATGTTTATACACTTATAACTGCTAATTGGGGATACAGCACATGAAAAAATTCCTGATACCTGTTGTCGTTGCGCTTGGCATATTTATTGTTGCCTTTGCAATGATAAAATATAACAACAGAAACTCTAACAATGGCAGCCAGCAGCAAAGACTGCCCATGGCAGAATATACAGCCGTGGCAAAACATTTGGTAGAACACACGGAAAGTATAGATAATCGTAACATGAGTGAAGCGGCACGAGAGCAGCAGACCAAGTTGGCTGTGATAGAAATGAAAAGAGAACTGCAAGCTGCCCATAAAAAACATGAGATGAAATGATTGTGGTGGCTCATGTGATGTTACTGTGCAGTACATTTGTTCGCCTGCATTAGGTGCAGTCATGATGGAGATCGCGTGTTCCATCCCACCACGGAAGGATGAATAGAGACTTTTACTGAGTCACTATCGAAATAATTATTTGTGGCATTTAGAGACTGATGTTATGCCTTTGCAAGTGGGAACATCCATGCCCTCATTTGAGAGTGCAACAGAATGGCTGGGCGGAGAAACGTTCACAGAGGGTACGGGCCATCCTACACTCGCTCAGTTCTGGGCCATCTCCTGCCCTGTCTGCAAGATCAATATGCCCCGGTTACAGGAGTTCTTGGACACTTACCGAGAGCAGGGCTTGCAGCTTGTGTCCGTGCATATGCCCCGCTCACAGGCCGATACCGATGTGGAGAAAGTCAAAGCCGCCGTGGAGGAGTTGAGGCTGACCGGGCCATGCGCCATTGACAACGAACACATCCTCGGCGACCGCTTTGAGACCGGCAACGTCTGGCCCTGCTACTTTTTGTTTGACGCCGAAGGCAAGCTCAGAAGCCGGGCGGCGGGGGCGCTGGGGATTAAGATGGCAGAAAACTCATTGAAGCGGCTGCTGGCACTGGACGGAGAAACGGCATGAGCGTTTTGATTGGACAGCCTGCCCCGGACTTCACCGCCCCCGTTGCCTTTCCCGGCGAAAGCGCCGCAAGCCCCGTGCGGACGGTCAGCCTCGGCGACTACGCGGGCCGCTGGCTCCTCATCCTCTGGTATCCTGGTGACTTCACCTTTGTCTGCCCCACCGAGATACTGGCCTTCTCCGACCGAATGGAGGAGTTCGCCGACGCCGAGACGGACATTCTGGCCGCCTCCGTGGACTCGGTCTACAGCCACCGGGCGTGGGCACGGACTCCGCGTGAGGACAACGGCATTGCGGGGGTCGGGTTCCCCATTCTTTCTGATGCCACGCACCAGATTTCGCGGGCGTGGGGTATTCTGCTGGAAGACGAAGGCGTGACCCTGCGCGGGTTGTTTATCCTTGACCCGGACGGTGTGGTGCAGTACGCGACCCTGCACAACCTGAACGTGGGGCGGTCGGTAGACGAGACGCTGCGGGTGCTGGCAGCGCTACAATCGGGCGGATTGTGCGGGTCGGACTGGAAGCCGGGGCGGGGGACGCTGACGCCATGAAACGTAAAACTCTGGGCTTCACGCTGATTGAATTGCTCGTCGTCATCGCGGTAATCGCCATTATCGCCGCCATTTTGTTCCCTGTCTTCTTGTCCGTCCGGGAAAAGGGGCGGCGGGCGGCCTGCACCTCCAACCTGCATCAACTGGGGCTGGCGGTGTCGCTCTACGCGCAGGACAGCGATGACCTGTTCCCCTACGGCGGCGACCCGACTGACCTGCAAACCGACTCGTGGCAATACAGCGCAAACGGCCAGTTCTGGCCCGAAGCGCACCAGATGCCGCGCCTGCAAGACGCGCTGAGGCCCTATGTCCAGTCTGCCGAAGTCTGGCACTGCCCTTCGGACAGCGGGTTTGACGAACCAGACTTCTCCGGCGGCGACCTGCAAGCCCATCCCAGCGAGTATGCCCAGTATGGCCTGAGCTACGGCTATCGCACGGAGCTAGCCCTGCGCCGCAAATCGCTGACCACAATCGCCGGGTATGAGCCATACGCGCCGTACACGGAACACGGCCCCGCCGAGATCAACCTGCTGTGCGACCAAAGCGGGCGCTGGCACGGCTCGGATAGCGCGGGCCGGTTCAATTTCCTGATGATTGACGGCCATGTTGCTAATCTGGATTATGGCCGCGCCCAGCAGGCCTGGCATTTGTCGCTTGACCCTCCCACCCCGCAGACCGCCCCCTAGCCCCCCATTGACCCCGCGCCACGTTTTCAGGTATACTTCCCTGTTGTTTTAGTGCGAATGTACGCGGAAGTGACGGGGGAGCAATACGTTTTGACGACCAAAGTGGGTCTGGTGCAGCTTGGATGCGCCAAAAACCAGGTGGATGGCGAGGAAATGCTGGGGGCGCTGGCCGGGTTCGGCCCGGCGGACAGTGTGCGGTTTGTGGCGGACAAAAGCGATGCGGATGTGCTGATCGTCAACACCTGCGGCTTTATCGGTCCGGCCAAAGAGGAAAGCATCAACGCGATTCTGGATGCCGTCCGGCGCAAGGAGCGCGGGCAGGTGTCTAAAGTCATCGTCACCGGCTGCCTCGCACAGCGGTACAGCGCGGAGCTGGCGAAAGAAATCCCCGAAGTAGATGCCTTCCTCGGCATCGAAAGCGCCCCCGCCGTCGGCAATGTCGTCTTCGGCGCACGGCTCGCGTCGGCCAATCAACCACTTAATTTGGTGGAGCAGGTCGCCGACAAGTACCCCCTCGTTCCCCGCGCCCGGCTCCGGGCGACGGCGACCCCCTGGACCGCGTACCTGAAAATTTCCGAAGGCTGCGACCACGCCTGTACGTTCTGCGCCATTCCCGGCATTCGCGGGCGGCACCGCTCCAAGTCTATCGAGCGGCTGGTGGAAGAAGCCGCGCAGCTTGCCGCGTCGGGCGCGAAGGAATTGAACTTAGTCGCGCAGGACACGACGGCTTACGGCATGGATTTATACGGGCGGCTGGCCCTCCCCGAACTCCTGCGGGCACTGGCAGGCGTGGAGGGCATCGCCTGGATACGTTTGCTTTACTGCTACCCGACGATGGTGCGGCAGCCTCTCATTGATGCCCTGCGCGAGCTTCCCACGGTCATTCCTTATATTGATATGCCCTTGCAGCACGGCGACGACGCGATGCTGAAAGCCATGAAGCGCGGCGGGTCCGTTGAGCAGTACAAAAGGCTCTTCGGCAAAATGCGCGACGCCCTGCCGGAGCTTGCCCTGCGGACGACGTTTCTGGTGGGCTTCCCTGGCGAGACCGACGGGCAGTTCGACCGTCTCGTAGACTTCGTGCAGGAGATGCGCTTTGACCGCGTCGGCGTCTTCACCTATTCGTCGGAAGAAGACACGCCCGCGTTCACGCTTCCGAACCCCGTGCCGACAAAAATCATGCGTGCCCGGCGCGATGCCCTGATGGCCGCGCAGCAGCCTCTGAGCCTTGCCGCCAACGCCGCCTGGGTGGGCCGCAGTTTAGACGTTCTCGTCGAGTCCCGGCGCGGCGCAGACGCTGTAGGCCGCTCGTTCCGGGACGCCCCCGAAATTGACGGCTTGGTGACGCTGACAGGCTGCGACGCCGCGCCGGGCACGTTCGTTCGGGCGCGTGTCACGGGCGCACAGGCGTATGATTTGACAGCCTACGCATAATGCGTTAGAATATACGCATTATGCGTAACAATTTTCTGGACGCGCTGTTTCCTCGGACACGGCAGAACGTTCTGGCTGCGCTGCTGCTCTCCCCGGAGCGGCGCTGGTATCTGAGCGATCTCGCGCAGCATTTAAAAGTGACCCCGTCCAGCCTTCAGCGAGAGCTGACTTCGCTCACAGCGGCGGAGGTGGTGTGCCGGGAGGCGGACGGGAACCGGGTCTACTTCTGGGCCAACCCGGATTTTCCCCTGCTGCCCGAGATGCAAGGTATTTTTGCCAAGACAGTTGGCCTTGCGGACAGGGTGCGGGAGACACTCGCGCCGTTCGGGGACGAAATTGAGACTGCCTTCATTTTCGGCTCGGTCGCACGGGGGGAGCGGACGGCGCAGAGCGATGTGGATGTGCTAATTGTAGGCAGTGTCGGCATGGCGAAGCTGGCTTTGCCGCTCCGGGATTTGGAACAAACGCTTCAGCTTCCGATCAATGTCACTCACTACACACCCGCAGAGTTCCAGGACAAGCGGCGGCAGGGAAATCATTTTCTGGACACGGTCTTGAGAGAGCAAAAAATCTTTCTGAAAGGGTCTGAGCATGAGCTGGCAAGCGCTGACAGCGAGCAAAAAAGTAAAAGCGCACACCACGAGCAAAAGGGAGCTAGACGACCTGCGGGCCGTGATTGAGCGCGACCTTGCGGATGCCGCCATTGCCGCCCTTTCAGCGGATCGACGTTTTGCCACGGCCTACAACGCAGCGTTACAGACGGCGACGATGGCAGTGGCGTGTGCCGGGTATCGCACCTCGGGGATAGGCCATCACCAGACAACCTTTGAGGCCGCCGAACTAGCTCTGGGGCCGACCAGCGCCGCGCTGACCACTTATTTTGACACCTGCCGACGCAAGCGTAACACGCTGGATTATGACCGCGCCCATGTCGCCACCGAGACCGAAGCCGCCGAAGTGGTGACGCGGGCCAAAGAGTTTTTGACTTTGACCGAAACCTGGATTTCTCAGAATTACCCGGCATTTTAATTTATCACTGCTTATAGACCCACGTTATAGCCACAAGGAGACCGCATGGCGACTACCCGTACCGACCGAAAACCTGCCGCCAAAAAAGGCGCGGCGCAAGCCCAGCAGCAGGACCCTACCGAAGTTCTAGCCTCTGAAATACTGAACACGCTCCTGCACCGTGCCCTCGTGCGGCTCGGCGAACCGGCCCGGCCCGCCGAAATCGCACGGGAAACCGATGACGAGGCTATCACCCCTGCCCTGGCCCGGCGGCAGATGGAAACGCAGTCGCGCCGCTTTGTGGCGGTAGACCGGCGCTGGGATATTACCAGCCGCTACCTCGACAAAACCCGTCCGATGGAACGGATTTTAGAAGAGCTGGTCGCGGACTACGGCGGCCCCATTCCCACCGACGATGTCGCGGGTGAGCTGGGGCAGATCACGGGCCGCGAGTCGGTGGCCTTTGCCGAATCCGCCCCGCGCCTGCTGCGCGGCGGGGCGTTCTTCCCCGTCGCGGGCGGCCTGGCCTATGGCCTGCGCTCGTGGCTGCTGGATTTGACCTCGGAAAAAGAAGCCGACCTGCTGTTCTACAACTACCTGACCCCCGACCTGCTGGCCCCCTTCCGGGCGTCCGCCAAAGGGCTGGACTGGGACAACGCTGTGGAAGCGGCGCAGGCCGTGGTCGCGGCGGGCGGCGGGCAGCCGGTGGACAACCGCATTGTGCAGTATTTCGCGTGGACGGCGCAGGGCGAAGACTTTGACGGGGCCGAGATGTACGCCCGCATGGCGACCGAGCGCGAAACATTTCTGGCCCTGCCCGATCACCGCTGGCTGCTCCGCGAATCGCTCGCCCCGGTGCAGGCCGTCTGGCGCACCCTGGCCGAGCAGGCCGCACTGATGGCTCCCGAAGAACCGGTGGCTGTCGAAGCCGCCGTGCCAATCGCCGAAGTGCCTGCCAAGCCCCTGGAAGTCACCGCCGAGGATGCCGAGGAGCTGGAGTCCTACTTTGACGGCCACGAAGACATCATCCGGGTTCCCGATCTGCTCACACAGGTCTTTGAAGTGCGCCCCGGCGGGCCGACGTTCGCTGCCGACACCGAGACGCTGACAATCTGGCTGCGCTCCCGCCCCGAGCAGTATGTCTGGGTGGGCAACGACCGCTTTCGCGCCCCCGGCACGCTGCCACCGTACCTCGGGCAGCTTCCCGAATCGCTGACGTTCCCGGCTCTCCCCCGGTTTGAGACCGCCGACGGCGAGATTTTAGACCAGATGCTTTCGGACGAAGCGTTTGGTGGCGCTCTGAAAACGGAGATTCTGGACCCCATCGGGCAGGATGTCAACGATCAGGAACCGGCGGAGGTAACCGCCTGGGCCGAAGGCGTCTCCGGCGAGTCGTCCCGGCTGCGGCTGGTGCTGAAAGCCCATCACAAGGAAATCGGCACGTTCCCGCTGGCACAGGTCCCGCCCGGCTTCTTCCCGGCTGATCCGGCCATTGTGGAGCTGACCCTGCGCGACTCTCACGACGGCGCGTATCCCGTTTACGTCGATTACACAGTGCAGCTTGTGTACGGCCTGTTTGAAGCCTACGAGAACATCGCCGCCGAGTCGGGCGCGGTCTTCACACTCGCCAAAACCGACGATCCCGCCGTGTACACCTTCGCGACCGAGGGCGAAACCGACGGCGGCGTGTTCGTTTCCCCGGCCCGCATGGCCGAGCTTCAGACGATGCGGACCGAGCTGGAAGAAGGCACGGCGCTGTCCACCTATGACATCGTGCGCCGCATTCTGGCCCACTACCCGAAAGGCTGCCCGTTCCTGACCCTGCTGACCGAGGTGAACCTGGTGCGCCGCACGCCGCGCCGCCTGCTGGCAAGCGTTCTGAGCGGCTACACGGCGTTCTATGCCCGCGCCAAAGGCTGGTCGTTTGATCCCAAAAAGGAGCCGGAAGGCTTCAATGAGGACAAGGCCGGGTTTATCCTCAGCAAGTAGGGCGCACGCATCCGGGGGCGCGGCAAACGCCGCGCCCCTTCTTTTTTGCCGGGTTGGCATGGTTTATGCTATTTAGTGTTTGAAGGCAGCCCACGCTGCCCCCATTCCTTTGGGCCGAAGTTTTACCCGAAAGTAACCACCCTATGTTTCAAAATCTACATTCAACACGTTCTGGTTCACGCACGCTCGGCATTGCTGCCGCGCTGACACTGGCGCTGGCCGGGATCGGCACAGCGGCGCAGGCTGCCCCGCCCGTGCGGCCGCTGCATTCGTTCAACGGCAATGACGGCATGCAGCCGGGCAATGGCCTGGTCGTCGCCCCCGACGGCTCCCTGTATGGCGACACCGATGCCGCCCTGGGGAACACCAACCCGAATGTCACCGACGTGATCTTCAAAACCCGCCCGGACGGCAGCGGCATTCAGCTTCTGCACACGTTTCTGGGCACGAACTCGTCCGGCGCGAACAGCGACGGCAGCGCCCCAAACCGTCTGCTTCTGGTCAGCGGCTTTCTGTATGGCACGACCTACACCGGCGGGGCCAACGGAACCGGAGTCATCTTTAGAGTGGACACTACGGGCGGCAATTTCCAGATTTTGCATACATTCGGCCCGAACAGCACGCAGAACACAGACGGTGCGGGCGCGTCTTCCGGCCTCACTCTCGGCCCCGACGGCGTACTGTACGGCGCGGCCTTCACGGCGGGCACGGGCAGCGGCGGCAGCATCTACAAAATCAATCTTGACGGCAGCGGCTTCCAGGTCATTTATGCGTTTTCGTCTTCCTCCGGGGCAGGCACAGGCTATCAGCCCAACACGGCTCCCGTGTTCGGTAGCGACGGCTCTTTGTATGGAACCACGCAGGCGGGCGGGACCGACGGGAAGGGTACCGTATACAAGCTTTCGAGCAGCCTGGCCCTCAGCGTGCTTCACAACTTCGACAGCGCAGGCGGGTTTGCGCCGCTCGGCGTGATTTACGGCAGTGACGGCAATCTCTACGGCACAACGTTTGCTGGCGGCCCGAACAGCTCCAATGCGGGCGGAACTCTGTTTCAGCTCACCCTGGGCGGCAGCTACCAGATCATTCATAGCTTCAGCACGGGAACCGGACAGATCGCCATTCCCCTGACGCCCCCCACGGAAGCCCCGGACGGCACGCTGTATGGCGCGGCCAACGGCGGCGGCACGGCGGGCCTCGGGGTTATTTATCAGACCAGCAAAGACGGGACCAGCTTCCAGACAGCAGGCAGTCTCACGCAGACCACCGGCGTCAGCGTCGGCGGTGTACTGACTATCGCCAACCAGAAAGTGTTCGGCACAGCACGCGGCGGCGGCGCGTCGTCCGACGGCACCCTGTTCTCGCTCGCCCTGCCGTCGCTATCTCATATTCTTTGGACAAACACGAATGGCGCGATGTCGCTTTGGACAGTCACGCCGGACCTGAACTTCACCGACCACAACTACGGGCCGTACTCCGGCTGGCAATCTGCGGCGGTGGCCGAAACTCCTGACGGGATGACCCACATCCTTTGGAACCACCCCGCTGACGGGCAGGTATCCGTGTGGGATGTCACGCCCGCAGGCGTTTTCAGCAACAAAGAGTATGGCCCGTACCCCGGCTGGAGCGCCGTGGGCATGAGCGCTGGCTCCGACAGCCGCCTGCACCTGCTTTGGAACCACAGCCCCGACAATCAAATGTCCCTGTGGAGCCTCGACAATGCCGCCGCATCCTACACTCATGCCGAATACGGCCCGTACTCCGGCTGGCAGGCCAAGCTGATCGCCACCGGCGGCGGGGCCACAGACATTGTATGGACAAATACTAATGGACAGGCTTCTACCTGGCAGGTTAGTCCCACCGATGGCTCGTTTATCCATCACGAATTCGGCCCCTACCCCGGCTGGTCGCCCAATGCGCTGGGCGCGGATGCTGACGGACGCGCTTCTTTAGTCTGGGGCAACACAGACTACACGCAGTCCCTGTGGAACGCAGACTTTGCGGCGGGCACGTTCAGCCAGAACAGCTACGGGCCGTACTCCGGCTGGTCGATTGTGGCGGACGCGCCGGGCGCGGACGGCCTGCGCCGCCTGCTCTGGAACCATGCTTCGGACGGTAAGATGTCCCTGTGGACCGTGGACAGCACGGGCGGCTTCGCCTACAAAAGCTACGGGCCGTACCCCGGCTGGACGGCCATCTCAATCAGCTCCAACCAGTAAAACTCAGCAAAATCACGCCGCGCCTCGGGCGGCACAGAAGCATTTGGCCGCCGGACACGACTTGTCCGGCGGCTTTTTTCGGGCGTCTGACATAAACATTGCAAAACCGGCAGGAATCTGTCAAGCCGGTGGCGAATAGTCTGATTGAAACTATTCCCGGCACTGATTTCGAACTCTACTTTCGGAGTATTTATGGCATCTGTGACTCTTTCTCACATCTTCAAGCGCTTTGATGCCCCCGGCAAGGGCAGCGTCAAGACCACCGCCGTCAACGACCTGTCCCTCGACATTCGGGACCGCGAGTTTATGGTTCTTGTCGGCCCCTCCGGCTGCGGCAAAACCACCGCGCTTCGTATGATCGCCGGACTCGAAGAAGCCTCCGACGGCGACATCAGCATTGGCGAGCGCCGTGTCAACACCGTCCCTCCCAAAGACCGCGACATTGCGATGGTCTTCCAGAACTACGCCCTCTACCCCCACATGAGCGTCAAGGAAAACATGGCCTTCGGCCTCAAGCTCCGCAAAGTCCCCGCCGAGGAAATCCAGCGCCGCGTGCAGGACGCCGCCGCCCAGCTTGGCTTGGAGCCGCTGCTGGCCCGCCGTCCTGCCCAGCTTTCCGGCGGGCAGCGGCAGCGCGTCGCCCTCGGGCGGGCTATTGTGCGCGAGCCGCAGGTGTTTTTGATGGACGAGCCGCTGTCAAATCTGGATGCCCAGCTTCGGGTGCAGACACGGGCGGAGCTGATCAAGCTGCACCGGCGCCTCGGGATCACGACGGTCTATGTGACGCATGACCAGGTGGAAGCGATGACGATGGGGGACCGGATTGCCGTCATGTCCGGCGGCGTCCTGCAGCAAGTGGCACCCCCGCTGGAGATTTACAACCACCCGGCGAACCTGTTTGTGGCAGGCTTCATCGGAACGCCGTCAATGAACTTTATGAAGGGGACGGTGAAAAAAACCGCTTCGGGCTATGCGGTTGACTGCGGCTCGTTCACGCTGGCCGCGCCTGCCTCTCGGGCGGGGCTGCTGGAAGCGTGGGCAGAGAAAACCGTCATTCTGGGGGTGCGTCCGTCGGACATCTTTGACAAAGCATTGCGGGATGCACCGGCGGCGGCAGAGGGGAAGAATGGAGACGGAAATGTGGTGCGGACGGTGGTGGATGTGTCTGAGCCGATGGGCGATATTGTGACCTTGTATTTGACGGCGGGCGTGCATTCGCTGGTGGCGACCCTGGATGCGGAAACTGCGGCCAAAGACGGGCAGGCGCTGGACGTGGTGGTGGACTTGGAGAAGACGCACCTATTCGACCCCGACACACAGCAGGCGATTTATTAGGGCTATTATTAAGCAAACGCAGGGGAGCCACTGGTTTCAACCCATGGCTCCCGGTCGGTCCTTTCTCAAGTTCAACCTATGTCCAACGAAATCAAAAACCCCTGGCGAGGCAGCCGGCGGGACCTGCTGAAAACCGCCGCCTTTGGCGCAGTCGGCCTCACCGGCGGGGCGCTGCTGTCCGGCTGCGCCTCGCAGAGCGGGATGCCCGGCAAGCGCGTGACGCTGACGCAGTGGTACCATCAGTACGGCGAGCAGGGTACGCAGCAGGCGGTGCAGCGGTATGCCGACGAATATATGCGGCAGAACCCCGATATCGGCGTTCAGGTGGTCTGGGTTCCGGGCGACTACGGAACCAAGCTGTCCACCGCCCTGCTGACACGGGGCGGGCCGGACATCTTTGAAGGCCAGCTCACAGCGGCGCGGGTCACAGCGGAGCAGGTCGCTCCCGTGGACGACCTGTTTACCCCCCAAACACGCGCCGATTTCTTCCCCCGCGCCCTCACCGCGAATACCCTGAACGGCAAGCTGTACGGCGTCAAAATGCTGACCGACACCGGCATTCTCTACTACCGCAAAAGCCTGCTGCAAGCCGCTGGGCTGAAGCCGCCGCAGACACTCCCGGAGCTGACCGCCGTGGCAAAGGCACTGACGACCCCCGCCCGCAAGGGCCTGTTTCTGGGCAATGACGGCGGCATTGGGGCGCTCACCACCATTTTGCCGTGGTCGGCGGGCAGCGATTTTTTGGTGGACAACAAAATCGCGTTCGATACTCCGCGCACGGCGGCGGCCTACGAGGCCCTGCGTGATCTGGGGAACACGAACGCGCTGCTGATTGGCGCTCCCACCGACTACTGGGACCCGTCTGCGCTGACACAGGGGCTGGCGGCGATGCAGTGGGGTGGCCTGTGGTCGTACCCCGCTATTCACAAAGCCCTGGGCGACGATGTCGGCGGCATGGCGTGGCCGGCTTTGGACGCGGCAGGCCGCCCGGCGACGTTTGAGGGTGGGTGGTCGGCCATGATCAACGCGCAGAGCGACCACGTCGATGAGGCCAAAAAATACGTCCGCTGGCTGTGGATTGAAAACAAAAATTTGCAGGAGGACTGGTGCCTGGCCTACGGCTTCCATATCCCGGCCCGCATCTCAGTGGCACAGGCGGCCAGTCCCCTGCGTGCCCCGGTCCCCGCGCAGGCCGTGAAGGACCTGGGCAGCGCGGGCCACATCCTGCCCGTCACCTGGACCTCCGGCATGAACACGGCCCTGACTGATGCCGTCACCAATATCGTCAAGCAGGGGCAGCCCGCCGCCCCCGCGCTGGCAGAGGCCGCTTACAAATGCAGACGCGAGCTTTCCCGTTTATTGGAATAATTTTACAGAGTAATTAGACTATGGCTGTCACTCAATCCGAAGGTGGAACACAGTACGAAGGTCCCGAAGGGCTGAAAGCGCTTCAAGACCCCAAAGCAAAAAAGCCCCGCCGCGAGAGCGGTGCGGACCGCTCGGCGACGCTGGCTTTCTGGGCGTTTGTGTCCCCCGCTCTCCTGGGCCTAACCGTGTTCACGCTGATCCCCATTGTCTGGGGCTTTCTGCTGAGTTTGTCCCACGCACAGAACACGATCCACCCCGGCCATTTTGTCGGATTCCGCAACTACACCGATCTGCTGACTGATGCAGCCTTCCTGCATTCGCTGGGGACGGTGCTGGTGTTCGCCCTGTTCATCGTGCCCCTGACCTTTGCCGTTTCGCTCGGGCTGGCGCTTCTGGTGCATCAGGCGGGCTGGGGGCGAGGGTTCTTTCGGACGGTCTTTTTTATTCCAAGCGCGGTGTCTTATGTCGTCGCCTCGCTGATCTGGAAAATCAGCCTCTACAACGGCCTGTCGTTCGGCTTTGTCAACCACCTGCTGCTGTCGCTGGGAATGATCCACGAGCCGATAGCCTGGATTGGCACGGTTCACCCGCCCTGGTACTGGCTGGTGCTGGTCTCGGTGCGTCTGTGGCTGTCGGTCGGGTTCTTTATGATTATCTTCCTGGCGGGTTTGCAGGAAATCCCCCGCTCGCTGTACGAAGCCGCGTCGGTGGACGGCGCGGGACCGGGCTGGCAAATGCTGCGCTTTATCACCCTGCCGCAGCTTCGGGCGACTTCGGTATCGGTGCTGCTGCTGAACCTCATCGCCGCGTTTCAGGCGTTTGACGAGTTTTACAACATTCTGGGCGGCTCCGGCGGCTCGGTCGGCAATGCGTCGCTGGCCCGTCCCCCGCTGGTCTACCTGTATTCGGTGGCCCTGAGCGATCAGGACTTCGGGCGAGGCGCGGCGGGCGGCTTCATTCTGACTGCGCTGATTATCGCCGTCACGCTTATTCAGGGCCGCCTCTTCGGCTTCGGGGACTCGAATAAATGACCGCGCCTACCACATTTTATCAGTCAGAACAGGGCACATTGTATCAGTGCGACTCGCTCACCTGGCTGGGCACAGTGGAATCAGACAGCGTGGATTTGATTTTCGCCGACCCGCCCTACAATGTCAGCAAGGCGAAATGGGACAATTTTGAGAGTCAGGAGCATTAGAGGGTGTTGAAAAAGTCGGCTTTCTGGTGTCTAACGACGTTTTTTTGTATCAATGGAGGCTGGCGTTTTAGAAGCCATGCCCGATTTCAGACGAGCAAATTCCAGCCCAGCATTGGAAATTTCGACTTTTTCAACACGCTCTAAGGAGAAGTGGTCTATGGAATGGATTGAGCAGGCCGCACGGGCGCTGAAGCCGGAAGGATCGCTGTATGTCTGCGGGTACTCTGAAATCCTAGCGGATTTGAAGCACCCGGCGTCGCGCTTCTTTCGGTCAAGCCGCTGGCTGGTCTGGCACTACAAAAACAAGGCCAATCTGGGCAGTGACTGGGGCCGCTCCCATGAAAGCATTCTGCATCTGCGTAAAACGGGCCGCGTTCGGCTGAATGTGGACGACATCCGTATTCCCTACGGCGCACACACGCTGAAATATCCCTCGCATCCGCAGGCGGCCACGAGTCAGTACGGCAGCGGCGAGGCGCGGGACCACTGGACGCCTCATCCGCTTGGCGCGAAGCCTAAAGATGTCATCGACATCCCGACCACCTGCAACGGCATGGGGGAGAAAACGCCCCACCCTACGCAGAAGCCCGAAGAGCTAGTCCGAAAGTTCGTGCTGGCTTCCTCAAACGAAGGCGATTTGGTTCTTGACCCGTTTTCCGGGTCGGGAACCACGCTGGTAGTCGCCGAGCAGCTTGGCCGCCGCTGGCTGGGGTGCGACTTGAATGCCACGTACAATGGCTGGGCCGTCAACCGTCTCCAAAACGCCCGCCGAATGAGCGTCGCCGAATGGATTGAGCATGACCGGAAGGTCGCAGCACGACGCGAGGGCATTCGATGAGTCTTCAGGCACTTGTGGAAACGGTGCGGGACAAAAGGAACTTTTTGACGCTGGCCCCTTACCTCGACTTTTGCCGCCGCTGGCTGGAGTTCACGGCCACGGGTCTGCAAGCGACTATCATCTCGCAGAATGAGAATCATTACCGCTTTTTTCAGTACAAAGAAGACAGTCATTTCAACATTACACGCCCGCTGAACTCACGGCTGCTGTATACGGCAGAGGACGAAGCTATTCTGACAGACGGCTTTCTGGATGTCCTCAGTCATGTCCGTGATTTGCCGGAAGGCGACTTGCAGCGCAATGTGCTGACGCGGGGCATCTACACGATTCAGCAATCTATTGGGGCAACTCTGGATGCGCTTCCAGCGAATGCTTCCAACTTTGCCCGCAAAATCAACGGCGATTTGTTTGAGAGGCTGATTCAACTCCTGATACGGGAAGCCGGAGTGGAATGCGCCACGGGTACGGTTCAGGTTCCGGTTACAGTGGGCGACGAAGTTCAGTTTCAGATGAGTTATCAGCACGATCTTCTGCTTTATAGCGATGCCGAGCTTAAAGCAATCGGCTCTGTCAAAACTTTCAGCAAAGATCGTGTTGACAAGATATTTCTGGACAAGTTCTTGTTCTGCAAGCTCACCGAGACAGCCCTGCCGCATATTGCGATTTTCCTGAACGATGTTCAACGCAAATCCACACGCCGGGAAAACGAGTACGGCATCAACTCAACGTTTCTGTCCGGCCACTTCAAAGCCTTTACGGTGAAGCTGAACCCACTGGACGGTGTTTACTACTGCGATATTCGTCCCAATATGCAGTCGGACGCACTGCTCAAAGCGCATATCCGCACGATAGACCATTTTTTCTGCTCAGACCTGTGGGCGCTGCTTGGTAACGAAGAGACGCCGCTGGCCGAAGTTGACATTGTCGAGGAACAGTTATGAAAACCCAGAGAACTTTGGCGGCGACGGGGCGGTATCTTTTGCTGGCGGTGCTGACGGTGCTGTTTTTGCTGCCGTTTTATTTGATTGCCCGTAACGCGCTGATGACGGAGGACGGCATCACGTCGCCGCGCTGGGCCTGGCTGCCCGCGCTGCCGCAGTGGGCCAATTTCGGGGCGGTGTTTGCGGACCCGAACACGCATATGCTGTCCGGGCTGCTGAACTCGGCGGCGATCTCGATCTTTACGCTGGTGTTCCAGATGCTGTTTTCCAGCATGGCGGGCTATGCGCTGGCGCGTATCCCGGCACGGGGCCGCAATACGGTGTTTGCGGTCATTCTGGCGACGCTGATGATCCCCGGCGCGGTGACGTTCGTGCCAACATTCGCCGTGATGGCGTATCTCGGCGGCGTCAACACGCGCTGGGGGATTGTCGCGCCGGGCGTCTTTTCGGCATTCTCTATCTTTTTGTTCCGGCAGTTTTACCTGCGCTTTCCGGCGGAGATTGAGGAAGCGGGGCGGCTGGACGGCCTGAGCTACTTCGGGGTCTACTGGCGGCTGCTGCTGCCGAACTCGACATCGATTATCACGGCACTGGGCGTGCTGACGTTTATCGGAAGCTGGAACTCGTTTTTGTGGCCGCTGGTCATCGGGCAGGACCCGTCGTACTGGACGGTGCAGGTAGTGCTGTCAACGTTCTTAACCGCGCAGACGCAAAACCTGGCGCAGCTCTTCGCCGCCGCCGCGCTGGGCGTCGCCCCGCTGGTGCTGGTGTTTCTCTTGATGCAGCGGTATATCGTGGAAGGCGCGAAGTTTTCGGGGGGCAAAGAGTAGGAAGTTAAAACCCCCGGCGGCGGGCGTAGGCGGCGTCCTGCGCTTTGCGGGCAGGCAGCGGGCGCTTGTCCAAAGCCTCTAAATCAAGCGTGCCGAAGACGGAGCGCAGGCGGGTCAGCGGCGTGAGCTGCACCACCGTGAGCCAGGGCAGCCAGACGCCGACACCCCCGCTGCGGTCCATTGTCAGCGACAGGGCCTCGGTTTGCAGGCCGGGGTATTTGTAGCCGAGCGTGCCGTCGTAATCCAGCAGGTTTTTGGTGTCCGGCAGGAGCATCCGGGCGAAGTCGCGGTAGTGGGCGTCGCCGGTTTCCAGAAACAGACGGTAGTAGAAAAACGGCGCGGCGGCCATGTACGAGTCGGCCCCGGAATGGCCGGTAGCGATGAGGCTGAGGCCCTCGGCGCGGCGGCCTGGCGGCAGCTTTGAGTATTTCACCCCCGGCGGGACCGGCGGGTTCCAGCAGTAGACCCACGTTTCGCAGTAGTCCGCCGCCTGCGCCGCCGCCCGGAGCCAGCGCGGGTTGGCATCAATGTCGTGCAGGGCCAGGAACGCATCCAGCGCCATCATGCCCCCCTCTTTATCCAGAACGTTCGGGTTGTCTGGCGTCCCACCCACATAGGCATACACACCATCCACGGAGCGAAGGCAAAACTCCCCTGCCCGTTTCGCGGCATCCCGGTAGCGCACGTCCCCCGTCGCCAGAAACAAATCCACCAGAAACGGAACCGGCTGGTCGGTCGTGTCGGTCGCACCGCCCGCCGGGGTCGTCAGCACGGGCTTGCCGTCGAAGCCGTATTCCCGCGCCCACGAGCCGTCGGCAGACTGGGCCTGAACCAGCCAGTCGCCGTAACCCCGACAGAATGCCAGCCAGTCCGGGTGCGAAACGCCGTGCTTCTGGGCGATGTTCCACGCTTGCAGCGCCCCGTCCATCCCGTCCGAGGCCACGCGCAGGAACGTGTTGTAGCCCCGCCAGGTCCAGTATTGGTCACCCGGAATGTCGTACCATGTTTTGGGCATCCCCGAAGGCGTCGGCGAGTTTTTGGCCCAGAAGTCCACAATCTGCGTGGCCCGCGCCTGCGTGTCCGTGTCCCCCGTTTCAAACGCCTGGCCGAGCAGCAGGGCGGCGACCGGCAGGGCCTGACCGACAAAGCCCATCTCACTGCTGGTGTCTTTGACCTCGCCGCCGGGCACACTCACCGCGAACGGCACATCGGGGACGCCGTGGACGGGGCGGCAGACGGCAGCCAGCAGGGCCAGGCCGTCGGTTCGGACTTTTTCCAGCGGGACGGCGGCAATCGGTGGATTTTGCCGGGTATAAGCCAGCCGCCAGCTTTCGCGGACGGCATCGGGAAAGCTCGCCGTGTGCCAGACTTTAAGTAGCAGGCGATACTCGTGACGCACGCCCACCTGCACGGGATGGCTTCGCAGCGCCCCCGGCTCGCCCGGCAGCAGAAACACAGGGCCAGTCGCTGGCGACACAGTCACAGCGGGTTTCACATACGTTCGCTCGCCTTCCGTGCCGGGAAACTGAAACAGCACCTCCGGCGTCTGGCTGCCGAGGGGAGTCATGTTCAGAATGCCCAACCGAAGAACGCCCAGCGAACCGAATTGCAGGCGGCTGTCAATAATTCGTGCCCGGCCCGCCTCGCCCGCAAAGGTCCCACCGTCGGAGTTCAGGTGTGCCAGAAGCAGCGTGGTCCCAGTGCGCTTGTCCCGCTCGGCAATCAGCGGCAGGGGCAGGCGGTCTTCGCGGATCAGAACTGTCACATCCGGCATCGTGCCATCCACCGGCGGGGCGGCGAGGGCATGGTGCGGCACATGAGCATTGTCTTTGTACCAGATGCCCGGCATGAAAAAGTCGCAGTCTTGGAAGGTCAGTCGTTGGCGGGGCAGCAGTGACATCCGCGACGAAAACCCGATGTCTCCCACCCCCGCTGTCATCACCTCAACCCGCCGCATCACCGTCCACGCACCGTCTTCCGGCGCGACCCGCCATGTATCGGTGACCTGAAACACAGAGCCGCGCTCGGTGGTCAGCGTGCCCCTGCCCACCAGACTGTCCGCCAGTGCCGTCACCGTCTGATAGCCGCCCGCCAGCCAGTGCGCCGCGCCGTCCGCGCCAACTATCTGCACTTCCAGCGGCTGCGTTTGTGCGTAGCCGTCAGCCCCAGTCTCTAGCTGCACGCCCCAGCCTTGAGTGGGCGTTGGCGCAAGCGTCAGTCGGGACGCTCCGGCGCGAAGCGTCTTTGCGGCAGGGGCAGCTTGGCCCGTCGCGGCAAGCACGGCCAGAAGGAGGCAGCAGAGGGTAAGTTTTGCAATGCTCATAAGAGTTCACGCGAAAGCAGGAAGCAGGCGGGCGTTTGGCGCATAACGCAGAGCGACGCCAGAAAGAAAAGGAACCCCTCTATGAAGCGCCCTCTGTTTATTCCCGCCCTGCTGCTTACCCCGCTGCTCCTGCTGACCGGCTGCCACAAAGACACCGTGGTCGGCAAATGGCAGGGAACCGCCCCCGGACCCGGCGCGGCATCGGTCGCTATAACATACAACTTTGCCGAAGACGGCAAGGAAACAGTCGGCATCCAGACGCAGGGCGGCCCGGTGACGTTCACGGTCAACGGGACGGGGACCTACAAGGTGGACGGGGCCAATCTGACCCAGACGATTACGTCCATGACGATGGGCACGCAGACGTTCAACCTGCCGCCCGGAAAATCACAGCCGCATACCTCGCCGTTTAAATTAGACGGCGACAAGCTGACGCTGACCAACTCACAGTCCGGTCAGACCATGACGCTGACGCGGATGAAAGAGTAGGGGCAGGGTGGCCCCTGCCCTTCCTTTCTTTACCGATCTTTACCGATACTGCCGCGTGTGCGAGTCTTCCAGATACCGGGCCAAAAGCGTCACAGCGGCCTGCACGTCGCCGAGATTGGCCGTTTCGTTGACCGTGTGCAGATAGCGAGTCGGCGTGGACAGCGTGAACGCCGGAGCACCCGTGCGTGCCCGCTGCATCGCCCCGGCGTCCGTGCCGCCGCGTGACAGAATGGAAAGCTGATGCGGGATGGAATGCGCCTCGGCTACATCCCGGAAGTGGCGCACCAGCGCGGGCGGGCTGATGGTCGCGCCGTCCATAATGGAAATCGCGCAGCCTTCGCCGAGCTTCGAGACCTGCTCGGTGTCGGGCGAGCCGGGGAAGTCATTGGCGAGAGTCACATCGAGCGCCACGGCAATATCGGGCGCAATTCCGTAAGCCGCCGTGCCCGCGCCGCGCAGGCCTACTTCTTCCTGCGTGGTGGCGACGGCGATAATCTCGGACTGGCACGGCCCCAGTATCCGCAGGGCTTCCAGCATGATAAAAACGCTCACTCGGTCGTCTAAAGACTTGCTGACAATGCAATCCCCGATCCGCTCGGCGGTGCGGGCCATGGTCACCATATCTCCGATCTCTACCTGTGCTTTCACCTCATCGCCGGACATTCCGAGGTCGACAAACATCTCTTCCAGCTTCAGCGTTTTGCCCAAATCCTCGGGCGTCAGCAGGTGGATGGGCTTCGCGGCGGGCATGACGGCCCCGAGCAGAACCTGGCCGCCGTAGCCATGCACATGAACCCGCTGGGCAACCAGCGTGCGCGGGTCCCAGCCGCCGACCGCCTGAAGCCGCAGAAAGCCCCGGTCATCAATGTAGCGCACCAAAAAGCCGATTTCGTCCATGTGGGCGGCCAGCATAACACGCGGCCCGCCGGAGCCTTTTTTTGTGCCAATGAGATTGCCCAGAGCATCGGTCGTGATTTCGTCCACCAGCGGCTCCATTTCGGTACGCACCAGGTCCCGCACCTGGCTTTCGCGCCCGGAAACGCCGGTCGCTTCGCATAGACGGCGCAGCAGATCAAAATTGAGTGTAAAATCCAGCATTTCGTTCTCCTATCCCACTTCGCTTCTTAGTACACCGTTGGTTCCCGACTTTCCTGCCCCAATCGGCTTTGCTACACAAACAGTCGGAGTGCCGGGGGTGTGAAAACCCCCGGCAAGGGAAGCACCCTTCGGGTGAAGAGCAGACAGACCTCTTGCCTGTGGCCTCCTCTTTGTCCGAAGGACACCTCCCTGGCGGGGGTTTTCACACCCCCGGCACTCCGAACGGAACTTCCTGGCAGTGCCAAGTGTATGGTAACTTGAAGCCGAAGGAGCGTAAGTTTATGTGCCGATTTTCTCTGGTCCGCTCGGAGGCGATGACTTTGAAGTGCGGGTCGCCGCTGTCCGAGATGTATACCCTCAGCCCGTTTGTGTGGCGCGACGGGCCGCGCTGGGAGGCCCTGATTCGCGCGGTGCCGCGCCGCGATGACGCCCCGAAGCTGAAAATCGCGCGTATTTATGGCGGCACGTCCGAAGACGGCCTGTGCTTTGCGATGGACGCTGCGCCCGTGCTGGCCCCTGGCCCCGGCGCGGAAGACCAGGACGGCTGCGAGGACCCGACGGTGATGCTGTGGGATGGGCAGACCTACGCCTACTACAGTGGGTGGGACGGAGACGCGGAGCGGGGGCAGCTTTTGCTGGCAAGCGGGCCGGACCGGGCGCATCTGGAAAAACGGGGCGTCCGCCTGCCGTCTACCCCGGAGGCGGCGAACCCCAAAGAGGCGACACTGGCGCAGGTGACCGACGGCTCTTGGCGTCTGTTTTTTGAGTACGCAGCGGGCGGGGCGTCTTTGATTGGTCTTGCGTCCGCCCCAAATATCGACGGGCCGTGGACGGTGGGCAAGCCCCCGTTTGCGCCTCGGCCCGAAGCGTGGGACGCCTGGCATCTCAGCCCCGGCCCGCTGCTGCGAGATGACCCGGCGCGGCCTGTGATGTTCTATAACGGGGCCACGCAGGATGCCCACTGGCGTATTGGCTGGGTGGCGTTTGATGCCGGGTATACCCGCGTCGTTGCCCGCTCCGACGAGCCGCTGATTGTGCCGCCTCCGCAGGCGGGCGATGCCACGGATATTGCCTTTGCCGCCTCGGCGGTGGAAGAAGGCGTGACCGTATATTTGTATTATTCTGTGGCTGACCAGGACATGATTCGGGCGACTTTGCGCCGCTCTTAGGTGCGTTTGGAAACAGGAGGCACGATGGCGACGATTGTACGAAAACCGGAGACGACGGCGGGCGAGACCAAAACCGTGGTCCGCAAGCATCACTGGCTGGTGCGGGTGGCGCATTGGTCCACAATTCCTGTGCTGCTGGGGATGTTTCTCAGCGGCCTGTCGATTTACTGGGCCGCGCCGGTCCTGAAGCACCCGGCTGATGCGAACGGCATTGAAGATTACTTGGCGACGCTTGGCCTGTGGATCGCCCGGCATGAACCCTGGCGGCATTCTTACGGAGCGCAAGCTGACTGGGTATCGCCCGACATCCATTACACAACGACCTGGGTGTACGACCATTTCAGCCTCGGCACGGGCATTCTGTCCTCGGCCCTGCGGATACACTGGCTGCTGGGCTACCCGTTTGTCCTGCTGGGCCTACTGTATATTGTTGGCCTGGTGCGCGGCAAAGGCTACAAATCGCTGCTGCCACGCCGGGCGGATTTGATCAATGCCGGGAAGATGCAGCTTTACTATGTCGGCCTGCCGTTTGCCAAAGTGCTTCGCAAAGAGTGGCACCACCCGGAAGTCTTGACCAAGTACAACGCCTTGCAGCGGCTGGCGTATGCGTCGGTGACACCCGCCGCCATTCTGATTTCGCTGTCCGGTTGGGCGATCCACAAGCCGATGCAGCTCTGGTGGCTGCAGAGCTTGTTCGGTGGTTACGACAAAGCCCGCGTCTGGCACTTCTGGCTGTCGTGGTACTTCGTGGCGTTCACTATCCCCCATATCCTGCTGGTGGCATTGGACGGCGTGGACACCATGCGCTCCATGATTGTCGGCTGGTCCGACCGCCGGGTTCATGCGAAGCCGAAGTAGACCGGCGGGAGAGCCACCTGTGAGTTATCATAGGGAGTCCTTCTCCCGCGCCTCCAATTTCTCCAGAACCTGCTGCAATGTGCGCTCCATTTCCGCGATCTTGCGGAACGTTCGCACATTCACCTCATAATCCAGCTCCGCCTGCTTGGCGTCGCGCCGGGACTGCCGATTCTGACTGATCAGCAGAAGCCCGGTCACAAAAATGGCCTCCATCGACAGCAGAATGCCCAGCAGCAAAGACCAGAGCAGGTGAATGCCGAGAAACTGCGGCTTGCCAATCCACTGTGTCACGCGGTCCGCCAGCGCCTCATGCCAGAACGTTTCTTTTTTGACTTCTTCGGGCGTGTAGGCAAACTCTCCCAGCGCCTTGTGGCAGACGGGATTGGCGCAGAAGACAGCTTCGGGCGCGTTCACGCCGCAGACCGGGCAAATATGAGCCTCCGGCAGTGCGGACGCGGGGAGAGAGGAACGAGGGGCGTTTTCGTGTACCATACCCGGCATTACCCGCAGGCGACGGCAGAAAGTTCACCGGTCCAGAGACTGTAGAGAAAGCCCCCGGATTGCCCCCCCGCCCTCAACTCTGGGGGAGCCAGACAGGAAAAGAGAAGCCTCCTCTTCCAAATTCTCATGCCCGCGCAGGCGGGGAATTGCCCTTTTAAAGCATGGGGGTTCAGCCCCGTGCCCTCTCGTCTCCGCCTAACAATTCCGCCGCACCCTGTGCCCGCAGGGCATCGGCGACATCACGGCCCAGCCAGTCGCTGCTGCCATAAAACTTCCGGTCAGAGTGCCGCAGGATCGTCGTGCCGTCCGGGGCGGCGACCATCGCGTCTAGTGTCAGCCACTTGGTGGCTCCGGGTCTGGGGTCGCTCATGTCCAGGGTCGCCAGTGCGCCCACCGGGGTTTTGCAGCTTCCACCGACGTAGCGCAGGAAGGCACGCTCGGCCAGCACCGCGTACCAGGTCGGGCCGTGGTTCAGGCCGATGGTCAGGTCACGCAGGCGCTGGTCACCGTCGCGGATTTGCAGGGCCAGCGCCCCCTGGCCGGGGTCGGGGGTGAACCAGTCGGGGTCCAAAATCTCGGCGATGTTTTCCGACAAGCCGAGGCGGTTCAGACCGGCGATGGCGAGGCAGATGGCGTCATACTGGCCTTCGCGCCACTTTCGGAGCCGCGAGTCGATGTTGCCGCGTATCTCCAAGAGCATCAAGTCGGGGCGGCGGGAGAGGAGCAGGGCGCGGCGGCGGACGCTGCCCGTGCCGACCCGTGCGCCCATCGGCAGGGCGTCCAGCGTGGAGCCAATCAGCGCATCGCGGGGGTCTTCGCGGGCAGGCACGGCGGCGATGACGAGGCCGTCGGGCAGCGTGTGTTCCAGGTCTTTCATGGAATGCACGGCGAGGTCAATCTCGCCAGCCAGCAGCGCCGTCTCTAATTCTTTGGCGAAGATACCCTTTTCGCCAAACGACGACAGCGGTATGTTGGCCGCCTGTGTGGCGTCCCCGCGTGTGCCGATGACCTGAATGGTGATGTCTAAATCGGGGTGGGCGAGGCGCAGGGCGTCAGCGACACCGTGAGACTGCGCCAGCGCCAGCTTGGAGCCGCGTGTGCCGAGGGTGAGGTGCTGTGGCATGATAGTTTCCCGAACGGTTTTTAGAGGCCCCGCTTCGCCCCCAGCAGCTTCCAGCCGAGTGGCAGCAGGCCTGCCGCCAGCAGGGCTTTCAGAATGTCCCCCGGCAGGTACGGCAGGACGCCCAGCGCCAGCACGTGCGACGTACCCACAAAATGCGCCAGCCAGCCCGCGCCGCAGGTGTAGATAACCAGAGACCCCAAAGCCATCGCCAGCAGCATCGTCAGCGGGCGGCGGTCCCAGCCCCGCGCCGCGAGCCACCCTACCAGCGCGGCGGCCAGCGGGAATGCCGCCAGGTAGCCCAGTGTGAACGGCCCCCCGCCGCCCGGCGCGAAGACCGGCAGGCCGCAGGCCCCTTCGGCCAGATACAGCCCCAGTGCCGCCGCGCCGAGGCGCGGGCCGAGCAGAGCGCCGGTCAGCAGCACGCCGAACGTCTGCCCCGTCACGGGAACGGGCGTGCCGGGCAGGGGAAACGCAATTTGGGCGCAGAGGGCGTTCAGCAGGCTGAAAGCGACAACCAGAACGATGTCGCGGGTCCACGCCTGCGCGGGGGCATGAGCGGGGCGGGGCCAAAGGGCAAGGGACAGTGTCAAAGCGTATCCTCCGAAGCGGGTGAATTAAAAGTGAGGTAAGTATACCCGGCGGCAGGCGCGGGCGGGGCAGGATTTGGAGCGCGGTTTGCCGAACAGGGGACAGCACCCCTAGAAAGAACTCCAACACCCATGCCCGAAGAAATCACCACAGAGACCGTCACGCTGTCCGCGTCCGACGGAACCACCCTGCCCGCCTATGTCGCCCGCCCTGCGTCCGCCGGGCCGCACCCTGCCGTTCTGGTCTTTCAGGAAGCCTTCGGCGTCAATGCCCACATCCGCGATGTCACCGAGCGGTTTGCCCGCGCCGGGTACACGGCGATTGCCCCCGCGCTGTATCACCGCACCGACGCGCAGTTTGAGGGGGTCTACACCGACTTTGGCCCGGCGATGGCGCATCTGCAAGCCCTGACCGATGCCGGGCAGACGGCGGATATTCAGGCCGCTTACGACTGGTTGACATCCCCGGACGGCGGTGCGGCCACGGCGGTCGCCTCCACCGGCTACTGCATGGGCGGGCGGACGTCGTTTCTCGCGGACACCCTTCTGCCGCTCTCGGCTTCGATGTCCTACTACGGCGGCGGCATCGCCCCGAGCGAAGGCAGCCCGTTTCCGGGGCTTCTGGGCAAAGCCAACACCCTGCACGCCCCTCTCTTGATGTTCTGGGGCGGCAAAGACGAACATATCGGCATGGACGGCCCCCGCGCTGTGGAAGACGCGCTCCGGGCGGCCAAAAAGCCGTACACGCAGGTCGTGTTCTCGGAAGCCGACCACGGCTTCTTCTGCGATGTTCGCGCCAGCTACAACCCCGACGCCGCCCGGCAGGCATGGGCGCTGACGCTGGAGTTTCTGGCAACGTATGTGAAATAGGAGGCCCCCCCGCCCCAATTCTGGCGCAACTGCACCCGACGGGGAGCCAGATAAAGAACAAGAAGGGCTGTTTCCTAATTATCTGGTTCCCCCAGAATTGGGGGCTAGGGGGCCTACCCCTTGCGCCGGAACAAATCTGTCTTCGCGTTCGCCACCCGGTCCAGAAACAGCAGGCCGTCCAGATGGTCGATCTCATGCTGCAAGACCACCGACTCAAAGCCCTCGGCGTCAATCGTCACCGTCTCGCCGTCCAGGTTCAGGGCGCTGACCGTGATAGCCTTGTGGCGGCGGATATTGGCCGTGTAATCGGGCAGGCTCAGGCAGCCCTCGCGGCCCGTCTGCTCGCCGTCGTGGGCCACAATCAGCGGGTTGACTAACACTAACAGCCCGTGCGCGGCGGGGTGCTTGGGGTTGCGGGAGGTGTCCACAATGGCAAGGCGAGACAGCACGCCTATTTGCGGGGCGGCGATGCCCACCGTGCGCGGCGGCCCGGCGTCCATCGTGTCCAGCAAATCCTGCGCGGCGGCGCGGAGGGCCTCGTCGACTTCGGTGACCGGGTCACAAATGACTTTCAGGCGCGGGTCGGGGTACAGAACAACGGAGTGGGCGGGCATCGCTTACAGCGCCTCCGTGTCCAGAGTGCTGACCGTGATGTCTACGCCGAGTGAGCGTTTCAGGCTGTCCAACTCGGCGGACAAATCCATCTCCCCGGCGACCACTTCCAGCAGCATCACATAGACCGGCGACTCGGGCGTCCCGGCGACGCGGGTATCCATGTCTGTGATGTTGACGCCCCGCGCCGCCAATGCTTCCGTGACCTGAGTCACAATGCCCGGCTTGTCGGCCCCGTAGACCGTCAGCAGCGTGTCCGATGCGGCCTCGGCGGGGGCGTCCGAGACCGTCTGCACCGTCACCGTCAGCCCCCGGTCCCGCGCCACGGGCGACAGCGCCGCCCGCACCGCATCCTCGCGGATGCCGTCCGGCATCCGCGCTGCCACCATCGCCGCAAACGCCCCGTGCAGCCGCGTCATCGTCGCATCATCGAGGTTGCCGCCGAGATCATACACCGCCCGCGCCAGCGCCGCAATCACCCCCGGCCCATCCTGCCCTACCGCCGTAATAACGACAATCTCCCCTGCCGAACTCGTAGAAGTTTCCATAGAAGTTTCCATAGCGCCGATTATACCCGCATCCGTTTGTCTGAGCGAGGAGCGGCCCCCTAGCCCCCAATTCTGGGGAAACAGACAATTAGGAACAGGTCCTTCCTGTCCTCATCCGGCTCCCTTTCCTAATCCGGCTCCCCCAGAATTGGGGGCGGGGGGCTGGCTCTGGCAGCGGTGAGAATTTGTGACAGAACCGCTTCCAGGTTCGTCAGAATTTCCTCGTTGCGAAAGCGTATTACGCGGTACTGATGGATTTCCAGCAACTGCGTCCGGGCGGCATCCTCTTCGGTGCGCGTTTCGTGAATGCCTCCGTCTACTTCGACCGCCAGTTTGCATGACGCGCAATGAACTACGTCGCAGCAAGCTGCGAGGTATCGCACGTTTCACGCAGGCTTGTCCTGCGGCAACGGGGTCAAAATAGCTCCATCTGTTGGGAGTGCAAGCGCACGTACTCTTTCTCTGTGCCC
>JAABUK010000360.1_pt1 | contig 99103 bp, 96 predicted proteins | sample 5559141 | NCBI WGS metagenome assembly JAABUK01 (sample SAMN10711869, study PRJNA513367) | rock metagenome | isolation source: Antarctica rocks | place: Antarctica: Victoria Land, Pudding Butte nord | collected 2016-01-03
TTAATATTAATAATAATATAATTAAGGTTTATAAGAATAATTATATATATATATATATTATAATAAAAGTTATTAATAGTATATCTTATAATATAATATTACTAAAGTACGCTTCTAGTATCTAAGAGCTAGTACTTATACTTAATAGTCTTAAGCGCCCCTAGTAGCCCTTAGTTATAAGGGCTACTATCCTTAAATTACTAATATATATACCTTTTTTATTTAAGAAAGGCTAGATTTTATAAGGTTTTATATAACTTTATATTATAAATAGCTAGCTTTAAATTAACTAATAGCTAATCCCCTAAGTCCGCCTACGCCGGCTAAGCGAGCGCGCCTAGACTATTACTATCTTATAGGAATATACTATTTCACATTCTTTTCTCGCTTTGAGGGATTTAGATCTACTCGTATGTGTTTAATGTATGGACATCTATGGATATCCTAAGCCACAGGGGAGACGCGCGCAGCTATTGATAGACCGGGCAAGGTCGTGTACTTATTGGCCACCGAGCTCTGTCCAAGATGCAACTAGCGCTGTGGCTGGCAGTGCTTGTATGGCGAAACACTAAGTACTTGAATCTGACGGACCTGGTATCCCTACACCAATGCATCTGTTGCTTGGTTCTGTGTAAACTCGATTGTTTATACACAGATGGTGGGATATATGTCCCCAAAATGATATAAGTTAAACCTGGACATGAAGAGACCAAGACCTCGACTGGAGGACTTCTAACAAACGCGTTCGGAATTCATGGCCGTTACATCAGGAGACACAGATACTCAAACAGATAACCCCAATCATCTGTGCTATCACAGATATCCTTCAACGTTGTTTAACTGGCAACCTTGGCTTCCACAAAGCCAACAGAGAAGATAGAAGAGATATGTGCAACCCAACTCTGAGCACTCACTCGTTCGACCGGTCCACACAGTCCTCCACAACTCTAATTCCATCCTCCACAAAAGACCAACAGTTCATATGTGACAGAAGAGACACAGCAAGGAGAAGTATACACAGCGATATGATACAGAAGAATCGAAAGGAGAAATGAGGAAGGGGTAAAGAAGCTGTTGACTACGCTGAGATTGTTGGACGGTTGACTTCTTCAAGAGTAGTCGAAGAAGTCATGCTCGGACAGATCGACATGATCGGCAGGGCTGTTCATACTCGAAAGGAGAGGAAAGTCCGCGGAGACGGCGTTGTTGGTAGCGAGAGGTTGATTTACCAACGAAGAAGTCATCGCATTAGTGTTGGGCTGAGATGCGGCCAGTGCTGAAGATGTTATGGCCTTCGTTGCATAAGGATGGTAGAACTCATTCGTGTTGGTGCCAAATGCGGGTGTAAAGTCGAAGTTGTCGAAAAGTTCTCCGCGAGTGGCGGACTCGAAAACGGAAAAGTTTTCTGGGGATGAGTCATCCGACTGGACAGACGTGCCATCGTTAGCTGGGAGAGCGTACTCCTGGTGCTGGGTTCCCACATGGCAGGACGTCGCCGTGTCATCGGAGGGCGGAGCAAAGTCGGGCAAGGCGTCAACGGTTCTGTATGCCTGGATTTCGTTCTTGCCTAATGAGTCAGCGTCCAGGTATGCCTCATTGTCATTCTCGTTATCGTCGGACGGTGGCATTATTTTTGTTGCGGGTACGTCAATTTCTTCCATCCACAATTTCAGTATATCCATAGGTGGATAATCACCTCCGCCGTCACCGCCTCGCGCTTTGGCAGGCTTATCGCTCTTTTTACCCTTTTCTCTTGGGTTGAAGTGTATGCGTCGGAGATGAGCACCAGCGTTGTAATATGCACCATATGTTTTCTTCTCTCTGCACGACTTGCACTTCGACAGAAACATCTGGTCGGGAGAAGTGTCCTTACATACCCACATCTTGCGAGCTGCGCCGTGTCTATTTTCAACATGCCGACGAAGCTCGTGGGGGCCGCGGAAACCCTCGGGCTTGATTTTACACATGGTACAATAAACCTTCTCGTGTGGCGGTCGGGTGTACTTTGCCTTTTGTATGGCAACCTTTGAACCGTCCGCAGAAAGCTGCCGAGTCATGTCGTGTCCCGACGACGATGACGAAATCTGTCTCGACATAGACTCAGTACTCTCTTTGGGAGCCAAGGGTCTCGCGCTCAGAGCGACTTGTTCTTCGCTACGTCGTACAATGCGAGATTTTGTGGAGCTTGAGGACCCCGAAGAGACTGTTCGTGTCATGGAAATTTCCTCCTCAAGACCCCAAGCCAGGTCGAGGTTTTCCGTGACGAAGGACTCTGACGAAGGAATGGTACCATCTACCATTCCACCAGCATGACTAACAGAAAGCGAGAAATCAATAGCAGGTACATCCGAAACTGGAGTACTAGTAAGAGAAAGTGTGCGATTAAGAGCAGGCGAATTCTCCACCTTGTTGTCACAGTGTGGCACGACTTCAGATCTCTGGGATTCGAGCCTCAGCATATTGAGGCCCCCATAGAATGAGCTGCCACCCAGACTGTCTTGGCGTTGCATGTCAGCGCTGAAAAGTGTTGTTGGGTTGGTAAATCCATCAGAGATGGTAGCAGGCGATTGAGAGAGGGGGGAGACTGGTGAGTGTGGCTGATTCGAGCTGCGCCGCGATCGTACGGAAGGAGGGAAAGCAGGGGATAAAGTAGCCCGGGAGTCTCTGATATACTCTGCCGGATCATACTCTCTAATCTCTGTGGGATAGTCGGGTATTTGTATTGGAAGGTATCCATTAGCTGTTTTGCGAGCCTTGGTTGGACGAGGTGATGTGGGTACGGTAAACGCGCTGAAAGGTCCTTCGTTGTTTGTTTGCCATGAGTCGAGTGCCAGGGGTCTCACTACCATGCCGGTGTTGATGAAAGGCCCGTTGCTCAATTGGCTTGATCGCTTTTTCAACATGGGCTGAGAGGCCTGGGGTTGGTTGATCAGGCATGATCCGGTGGAGCTGTGAATGGGGTTTCTGTTCTAGTCAAACGTCAGCTTGGAAACAGCCATGGATGCTAAAGAAGCATACAGTACTACATCTCCGGGACGATGCTGTCGAGATGAATGGTGGACTAGTTGACTGGGCCATTTGTAGTGGCGCAAAACTCTCGGTGGCGGAGTCTAGATCGATAGGATGCGTAGGTGCCCCGACGCCAAGGACGGCAGCGAGGGGAGCGGACTTGTCGGCCCATTGTCGTTGGATCTCGTCAGTGGGTAGATGTTTGTTTTCAAGCCAGTGTGTTTCTTTTGCCATCTCCAGGATCTTGGCTATCTGGGTGTGCGCGGATGGATTGGCCATGGTTTCAACAAGCTGATGGTCCCACGTGAAGCTGACGATGGACTTGTGTCTGCCTAGGTTGTATGGGCCACGATCAGCAGGCTCGGTCGACGAGTTGTGTAGAGCCTTAGATACCGTACCGTAGAAATCCGAGATAAGAAAGCACGTGTACAGAGTGGTATGTAGGAAGCACAACAGGCTCTCAATGGTGGTTCAGAGCATTGGAGTGAAAGGGATAGACAGGTAGGAGGCTGTCAGGCGGCAGGTGTTGAGCGTTATGAAGAGTTGGCACGGAAGCTATGGGGAGTATGATACAACTCCGACCGGTCTCGGTGGATGCACCCCACGGAGGACTGACCTGGCCTTGGGCCTTGGGCGCAAGGACACTGGGCATAGATTGCTGCAGGTCGAGTGTGCAGTGGCTTGCTTGTGCGTTGGTTGCACCAAAAAGTGAAGCAACCAGTCACTTTACTAGCAAGAGCTTAGCTGCGCTAAGGTCGGGCGTCGTCGTCTCCACCCTAACCCGTTATATAGCTTAGCGTGCTTGCCATGTCATGATATGCAAGGCCAAGGCATAATCGAAGTCGGAAATCCCTCATGAGATGATACTCGGCACTTCGGAAGAGGGGGACACGAAGTCGACGTCCGAGCCTTACGACAGACTCCTGCATGGCCCAATCATGATCTCGGACTCCGCTACGGCTGCAGGACGACTACACTTTAATGCTACCCCCCTATGCAGGGTACTATTAAGTGCAGCACCTCGCGCTCGTATCAATTGGCCGCTTTGCCCTAGCTTACTCTACTTGAACCAAAACACATCCAAAAGCTGCTAAACGGCCCGTAGAGAGCCCGCCCTGGCCGCTCTCCCGAAAGAGTGGGAGTTGTCTTGACGCTCGGTGAGAAAACGCAGCGTCCATACTCGCGCTTGGCCCTTATGAATGCAAGGCGAAGAGACCACATCGCGACCAGTGTTGTCGTTAAATCTCCCTTATGCCTGGTGCGATTCGGGTTTTGTGGCTTTTGTTTCCACTACTCAAATTCTACGAGACATTGGCTGCCTGCATGTATCAAGCTTTCTCTGGACACTGATTTTGTTGAGAATTAAAAACTGCATTCACCGGTATTGCACAATGGCTGGAGTGGGCCCCAGCCAATGGAAACAAGGGACGATGTGGCGCATGTGCGATCATTCTCCCGTTCCTATACTTGCGTAATAAGTGGGCAGCTTGCCCGAATGAACATGTCTTGGAGTACCGAAATGCCACTAATTTCCATGTGTAGTAGTGCGACGGCGAAGCGACAGGCGTTGAAGTCGGTCATCATTGTCCATCGGTAGTTTTCGAGCTTTGGTTAAAGACATACTAGGCTAAGCTACGATTGTCACGCTCTTGAATTCGCCAATGAAGTTTCCCGTGATGAACAGAGTCTCAGAGTCAACAAATAAAAGAGGCTTTCGGAGCACGGCCGCCGGGAGAAAGCTTGTTTCAGAGCCGCTGTACACGATCTGTTCTTTGAGCCTTTGAGACCCCTTGGCTGGCATCCCACTCATTCCATCTGCTGCGTCAAAGATGGTGGCAGCAGCTATAGAACCCTTCTTGAAGGGTGATACGAGCCGGAATACACGCGGTCTTCTTCGATTAATCATTCTTTTGACAATTGCTGGGGCCGCAGTCGCGAGTCGCTTGTTCAGCGTTATACGTAAGCCTTCTTGAGCTCTGCGTCAACGTATTGCCCATCTGCTGTGGCACTTTCGCTGGCGCTTGTTTGCTGATTAGAGACATTCCTCGCAGGCTTCGAGAGTATCATTCACGAATGTCAGTACCCAATCCTCAGAGGATCTCACAAGCCCTATAACGATCCAATGGTTGGAGTATTCAAGAATTAATTGAGGAGTAGTCGACCCGTGGTTCAACTTTCGAGCGACGAAATATCTGGTACAGAATGGGTTCTACAGCTTCTGGGACTGGTTTGACGACCGTGAGGCCCCCCATTCCGTTCCCATACAAATCTACAAACGTGCCCAAGGTCTCCAGATTCGAAGGCAATGCAAAAGAATGGATATCAGTGGTCTGAGCTGCGGCTAACCCTTTCATGAACAGGCACATGGCATCCTTTGGGCCGTGTCACTGGAGGCACACTTTATCCCGGACTCATGGTCACAAGCGGAATAATCTATCACATCCTTCGGCTCCTTTCGATGCCTGTTGACATTCGGAATATCTGCGTTCTTCTTGCCCCTGGCTTCTCCGGACTCACTGCCGTAGCGTCGTACTTGATAACATCAGAAATGACTACCTCTCCCTCAGCGGGTCTCCTAGCAGCTGCTTTCATGGGCATCACACCGGGCTATATATCGCGATCAGTCGCTGGAAGCTACGACAATGAAGCAATAGCTATATTTCTGCTGGTCTTTACCTTTTACCTATGGATCAAAGCTGTCAAGAATGGATCGGCCATGTGGGGAGCTCTGGCTGCGCTGTTCTACGGATACATGGTGTCTGCCTGGGGTGGCTATGTCTTCATCACCAATTTGCTTCCCCTTCATACCTTTGTGCTTATCTGCATGGGCCGATACAGTCCAAGACTTTATGTGAGCTATAGTACCTGGTTCGCCTTGGGTACTTTAGCCAGCATGCAGATCCCCTTCGTCGGTTTCCTTCCCATTAGGAGTAGCGAGCACATGTCAGCGTTAGGTATGTTGGTCCCGAATTTGCAGGGAACCATCGATGCTGACCCGCGAAGGTGTCTTTGGTCTTCTACAGCTTGTGGCGTTCGTCGAGTTCGTTCGCCAAAAAGTACCCAATAAGCAGTTTCAAACCCTTCTTCGAACCCTGATATTGGTCGTCTTCGCTATATCCATGGGTGCTCTGGTGCTACTGACGGTATCAGGGGTTATTGCACCTTGGAGTGGACGATTTTACTCGCTCTGGGATACGGGCTACGCCAAAATACATATTCCAATCATTGCCTCGGTGTCAGAACATCAGCCCACGGCCTGGCCTGCATTCTTCTTCGATCTCAATCTGATGATATGGCTTTTCCCCGCTGGTGTCTATATGTGCTTCCAACAACTGAAGGACGAGCACGTGTTTGTGGTTATCTATGCTGTTCTCGCAAGCTACTTCGCCGGCGTTATGGTCCGGTTGATGCTAACATTGACACCTGTGGTGTGTATTGCAGCTGCACTAGCAATATCAAACATATTGGATACCTATCTTGTAGCCGATAACCCTCCCACGCCCAAGGAGAACCCGACTAACAGTCAAGCTTCCAGCGATAGTGTCAAGAGCGCCACAGACTTTATCAAGGATTCGTTGAGGTCGACGCGACAGCCTGTCCTCGGTATCTACTCTCACATCTCTAAGGGGTCAATTGTGGGAACAATCACTGTCTATCTGCTCCTTTTTGTACTTCATTGCACCTGGGTGACTTCGAACGCTTACTCTTCCCCATCGGTTGTGCTTGCCAGTAAGCTGCCAGACGGCAGCCAACATATCATCGATGATTATCGCGAGGCCTATTACTGGCTCCGGCAGAACACAGCGGACAGGGCGAAGATTATGTCCTGGTGGGACTACGGCTATCAGATCGGCGGCATGGCCGATCGGCCGACCTTGGTCGACAACAATACCTGGAACAACACTCATATTGCCACCGTAGGGAAGGCGATGAGCTCGAGAGAAGAAGTCAGCTATCCTATCCTCAGGCAGCACGACGTCGATTACGTACTGGTCGTCTTTGGAGGTCTTCTTGGCTATTCAGGCGACGACATCAACAAATTCCTGTGGATGGTACGAATTTCAGAAGGTATCTGGCCGGATGAGATAAACGAGCGTAATTATTTCACTGCCCGAGGCGAGTACAGGGTTGACGATGAGGCCACACCGACTATGCGAAACAGCTTGATGTAAGACCCGCAATCCTTCGGCAGATTTCCCGTCGCGCTTTACTGAAGCAAACAGGTACAAGATGTCGTACTACAATTACAATGCTCTGTTCCCGGCTGGGCAGGCGCAAGACCGGGTGCGGGGCTCCAAGCTTCCTGCGGAAGGTCCCCAATTGAGCACGTTAGAAGAAGCATTTACGAGTGAGAACTGGATTATCAGGATCTACAAGGTCAAAGATCTTGACAATGTTGGAAGAGACCATGCCAGCGCGGTGGCATTCGACAAAGGGAACAAAAAGAAGAAGACGGCGAAGCGAAGAGGCGCCAGGGTTCTCAGAGTCGAGTAAACAGCTGGGGTACTGTACAATAGAAAGGATTTCGAAGTTTGTGTGCTGTATGTTGTGTTGTGAAATAGACTCCCATGACGAAGCCCTCGTGGCTTGTGCTCCTTGTTCGAGTACTTAAGGAAGACCGCGTGTGCAACGCTAAAGAAGCGCTTCCGACCCTTCTTACCTACCTTACTTGAAAGTACCTTAGTTTCGACCCAACGCCGTTCATCCCAACCCTTGCTCCACTCTTTGCCCTCGTTCCTGCTTCTGCAATCCTTCCAAGCTGCAACTATACTCAACTCGTACAGGAACTGTCGAGAAGGATGCTGATGGTTCATGCAACGTTATAGGTTGGTGATGTGATTTCGCACATGAATGACTTGTTGCAGGGGAGATCCGACTAGCGAAGCATCGCTGCCCAAGCTCGCGCGAACCACTCATGATAGAGTACGCATCTATGGCCCTACTATTCCGTGTGTTGTAAATTACTTTACCTTGCTTGGATAAGGGCTAAGGGATAAGGTGAATTTGCATGCGCGCTTCTGCATCGCATGCCGCTGGGACAACTACCTCAATCTCTCTCATCTACTTGACCCTTCATCGTCGTCGCGGGAGAGTTGCTCCCCCTTGTTTGCGATTTGCTCGTGCGTTCGAGTCTTCATTGCGCCTCACTACGTGTCCCAATCACTGCTGAAACATACGCTGAATCGTTCCAGATGGCACCCGCTGTCTGCGACAATCTTCGTCGCCCCTCTCTTCATCCCTTACCACCCAGGCCCTTGCCTTTGCATCGGAAGTTCAACATAAACCTCATGGCTTGTGCCCTGGATACGGAGCGTTAGGCTATATGCCACTTCTCTCCTTCCGTGGCGCAATACCCACCTCTACTGGCTCATCGGGTGTTTGGGCCCAACTCCTCTGTTATACCCCCAGTTCCGAGGCTTCATAATACAAGACAAGGGAGGTGCTACCGTGTTCACCATGTAAGTGCAGCTTCCAATGTCTAGAGTAATGGCAGGATTCACACTTGATTTAGATAGGGCTCTTGGCCTGAACATCATGCCAAGCTCAGGCTTAGATTATGACAAACAAGGCCGCATCGCACGGGTGAAGCCCAGGGCAAAGGATCAGGACAGCCGTAGCATCACGTCGAGCAGCACCAGTAGGAGACACAGGGACTCATCAGTCTCGAGCAACCGGACAGCTTTACCACCAGAATGTCCGCTTCAGCGGTCAGAAAGCACTTCGTCGAGTGTCAACTTAGATCAGCTGCCCGCGCTACCAGAGTCGGAAGCAGGCTCCCCATCGTCAGTGAGCTCCCCGATGCTTCGTACCCTCTCGAACGTGTCGACTTCCAACGCCATGGCATCCCCTTCAATTCATCGTACTCCGGCATTCCTGCAAGCGTATTTGGAATCTGAGAGTGACCTTCCTAGCATCGACGGAGATTCTCAAGCAACTCCGAAAGCTGAGAAATCTAAGAGTCAATGCGAACCTTCACTGGAGCCACCCAAATCTGAACCTGCCAAAGTCGAACCTCCCAAGGCACTCCCTACACCTTCGGATCACACGCCCATGTCGACCCAGAAATCCCCTCCCGAATCCAACACTAAAGCGGTTCCGGTTCGATCGTCTTCGCGAGCAGGTCCGCCACTACCTCTAACCCAAGAAACGCAGCCCAAAGATTTCCGTCAACCCGCACCTCAGCACCCTGCCCCGTCCAGCCTGGGTTTTGCCTCTGCGCCACCAACTCCTGCTTCTGCATACCCGTTTGGCAGCGGCCCTACTGGCCCACAAGGTTTCCATTCTCCACAGTTGACATACCTTCCCATGCCTCAACCACCTGATCCCTCCGCCAGCCAGCAAGCCCTTATATCTCAGGGGATAATATACTATCCTGATTATGGGTCTCCTCCACCAGCACCGAATCCAGCCTCTCAATTACAATATGTACCGGTACCCGAGAGCAGGATGGGGACCGAGAACCCAATGGCATTGCTCCACCGCGTAGATTCTGCCATACCTGACCTTCACAGACTTCTAAATTCCTACCACGCTATACACGATGTGTTGGAGTCCAAGGAATATCACATCCATCATATGGAAGCTCAGAGAACCACAGAAAAGCAAGTAGAAGAGAATCGATACGCAAAGATTAAGCAGCAAGTCGATTCTATGACAGAGAAACATTCCACCGAGATTGGTCAACTAAAGCTTGACATCATTAACATGGACAAGCGCTGCAAGGACTTGCGGGATAAATTGATCGCAGAGGAGACGCATAACGATGATCTGGAATCTGCCAATGAAATTTTGCGAGCAGAGAGGAAGCAAGGAGCAAAGAAACACGAGGAGGAAAAGGCTGCCTTGTTGTACAAGGCCTCGCTCGAAAAGGACAGAATGGTCGCAGAACATCGAGCGAAGCAGAGAGCCTCCCATGACGAGCTACAGGCACAGATTCGGAAGGCAGAGGCTTCGCTGTCACACAAGGAGGCTTACCTCAACCGAGCTCATGAAGAAGAAAAGCGAAAGCTTGAATTGGAATGGACAAAGCAGAACCGCGAGCTCGAGCATCGACATGAGAGATTACTGACGGATCTTGCGGGTAGGCTCGAAGCCAAGGTTAAAGTGATCGAAGAAGAGCGCCGTACGTACTTGCAAGCTCGAGAGGGCTGGGATAGGGAGCGCGAGCTCATGACTAGCAGATGGGAGGAAGAGCGTGGACTGCTTCGTAAGACCTCTGAAGACCAGCAGAATGCCCTCTTGACCAGGTACGAAAGGGAAAAGAACGATATCCTGAAGCAAATGGCACAAATGCAGCACCGCACGGAGAAGGACGACGCTAGTCTCAAGTTGCAAAGAGAGGTGGAAGCGCTGCGAGCGGGCTGGGAGGCTGATAAGTTCAGATTTCAGAGGACGACTTCTGAGTTCAAGGCCAGTGCGAGAACGCTGAATGAGCACAACAACAAGCTGCAGAAGCTGACAGAGGGGCTGAGCGACGCCATAGATGTCAAGGGCAAATGAGAATTATGGTACAGCATTATCGGTGTAACGGCATTGGTGGTGTTGCTGGCTCGTTAGATACCCACAAGGCCGAGTGATTTATGAATTTTTTCTTGTCATTTATTCCTGAGACCTTCCATTCGCAATTCACATGGCAAGTGACGAGTCCATGAACCCTGTATCATCGAGCATGCCTCATCGCATACTGGAACGGTGATGAGCTTTCGTGGACACAAAAGCGGTGCGATCTATCTTCCAACGAAACTCGGGGCGCATTCACGGGCACAATCATACAAATCTGGCCGACGCAGAAGGGATACTCCTCCTCCCCTCTCGTGGTCATGATTTGCTCTTCATCAGTGTCGGCATGCCCACCAGTCCCGAGCATACGGTACAGACTAACGAAGGTAAGGTAGATCAGCCTATCGTTGGTTCCTTCATCTGAAACGACTTCTATCAAAGAAAAGCCATGGTGGCGGTGCTGTTTCGGGATAGACGAGGTGAAGAGAGGCGTTTCAGCAGCTTTTTCAATGGACGATATCCAACACCACTGATATTAATATCGCAACGATAGCAGGTATGCAGTAGTTGTAGATCTTTCGAGGATTCGTACGTGACAGCAAGAAATCTCGACAAGGCTGACCATGCCATGGCAGTGAGGCAGTCTGCCTGCAGGTGGCCCCGGCTTAATCGTCCGAAGCCTAATCCGTTTATGGATCTAGGATGCTAAGCCCGCCGATAGAATACGCCCCAGATACAGCCTTAGCCACCCGGCGCGAAAGGGAGGCCATCCCTCCAAGCGGGAGCGTGACATGGTCCTCCAGCGACCCACCCATGTGTATGTACCTGACAGCTTCCTCGAGTCTTTCCTCTACGACCAACGCCATCGCTCTCATTTCATTGCTTTTATTTTGCATGGGATGTGGCGTGTAGTTCTATCGTAGTAGTTCTATCCTTCTTGGCGTGGACCCCCACTATCATCCTGTACCTGACACTTCACTCCCTTCCCTGCGACCGCATCGAGCATCCTATCTCGACAACCTGCACCACAAGCTTTTAGACCATCTACACGATCAGCCTCGTCCCAGTCGGAGAGCTATTCGACGCCTTTGTTCATCGACATTACTTCATCCGATACCAGGGAATGGGGCCAAGATGAACGATCTGATATACTCCTGCCCGAATGCTGACCTTGATTCAAGCTGTCGTACCTAGATCTCCATCGCTTGGCAGCGAGCGATTGGCAAGAGTCTGCGATCAAAGAAAAGCCCATCAGGGATAGAACTGAAGCAGAGGGAAAGACCCACCCGGGGAGTTCCCCGTTGAGCGAACATGTCAACCGTGCACTCCACACCTCCGACCGCTGCTGGACAAACGTCACATCCAGTTGGCTTCAACAAGCAGACCAATTTCGATCCCTTCTTTCCATCCTCCGCAAGCGACGAATTTCTTGCTCCCATTGAGAGCGACAATTCGCCGAGTCACCACTCATACCAGACACCCTCCCCTCCACAGACCTCGAGCTCGCAGAACGGCTCTATACAGAAGCCGCCGCCACCTTCAAACACATACAATCCTCTCCAGCCAATATCGACTACTGCCTTTGCCAACGGCTGCCACTCGCAGACATCAGATTTTGACCTCGACGATAAGGCTACGGGTGCTGCCTACGACTTTCTGAGTCCCCTTGCCCATACGTCAGACCACGCTTACAATGCATCGAGCGAGTATACGACTACACCGGACGTCGGCAGTAACGACTTCTACCTGGAAGAAGACTATGGTTTGCTAGTGGATCCAAACCAGGGTCTTAGAGTGGATGACCACGGTTCGTTACTGAACAGCCACCTACAGCAACCACAGGCCAGTCCTGGAATTGATAGCCCTCAGCACTCAAATCACACCCGCAATTCTGCCGGAGCTGCTACACTCTCGTCCCACCTCATGAGCCCAGTCTTGACTGACTCGGGAGAGCCAACGTCGAGGTACTGTACCAACAGTCCGCCGGAGGGGCAACCCTATATCAAGAGCGAGGCTACCGACAATACCATGTTCATGCACAACGTCAACCAAGTAAATATAGAGCACTCTGTTCCAATGGAAATCACGCCAAGCCTTACGGAGAGCTCGAAAGGCACCAGTCCGGATATATCTTCTGTTGTGCCCAACACGGCTTGCGTTCCGTCTCCTATGATTTGTGTCGACGGATATAGCCGCGGAGAACCGCCCGGTCGTGAACTCAAACTGATACAACCAACGGGAAGCAAACGTAGCAGAGTGGGAAGCAATGCTTCGCATCTTGCTGTACAGCAGGATGACGATTCTGAAGATGAAGCTAACGATAAGGACTATTTCAGTGGTGCTCCGAAATCTACACAAGAAAGGCCGGGTCGATTGGGCCTTGATCCCGTGGCGAGGCATGCAATTGGCGCCATAGAAGTTGCCAATCTCGAGGAACAAGACATCAATAACCAAATAGCGCTAAAAAACATAGACGTTGAGGAGTGGCTAGGTCGCAGTGAGTCCGGTAGGGCAGAGAATGCCAATACGCCTCCTCGCAAACCAGCCACCATTAGCAAGCGACAACGAGCTAAGAGTGCCGGAACTCAGATTTTGACTTACGCAAACCTCGAGTATTTAAAGATTACCGCCCCAGACTCGCATATCCCTGGGCCAGGCGTTCTTCTTAACGAGGAAAGTGGTGACGATGACGATGATGAGGATGAGCTAGCGAGTATTGAAGATCCTCCCTCGCCCACATCTTTGGACGAGCCTGTGAATGACGTACCAGGAGAGGCACAGCCTGGTGTATACGATGAGCTTTCCAAGCAACCGCCGTTATACCGCGCCAAGCTCTGGCAAGATCCACTGTATGACAGCTCAGACCCTGGCGTCAAAATGCAACCGGAGACAGCCAATGCTGCCATGCAGAGATACCAGCAGCGAGCAGGAGATATTGAGACACTGTCCCGCGTTGCCACTTGGGGCACTCGGCGTATGAGTGAATCCGATCTGAACAGCCTGTTCCACCATTTCTCTTTTAGCGACAAGGCTCGAGGACCGGTCAAAGGAAAGCGTGACAGACGTGGGAGCTTCTTACAACAGCTCTCTGGGAAGCTCTCATCTAAGAGAAGCAACAGTAACCTGAAGCGTCAGGACAGCGACAAGTCGATTCAGTCCAGAGAGAAATCAGCCCGCCCGTCAACATTTGAACATAGCAGGATTGACAGCCATGGAAGCCGTAAGGAAAGCTTGGGTGTTCCACAGGTCCCACCATCTGGTCTGAAGAGGATGTCAAGTCTGAGCAAGAGGCCGAAATCCCCAAGGATCAACACTGGTAGTGCTGTAGCTGCAATGGCCTTTCAAGCTGGTGCTCTTGGTGCCGGTGGATCAGTCAATGTGACTGCAAATTCATCACCTACTGGCTGGCCAAAGAACTTGATGAAGGGGTCCAAAGGCCGCAGTGAGCTGAACGGTCTCGATCAGGGCCCCGATCCTTCTAGTGCGACTGATTTAGGGCTCGCCGCAATGTGGACTAGGCAAGGCGGACCGCCAATGCCTACTCTTGCAGCCCCACCGCTGAAAACCGAGGAGACGATCAACAGCTTCGGTGAGGGCGAAGACGATGATGAAGATGATGTTGGTGAAGACCATGGTGTCACCATGGATCTCTCTATTCGGTCAGACTCAATTATTCCCACATTGGAAGGTTTCAAGACGAACATTCGGCAGCTCAACCCAAGGCTGCCGGGCTTTATGTTCGACCGCATTGCTCAAGAACAATTGCGGCGATTCAAGAAGCTCATGGATTTCAAGATCAAGCATGTCCAAGCACTCAGCGTATGCAAGTGTGCTTCGGGAAAGCATTGCAATGAATTAGGAGAAGGGCCTACTTACCTACCGTCGAGATCGAGTGCCAAAGAGCCAGAACTCACACACACCGGATTTGCCGTTGCGGGCCTTGGCCAGTCCGACGAAGACGTAAATGCTCTGGCTGAAGGTATCGTGACGCCCGCACAATTCCCATCAGGAGTGCCGATGCCACCAGTAAAGCGCCTACCAGCCGAGTTCGAATGCTCCCTCTGCTTTAAGGTCAAAAAATTCCATAAGCCGTCCGACTGGTCCAAACACGTTCATGAAGACGTTCAGCCATTCACTTGTACCTTTGAAACTTGTGCTGAGCCGAAGTCCTTCAAGCGTAAAGCTGATTGGGTTAGACATGAGAATGAGAGGCATCGGCAACTGGAGTGGTGGATATGTAACATGAACGATTGCTCGCATAAGTGTTACCGCAAAGATAATTTTGTTCAGCATCTTGTTCGCGAGCATAAGCTCCCCGAACCTAAGATAAAGACTACAAAAACTGGAAAGCCTGCGGTACGCGGACCGTCGAATCAGAAAGCTCGGATGAAGTATGCAGGGGATACTGAGGATTCCAATGATGAGATTGATCAGGTATGGAGGCTCGTCGACGAATGTAAACAAGAAACACCAAAGAACCCCAAGGAAGAACCCTGCAAATTCTGTGGCAATATCTGTAACAGCTGGAAGAAGCTCACAGTGCATCTCGCTAAGCACATGGAACAAATTAGCATGCCTGTGCTTAATGTTGTAAAGCACAAAGAGGTCACACCAGAGACCATCATCAGCCCGATCGAACAGCGTATAATTTCTCAGCAGAATAGCCTATCACCCACAGTTCAAAGCCCTTTCCCACAGCCCGGACAATCCAACTCTATACCCCAATATAGTACGGCAGTCCGTGGCCTCGGCGGGGATGTACCTGCTCCTTTCACTCCGCTGCAATCCCCATCGAATTACTTTGCAGGGATGGCGCCGGAGCACCAGTTGCTGAATTACCAGCGCGCTTCGCCAGCCACTTATCCTCCGCCACCCAACGCACAGCAGTTGGAGGCAGCTTACAACCAACTTCGAGGTGGAAGCCATTACATACCGGACTACGGATCGCTCAATAGGTCTTCAGCGCCGCAATTTCACCCCGTGAATGCTAATAGAGGGTTTCCTCATCCCCAGACTTCGAGTCCCGACAGCATGTATGGTGGTAGCATCAGAGCGCCAACATCACAGCCGCGAGCAGCACTGTACAATGACGGCAATGATTTCCAATATGTATCTCATCAACAACAACAACAACAACAACAACAACAACAACAACAACAACAACAGAACTTCTCAAGTTCCATTAACGGCAATGCATACCAATTTGGCAGCACGACGGCCTCGCCGTATTCTCAACAGCAGACCTCCCCTCCAACATCGTACCCAGCTCAACAGCAGATGGAAACCCCGACTTCACTGTATCCACAGCAGCAGGTTCCAACAAGCGGTCAGATGCCGATACTGTACAATCAGATGGATCAACTGCAGGATTTCCCACCTGGCAATGGCAACGCGTCTCTATACAATCAGCAGCAGCAGCAGCATTATTACGGTCATCAATGACATATAACCTCTTCCTTATGGTCACTTTAGACGTTTACGGTCATGATATATGGATTTCGGAGGGTTGAAGATGGTCAGATTACTTGGTATGTGTGCGGCGTAGACATTCGAGTCATGGCTTCGATCATTTTGGTTTCGTGGCGTGCTGGACGGGTAATGGGAGTCAGATACCACGGTTGCTTTATGTACGACTCATGCATGTTTGATGTACAGATATATGTTTCCACCAAGGGGTTCATTCCTCATAGAAAGGAATATTGCCACTGATCTGCGCATGCTTCTGCCCGAGGTTTGAGGATTTCGACGCAACTCAGGGGTATGTCTCACATACACCGAAACCGGCCTCGAATGCACGTTCACCGTATGACTTGCATTGGGGCCGCTGCGCGTAGAGAGGGGACAGCTGCCTTACCCTTTTGCCGATACTGACCGGTGTACGGTGTAGCCAAGGCTAGCATCTCAATCTAGTTAGCTCTACACTCGGGGTAGCAGCAGTGGGATCATACAGGATCCCGAATCCCTACCAAGCTATGCGCGTAGCCGAGTAGGGCCAATGGAAGTCGAAGATAGTCAATACAACAGTAGTAGGGCACATCCAGGCAGCCATCACACCACTACGCTTCCGCCCGCGGATAAGCCTCACTTTTTCCATTTCCTTTTCCATTTCCTTTTCCATTTCCTTTTCCATTTCGTGCCCGTACCCACCAATCAAGTCCTCTCACCGCGTAGAACTCCAGTAAGCACGCAAAACACCGCGGTCGCATCATCTGCCCTGTCGTCGAACTTGGGAGCCTTGGAGAAGCTCTGTTCTTGCATCTAGATTTCTAGCGCGAAAACAGGGCACCACATGAAGTTTCCATGCTGCTCCAGAATGCGGCTCTTCAGCTCCAACAGGCACGCACACGGCAATACCACGTGTGAGACTGCGAGCATTACTCTATTACTGCCCACCACCCTCCCTCCTCTTCTCGGGCTCTGCAAATTGCCTCAATTGCACATCGTTGCACGAGGTCGCCAGCCATAGGGTTAGGATACCAACCAACTCACCCTTCTTTCACACTGTCAATGCCCGTTGATTGCCATTGACGCAGTGTGACTGTGAGATAGCTTTCGGGCTTAGCCAGATTGAACATGGATTCGCGCAAAAGAACTTTCTCCGAAGCCGAGTCACAGCCTGAAGTATGGCGACGTTCATCATCCTTGGAGGCCCAACAGTATAGCGTCGCATGAGCTGACAATGGTTGGTAGCATGGCCCATCTTACGGCCTCCGTTCGAAAAGAGGCCGAATGAGTACTTATGCGCAGCATCACCACTCCTCGCGGACCGACATGGGTCCTCCACCCACCCCCATTGACCCCACTCTGGAGTCTTATGGTGCAGCGCCGACGCCAAGCCTTGCTTTAGATCAATTGCTCCTCACCTCTCCGAGTACGCAGCAGAGGTCTTATTCGTACCCTAAGGATCTCAGTCTCTTCCTCCATGACAGTCAAGGATCGTCGATGAGACCCACTCAATTGGAGCTGAACCCTTCACTCAATGCTCAGCCGGATCCATGGGACTCACAACGTATCAATGGTGGAGCAGCACAGCCTCAGCTCATGAACCATGGCAACACCGGGGCTCGGGAGCGGGTACACCGGTCGGGACCATTGACCAGTTGGGAGACTCACACCCACCCATCTGACATTGACAGCAGTACAGGACGGCATATCCACGATTCCGGCTACTACACCCAGACTCATGGCACCGGAACAATCTTTAGCGGCGACATTGCTTCGACCCACGACTGCCAAAGTCTGGCTGGAGGCATGACTGAGATGGACCTTCGCCGAGAGGAGTTGCATCCCTTTGGTGCTATGTACCCAGAGCCGTCAACGGATTGTCCGAGCGCTTTTACAGAGCAGGGACCTACGTATCCTCGCGACTTGATATGCGAGATCTGCCAAAAGAAATCCAACAATCGTTCCGATTTCAAGTATGTCTCGTCCTGGAGCCGACTACCAACTCAAGCTGACCTAGACTTACAGCAAGCATAAGCTCCGCCACGAGAAATCTTTCAGATGCGATGTGGAAGGCTGCCATAGAACTGATGGCTTCACCACTCAGAACGACTTGGACAGACACAAGAAGAGCTTGCATCAAGTCCCATCTGGTAAATCGTATATGTGCGCCGTTCCACACTGTGCCAAGAAAACCAAACTTTGGCCGCGTGCGGATAATTTCCGGCAGCACTGCCAGCGGTTGCATAAGTCTTGGGATTTGAATGAACTCATGGATAGGTCAGAAGCATCTATAATGAAGTCGTGAGGTCCAGAGAGTGGTATTGATGTAGACTCGATCTAGGTCCTGGGAACTAGGAACGAGGCATGCTTGTAATCCTGGAAAGGAATATGAATCTATGGAGTCTGAGCCATATGACAGTCGCTGCTGTGATCGTACTCAATCTCCGTTGGTCAATATGCAAGACGTACAGAGAATTCTACATAATGATATGCCCATGGATGGGTATCAGCAAAACGACAAAATATCATCGTATTCGATCCACGCCCATCAGGAGCCATTGTGTAACGACCTGGTACCTCAGCAAGGTAGGGGATACTACGTGAGATCCGATACGGTGGCGTCTAGCCATCACCGAGTGACATTGGACCATCGTAATGGGACTCTCAAGACGAGCATGGGTGAATCCGCTCTACTAGATAGCCAGTCTACAAGATCGTCATCAGACTCCGGCAAGGACCAGCCCATGGGCATATTCCAGGGGCATTCTTTCAGCACCTCTAAAGCGCTGTCGAATAATAGTAGAAGCTTGCAAGGGAGGGTAAACAGTACCTCAAAATCTGCAACGATCATTTCCCAGGACTTAGCTTCTACACTGGCATTGGAAATTGCGGATCGTTTAGGCTTCAGCTCCGACACAGAAAGCCATTACAAAACCAAGGAAGACGTTAAGAGGGCCATTCAAGATAGCTTCAAGAACCTCTTAAGCTCAAATCAGCCCACAGGAAATTTCACTCAGGACTCGCCTGCAGGCGATGGTGCGGATATCGAGAAACTGTACAAGTGCGAATTCTGCAGCAAGAAGAAGAAGACGCAATGTGATCTTACGTAAAACACCAACCGTTCCCGCCCGTTCATCCGCATGCTTTCTGTAGGAATCGACTGATAGATATCGTATGTATAGGAAACACACCAAACGACACACTCGTCCCTACGGTTGCACCCACACCTCCTGCCCCCGCCGCTTCGGCAGCAAGAACGACTGGAAACGCCATGAGAACGCGATGCACTGGCAGATTGAAGCGTGGAAATGCGCCGAGCCTCGCGACATATCTGCCCAACCTTCGCGGAGCAAAGACGCTAATCCCGCCCACGCCCGTGCCAAGGCGCAGAACAAGACTAAAGATCAATGTGGAAAGGTATTGTATCGAAGGGAACAATTTCAAGCCCATTTGGATGATCATCATGGCTATGGAGGAAAGAACGGCGAGTATGTGCGATTGCAGTGCAAATCGAGACGGATCGGCCGGAACGGACAGAAGGGGTTTTGGTGTGGGTTTTGTCAGACTGTGGTTGAATTAAAGAAGAGAGGGTTGGAGGTACGTATATGAGCGACCCCTGTCCTCCATGGCTCTTGACTTGGCACACTGATTCGGTAATCATTTGTCAGGCGTGGGATGAGCGATTCACGCACATTGACGAGGAGCACTTCAAGAAAGGCGAGAGGGTCGAGAGTTGGTTCCCGATGGATAAGGAATTGCCGAAGGGAATTCTGGATGAGGAGAAGAAGGACACTGACAGTGAGCCGGAAAGGGGAAGTGACCAGGAGGCGAGTGGAAGTGATGCCGAGGACGACGATAAGAAGCCTTCGTCCAATGGCCCCAGGGGCAAGCCGAATACGCCAAGAAGCCAATCCAAACCCAAATCTACCAATGCGGCAGGTCAAGGACAGAGATCGCAGTCGAAGAAAATGGAGCTTGTCTGGGTTTGCGTAAGTGCAGGCCGTCTGTGCGTGTAGGCATGCGAGTGACCGCTGATGATGGAACCTAGTGCCAATGTGGAGATGGGCCAAAGAGTCGGAAGATCTACAAGTCTTGCCTTGGTGGCAATTGTAAGCAGCACCAGCCATGCCAGAATTGTGGCTCTTACTATCAGGAGGAGGTCACCGAGGTGGGTTCTTTGACCGCATGATAGGTGGCTCAAGCCTGGGAATAACGAGAAACGGTTGGTGGAGGAAACTTTGGTAGTATCTCAGGTAAGGGACAGTGATGTGCGCACTAGATCTAGAAGCGGAAAGGGGAAAACAGGGGGACCAAGCTGGAAGTTTAGCGAGTGTCATTGTGAGGCGTATGCGCAAGGCGTAGTACGTGAGTGAATCCCCTTTCACGTTTTAATCTCGCTCGATTGTGAATTCGACTAACGAGCTCCGCAAGCGTAGACCACGGAGTTCGCAGCTCGCATATTGGGGAAGTCTTCGTCGGCAACCTCAAGAGATAGACGGTTCTGGGTGAAAGGCCTGCTTCTGTCCGTTCTGATGTGTGAAAATGCGCTCTGCGTTGTTCGAGATGGGTCATCATGCGATGCAACAGAGTCTTCTTAGTCCGTGTCTGCTTGATTCCTTTACGATCATGCCCGGTACACAATTCTATTACTCTTGCAAGGAAACCGTAAAGGAGGGTATGGTGGAAGATTCATTACGCCGCTATTGGGAATCTTGGGCTTATTGGTATATATGAAATACCCGGCACCTGTATACTCCATCGTTATGCTATTCCCATGCGTCGTCGCCGTCCTGGTTTCGTCTTCCATCTTCTCGCCCTGAAAGACGACACGCTCTCACTCTCCTCGACATCCATTGAAGGGGTTAAACTTAGCCTAGCATCAGTCGTGCGTCGCCATGTTGGCCGTCGACCTAGTTGATGACTTTGCGTGTTTTCAAACTCGATCTCCATACCGTCAAGAGTCTCAAAGGAGCGGACGATCAATCCCCACGTCTTGGACCAGCTTCCGACTGGTGTCGCCGTTCCGGAGCTGCGCATACCGGGCGAGGAGACTGTACTCTCCTCTTTATTTGCAGTCGTCTTCACCACAGGTGCCCCTGCTGCTGTAGAACTGGTCTTTCCCATGCTGCACTTTCCCCGTCCGACGCACACCGGCCGTATCAGTAGCCGAGGGTGGGAGACACAGTGTCGAAAAGAGGGGGCCAACAGGCATCCCTGAGATTCCGAGGACCGTTGCTTCTGAGGGAGCTTGGAGGCAGTGCTGGTAGCACATTGTAGCTTGGGAAGCGGGAGTCGGCGGTCGCCAGATCTCCCGGTGCAAGTGGGCTTCGTGGATGAGCGATGACCTCTGCGTTTTCTGTCGCCTCTTTAAGTGAGTCCTTCCATCTTTGCATCTCTTTAATCATCCAGTCAATCCTTTCTGCAATCACTATTTGGTTCTCTTTCCCTAATCCGTCCATCTTTCGAGTTAAGATCTTCCTCGTCTCGGCTAGAGTCCAGAAAATTTCGGTTCGAAGACCTTCTTTTGGCCCCATTCTTCCCTGGGGGCGACATAGGATTAGCTTTGTCCATTGTGAGTAAAGGAGATGGATGGAATACCGGAATCCAGATGAGTGTTTGCCCTCAGCTCGATGCAACGGAGAATCTCAGCGCTGTTCAGAGCGAGGAGGGCTATTGTAGTGTTGGGATGAGGACGGGCTACGGTTTGCTTGCTGGAACGCGGAGGAGCTCCGTCGACGGGGACAGAGGGTGTCATTGTTTTGATGAATAGGATGGTATGGTGCTTGTGAAGTGGTAGTTTCTGCGTTGCAGCGGCCGAACTTGGGTAGCACAATGCGTTTTATGTGCTTGGGGGCGGTGAGATGGAGACGGCACGGGAAAATAAAGGACAAGAGGGTGACTTAGGCAATATATAATCGTTGAGGCAAGTTTCCGAGACATGAACAAAGAAAGGTTTCAGCTGAGACTGTCTAGGAACTGACGCGTCACATCTTGGGAATTGAACTCTCTGATTGCACAAAGAATTGGCAGCTCGCTCAAATGTCAGTATGTAGAAGTGGAGGACATGACAGAGTAAAGTGGCGTGTCCCATCCTCGAGGATATTATCAACATCCACAGTCAATCTCCATAGATTACAGCGCGGTATTAAGATAAAGACCATGTGATAATAGTATATTAGGATCAAAGGTCTATCATGTTAGATATTTGTTATGGTAATGCAATAAACTGATTGGATTTGTATGTGTTGATTGGTTGAATGATAGAGAAGAAGTCTCTTGCAAGGCGAGCCCAAAAAGCAGCTTGATTGCTTGAAGCCCGTTAGAATATGGTCGGACTACAACGCCATCTCCTGCGGCCTTTCTACATTTCTGCTTACAACAAAGTCCAAGCGCGGCATTACACAGAAGCTTTTGCTTGATATGGATGTCAATACAACCAATCGAATACCAGTCTTTCTACTCTCCCTTCTACTGGCAGTTGCCTTCGACAGCATGTGGGGTTTCGTATTTCGCAATGGCTATTACGACGCCCTCGTCCGACTCAGAGATATTGGCGCCCATCTTCTCCCTGGGTCAAACACTCCTCTACAAGAACACTACATTGGCGTCGGTCCCATCGACTATTGGCTGACGGTGCTACAAGCTGTTTTTGCCAACATTTTCGATGGGAGTGCGCCTCAGCTGTCCATATATGCCTTTTGCTTTGCTGGCCAACTCATTCCAGTGATAACAGTCATGTGCATTGAAGGCTGCCGAGTGGGTAATGAGGGGAACATCATGTCATTGTGAGCTTGATCTTCTAACCCGCTTCCCCCTTATGCCTCATTTCGACTCCATAATGACCTGGGTTGACGCCTAACAATCAGTCTGTACAGGTTTTGCCAATGGACGAGTGTGATGCAAAGTATCGGCTACGGTATCATAATGCCCGTATACTGTGGCGCTCATCTCTTGGTGTCGCCAACAGCTTTGAGCGACTCTTCTCAACTTCAGGAGTCGATACGACCACGGCATCATCCCACACTCTCGGCTCTGCCATGGTCCATCATGTGTGGGTACATCCTCCCAGCGGCAATGATGTCAATACCTTGGTTTTCTCCAAAATTCCACCAGTATCTTGTCGCAGTATGGCAAGTGTCCCCAGTCTGGATCGTGGCACTACAATACGTTTTTAGCAGAGTGTCTCGATTCCATCCGAGTCCTCGGCAATTGTCTTCCGTTAGCGGATTGGAAATCCTGGACCAGGTATACCGCTTCGCATTTGTGCTAGCAAGCTTGACTCACTACATTGCCTTAGGGGTCGTTGCCTTGCGGTGCTTTCCTGCCCGGACTGCAGGACCTGGCGGCCATGCCGTCACCTTCCAGGAAGTCTTCCGTTCATTCAATTTTCGGAGCGGAGCACAAATCTCGGACATGGTGCAAGGCGCGCACGGTTTCTTTCAATACGATCAGTATCTGGGTTCGATTGCTGCAATCCTTTGGGCAACGACTCTGCGCTTTAACGTGCGCAACAAATCCATGTCAGCTAGACAGTGGGCACACCTTGCCTTTGAAATCGTCGCTTACACCCTGGTAGCTGGACCTACCGGATCACTTCTTATGCTGCTCTGGGCCAGAGATGTTCAGGTCACAGAAGCTGAAGTTCACATGGAGCATGGCGTGTCAAAGTCGTCGACTTGAAGGAGTCTCACGCATTGAAAGTCTTACAGAGATTTCGTTGTCATTTCATGCTCGCTCGTGGATGATAAGATCTTCGACTCAGGACTGTTTGGCGTGAAACCACTTTCCCAAACGCTTTACCATTTAAAATGCTGAGCCATGATCCATACGAACGGTTTAAGCAGTGCTTCTCCATCTGGATCCCCGCATTCCGGCGTTCCCAGCTAGGCGCCTTTCAACTCGCTGCATGCTCGCACTATTTTATGCTTTCCCGTTGATATTCCGGTATACTCTACCCCGGGTCGTACAACTAACATCCCGAGCTCGCAGTGGGTAGGTGCGACATACCTGTGACTGTCTAGCATCAGTGGAAACCACGCAGACGATCAAAGCAGGATTCAGCTAGTGCTGATGTACCCTTTGTCTGCTGCCTCTGTGCCAGACAACACCCCAGATCCCGACTGAATTGCCTCTTTCTGGGATATTGCTTCCCAGTCTCAGAGGTCCCATGCAGTAGTGGATACCGAAACCATATCCCAGTTCCAGCGATCAGCAGCGACAACGTCACCACCGACGCCAAGGCAAATGTTCCGGCCATCGAAGGCAGCTTGCATAGTAGAGCATGAGCATTAATGGGAATGGGAGAGAAGATCTCTACCTAACGTGCCGTGCATGCAGCTTCGAAATAGCCTTGCGCGGTTCGCCCCTGATCAGGCTGAATCTCACCTGCAGGTTTCTCTGTCCCGCATCAATGTGTGAGACCAAACATCGGGGATGGATGGTGAACTGGATGTGAGAGCGGAGGCACACGAATCTCGAGCTCGGAATACTCTGGGTTTCAGCCTTGTATACCCCTATGACTATATTAATACTGCTGGGGGTCAGAGTTGATCCAGGGATACAGAACGCTTGGTGAATGGTCGAGCCTTCTTCGATTAGTACCTACCGAACGACGCAAGCGGCATGGAGTCCGGCATGGAGCCATGGGTAGGCTATGTCGCGAACAATGAGGGAAGGAGTACCCTCCAATTAGTGTGGGCATGCCTTGTTATTATAGGCCTCTGTATTTGGACTGTATAACGTCCAAATGTTGTACCCTTCACCAAGCAACTCATCCCAGCTCTGGCACGAAAGCGATTGTTCTGGTTGACGCTGACTGTAATTTGCCCGGAGTATGTCACGTACATCGCCATCGATCAATTTCAGGACGCCAGAAAACACAGAGTCATTCGGGACCTAGGCTACTCAGACTTCACCATCAAGCATGGCTTCTACGTCGCGATGGAAGGTCTGGTCGTTCGAACGTATGACGATGCTTCCGTCAGTGCCGGCGAGGAGTACGACTCAACCAAGCGAGGTGCTCCACAGGACCAGAAAATCTACACGGACGACCTCATCATCCTAGTCCGCGAGAAGATTCTCGAACCACCTCGCATCTCCGTCCACTCTCTCCAGGAGCGTAGCAAAACCGACAATTTCGCACGCTTCATCACTATTATTCATGTGATAATCTTTATCATTGCAACCATCGGTCGCCTCGCCGGCGGCCTCCCCATCTCCCTCCTTGAAGTCGGAACCCTCGCTTTCGTCTTCTGCGCAGCCTGCATCGAGTTTTTCTGGTGGAACAAACCACTCGACCTGCGAACAGATACTGTCATCGAGCTGACCACGAACAAGGCCCAGGAGTTTCGTGCTAACTTGGAAGACCTTCCGCTCTACCCCTCCGAGCAAACCATCGGCGAGAAGTCAGACTACACTCTCTTCTGGCCCCGCATGTGCCATGATCCTAATTCGGCACGCCGCGCCGTCCACATCGCATGGGTTGGCTGCATCTTCAACAGCATACATATCAGGGCATGGAATGCATCGTTCCCTACCGAGGCAGAACGCTGGATCTGGCGTGTCGCAAGCATAGTTGTATCTGTCACCATTGTATGTGAATGGTTGATTTTCTTTCTGAAGAGGCGCAGAACAGCGATGGCGCTCGCGTTTGCCTTGCTGTCGCCTGTCTACGTGGGGGCAAGGATGTATTTAATTGTTGAGGCTTGCATTGGATTGAGGAGGGTGCCGAAGAGTATATATGACTGCCCGGCCTGGCAGAATGAGATGCCATTCTTGTAGCTCTCGGAGATTGTAGTCTTCTGCATTCATTGATGCTACCTTAGTCTCCAATAAGCTCGAGTTGATCTTTATGACAGGCAATGGTACATCAGCCCAAAGGGGTCAAGTCTCCCTGGAATGGCTTCCCCATCCCCTCAACTTTACCATTGTCGAACACCCAAACCCCCTTGGTCTTCTCTTTCTGCAAGTTCCAACCCGTCGCTGACGCTAGTTGCTCCAATACTGGATGCTCCGCGTCTGTTGACCTGAAGAACAGCGGCTCGAAGTTCCGTCCTTCAACTTTGTCCTGCCGCCTCATCTCCCGCTGCGCTTCCTCTACCTTACTCTTCTCTCTGACCATTGTCGTCAGGTCTCCAGCTCGAAGTGCTAATATTACATGCTTCCATGCGCGCCGAGTCTCCCACGGATCCTGTTCGGACACATCGGCTATCTGGATAGGTGCTGGTGGATGGTCAGGGGGGTTCCATGTTTCCACCTTCGTCTTCCCGTCGCCCGTGTAGATCGCGAAGCTCTTGCTCCATTGGCCTCGAATAACATAATCGGAGTCTTGGACTCGTCACCACGTCGATATATGATGGCTTCTAGGTGGTTCTTTGTACCGGAGAAGTATCCCTTTCCGGAGAACCTAAGCTCCGTCACGAAGTCGCTGGAGGAGACGATGTGGTAGGTACCGCTGATCTCAGGGTATAAAGTTCCCGAGAGAAAACCTTTGACGCTGAAGTCTGGGAATGGGATCAGATAGTCCTCATGGTATTCGTCAATGTGGAGTATGGCGTCGCCAGTCTGCTTGACCTTCAGGGAGCCCGTGAAGGTCATCTCTACTCGAGTATATCCCTCGCCCTGGAAAGAGGTCAGTATTGAGGTGTATGTGAGCTTTGCTTCTTACTCGAATGCCATGCTGGTTATCCCACATAGCACATGCAGTGATAGGAGGATGGTGACTGTGATCATGATCAGTCGCCAAGGCGCAGAATTGTCATCTCAGTAGCTCATTGCCGTCGGGAATTGATTCCCACCTAACTTGTTCGGTGGTGACATGTGTGGTAGTAGTCGCATCGCTCCACTTAGCAATAAAGATTTCTCCACGAAACGCATTCAGCGGTTTCTTCAATCTAGTATTGCTATTGAGACCCCCGTAAAACTGCGTTCGAAGAGAATATATAATCCATTTAGCGACAAGTAGAGCCCGGACTTGCGGGTCAGGCTCAATGGCAGGAGCTGCAAATAGCGACGGCCGTTCCACCCAGCATGTCAAAAGCTCAACGACAGATTGGGGCGCGAGGAAGTAGGGTGGTGAGGTGACGTTGGCTATATCGCCCCCGGATGGATGCCAGGAACTAGATCGAATATAAAACGCATTAGCGTCGTTAACGTCTGGTTAATAGCGACGATTTATGAGGCCATGGTACTACCATCAACATCGCTTGCTACCCTATAATACTACTTTATAACGTAGTAGGCCCTTATTAAGGAAAGAATAGATAGATATATAAAGGCGTTAATTATTCCTAGGTTAAAGTAGAGAAGGAAACTATGATAATAATACTAAAAGGCTACTAGCTATTTAATATGTAATATTTATTAATAGATATCTTATATTAAGAGTATTAGAGTTGATGATAGTTAGGGTTTATATTTTTCAAGCAACGGATTAAAAGGAAGGCCGACAGACTACTATAACCAGAAGATTTCCTTTCATCCAAGACTTGCGCAGCTAACGAAGGTTATCCTAGATAAGTCGAAAGCCAGGAGTCGTCTCCCAACTATAACAGGTTATGGTGGAGTACACGAATCTCGTTTTCCTAAGGGGATAAGAGAAACGTGATACTAGGGAAAGGTGGAACGCAGCAAGAGCGTCCCTCCCATCTCCTGCTTTCTTGTTCTTATGGCTATCCTTCCAGGTCATATGAGTCCCTCGTCATTATCGCTAGTCACGGCAGGGCTGCTTGGCTATGCAATTGACGAGGTGGACGAGGAACCTCGAAGCTTGAGATTTTTGAAAAGTGAGGTTGGATTACCGCAAAGCCACATGCGACACAGCCACCAAGTGAGGCTTAGTTCTAGAACCAACGGCGCACCTTGGCGGCTGAGAAATCTGCCTCGCGAGATCGTACATAGTATCCCTTTGTTTCGGGTATCCAGCTCCATCATCGTAACGTGTGTCCCACTGCTGCAGAGCTACCTCCCGGGTCGATGGCGCGTATCCTGATACGGCCTGGTGCGTACGACAGACAGGCTTGAGCGATCCTTGCTCAGCTGAAGAGATTCTTCAGTCGCATCGCTCATGGAAGTTATGCATCGTCGGAGAAGGATCCATCTGCAGGAAGTGACTGACATCCTAAGGCCGCCATTCCTCCGCGCCATGAGTGCCGAGAGTGTGGGGGAAGAAGTACAACAATAGAGCCGCACACGACTCTCCCCATCGCACTCGGCGCTTAGAGGACTCAATGGATTGGACGCCGCAGACTGGTAGCGAGACGGACCCGATGGTGCAGCATGTGCCCATCCAAGTCATGCCGATCATGCAAAGCCATTCGGGCTAAGGAACTTTTCCAGGCAAATCCGGGCGCCAGCCCTGTTTGAGGCGCATGTCGACGCCAATCTCAAAGCGGTATCAAGAGCCTCACAAGCTCGAGACGCTCAAATCAGATACGAGTTGGCCTTCACGGCGACGTCGGGCCACATCATCCACCCTTCACCTTGCGGAAGATGATAACCCACTTCATGGTGCTAGCTCTGCAGCGTGGGCGTCCGAAGGGTCTGTGGAAGTGTGTCATTTGGGCTCGGCGGCCAGCTGAGCTGCCAATGTTCCATGTGCTGTCATAGCCCGACTCGACCGTGCCAGAAGCGCTGCTGCACCATGCAGCTTGTTGGCGTTCAGCTGGGGCTGAAGGCAGCAACCTCCCTGGGCTTCTGGAGGGGTATGCCCCGCCGCAGGCACCTACACTCCCACCGGATCGCTTCAAGAAGGTGTGGGGTCATTCGACATCCGCCCTCACGGCCAATGTGTACCTGCAGTCAACTTTTCCATTCCACTCATTCGGATCTCTCGATCTAACCAACAAGAGTCATGCCTTTGAAGATCTCTGATGCTCTTCGTCCGCCCCATTATTGTGGGCCTAGGGTGTTTGAGTCCCCTGGCTGAAGGATCTGGGGAGTCTTGATAGCGCCGATGTCTAAGATTGGGTGGATATTTGCTAAAATATTGACAATTGTACGGGACCGGTCACCCGAAATCAATTACTGTTGCTATGCGGCTCTTCACCGGGTAGCAAGCTATTTCGCACATGGTACAGGTCAAGTCCAAGCCGTCCCCTATAAAATGATGGCCACGACTCCCACTTCATGACGCATTGCTCAGCTTCTTGTATATGCCCTGCGCAAAGCCTTTGCTTCGCCTCCCTTCAGCTTCCACTCTCCAAGCTTTCGTCATTGGTCTCTCGCACCTCCCACTGATGAAAAGCTCACGGCTCGATTAGCCGCGGATCCACTCTGGCCATCCTCCTGGCGGCCAAATACCCCTAGGTTCCCTCCCACCCTATGAGTGGATTCTCTTCAGCTCTCGGACTCTCGCCGTGCAAACCTGTACTCTTTCGTCCCACAACAGCCCCATCTGAATCGCAGTCTTGCCCAATTCTCTGCTTGAACTATCAGAGGTCATCCACGACGGTGCTGACCAGTTGCCGACTGAATCGCTTTATTCCTCCCATCGACTGCATGAACCAATACATGGCAGCAGTTCATCCTTTTCCTGGAGTTCCTCAAATCGAGTGCCGCGACTGCGAAGAAGACTTCCAGCCGAACTTCACCATCGGTGAAGATTTCGACATCGACTGGTCCGCCTCCAGTTTTCAGGCAATGGCTCGGAAGGCGGATGCCTCAATTGACATGGAACTCCTGCCTGAAACGGCTCCCTACCGACATGCAGGACTGCAACGTTGCTTGAAAACTCCGGATCGCCGCTGCAGCATTGATGCACCCATTGCTTGGCAAAGTGGCCTCACCGACTGGCACGGAAAACATAGCCCATTGCCATACGGCCTCGACATGCCCCACAATGGCTCTTCGGATAGCCAATGGACACCCATTGATCAAGAGTCCATCTGTTCTGGAGGGAGCACATGGAGTCCGAGGACAAGTAAGAGCCATTCCGAGGCAGACGGATGTCGAAACCATCAACTGTCCCCAGACCATGACATTTCGGGACTAGGTGTCGGTTATGCAAGCCTTGCAGGTCCGCTCTGCTTTCCAGAAACTCTGTCGTACCATGGTCCAGGTTGTGCCACGGTGATATCTCCTCATGATCTTCATCAATACCCTGACCCTGAGGATTTGGCAGAAGATGTCCCAATGAGATCAGACATACATGAGATCGCGATCAGCCATCCAGGCTCCCCAAACGATGCTGGAATATATGTGCCCTACGGTAGGCCTGACCAGGTTGGCCAAGACGATGAAGCCTTAGGCCCCTCCATCCAAGACGAGTCTAGAGAAGCGTCGATCAAAGACGAGGAAGATTCTACCATGGGAGATAGTCTAGAACAAGACGACAGCGACGATAACTACAGCCCCAGATCCGAGAAACGTTCTCCCGGACATCGCCTTGCCCACAAGTCTGCTAATTCCAAGAATCCATCAGCGAGCGCTAAACGCTCTCAGCGTGCGAAGAACGCTACCAACCAGGCCCCAAAGCCTACCAAGATTGCAAAGAAGTCTTCGTCTAAATCTGATGCCCTCTGTCCTCCGTCCACTAGGAACACTAATACACAGCCTTGTCCTCACTGCCCCCTCGGCTTCCCCTCTGACTCTACCCTTAAGAAACATGTCCTGGCTTCGCACACCCGTCCTTTCATCTGTATATTCGATGGCTACGGTTGTTCCTCCACAGTTGGTAGCAAGAATGAGTGGAAACGCCACATCAATGTGCAGCATATGCATCTGGAGACCTGGAGATGCGACATCGGTGCTTGCGCACCGCAACCCTGTGGGTCAACGGAGCATAGATATGCTTTGGATTCCGCATCGGGACAAGTAGAAGGCAACGGAATCGTGTTCCATGACTTCGATCGGAAGGATCTGTTCACACAGCACCTAAAGCGGATGCACTCCCCTACCAGTTCTGCTCCTCGTGCCGAGAAAGCAAAGTATGAAGCCTCGGTCGAAGGCATTCAGAAGCGCTGCTACCGAAGATTAAGGGATCCACCGACCGAAACCCTCTGTCCTTACTGTACCCAGCATCCCAGGTTCGAAAGCTGGGATGACCGAATTGAGCATGTAGGGAAGCATCTTGAGAGAGGAGACTTTGACAAGGATATGGAGAGGGAAGATGTTGCACTTCGGGAATGGCTGACCAAGGAAGGATATCTGGTTTGGAAAGGACCGGCGCAAGGATGGAGACTACTAGAGGATGGGAAGAAAAGGAAGAAGCAAGGGGAGAAGGCAGTGAAGGAAGAAGAGGGGGAGGAGGACGCAGAAGGAGATGAGGAATGATACCCATGTAATTCCAATGGTCTCTCTCCGTTGTTCGGTTTGGGTCACGACGATTTTGTTTTGCACATAGGAGGACTGTGACGATGTTATGAAAGGTGGATATTATGGCTATGGGTGCTTTCTCGATTGTATGTACCTGTCGAGTCTAGCAATCTACTTCTACCTTTTGTTGAGAGTAGGTAATGCATGAAAGACTGCACGAAGACATCACCTCTTCCCAGAATGCTCCCTTCGCTGCACGCCCATGTCCTATCGGGCTATTTCGTCGCAATCGTGAATCCTTTCCGACTCGAAGCGACCGTAAACGACTCCCAGGGCGGCCCAAGCTTCTCCGCAACCCGATTAGAGACGATTGATAAGAGGCTAAGGCGTGGTGTGGGGGCCCGCTTGAGCCAATCATAGGGCGTCCTCTGCCTTGGAAGGCTAGTTTCCTTCAGGGTACGGGGACCGTATAGCCCCTACACGGTGCCACTCAAGTCATCAAACTGAACTCTAAAGTTGCTCTTCTGTTACCATCTTCAACCTCCTGACATTCCACGCCAACGTCCGATCACGGCAGCACCGCATTGGGCGATGAAGAGACGGAAAGATGGCCCCTCAATGTTCACCGTTGCCTCATTCGCCCCGGAGGCCCCTTCCGAAAGACAAGGAGCGATCTACGGATGTTACAGGAACCAAGCCGCGACGACCCCTCCCCCAACCAATTGAGACATCAACGACCCATACCCATTCGAACAAGACGGTGAAGGAAGACGTGTCGCATGGACAATCGCATGAACAATCGCATGCCGCAAATCCCATTACGTCAACCCCACAGTCACCGCCGCATCTAATGGGGTCGAGCCCGCCAGCACCGGTACAAAAGCCCCGGAGGTTCGCTCCGCAGATGATAGAAACCACACGCCGAAGGCGAAAGAGCACCGACACTACTCCTTGTGCGACCCCTGATGTTAAGGCCGAAGTCTTGACTGGCGACCAAGCCCATTTGCCAAGGCATATGCGGCTGACTCGACCGAGTGCTCTCCCTATCCCCCCAGATAACTCCCCTGTTGTTAGCACGGAGCAAGTCCCCCTGGAACCCGAGTCCAAGTTTTCGTCTTCGAAATTGGCCGAGAAGAAAGAGCGAAGACACTCTTTCCGAATACCGGACCTACCGTCTATCCAATCCCAATCCGGGACGGATTCCAATGCTTCAAGCGTTCCCTCCCTGCCCACCTCTCCCTTGGCCGAGTTCGATGAAGCAGAGCAAGGAGCCAAGAAGAAGAGGAAAAGCCAAGCGTGGCGCAAAAGTCAGGATACACAATGGTCAGGGTACTTGCTATCACTAGCAGCAAAGACCGCAGAGAAACAATTGAGAGAGCAAGCAATGGCAGCGTATCCGAACGAGTATGCTCACGAGCCAGTGGATCACTACGCTATTGACCGGGACTCCGATGAATCGGAAGTCGAGGCAGGCGTGGGTAAGCTTCAGGTGGATGGTTCTGCCCACAAGGGGGTCGCTGACCGGTCGCCTGTTGTGCAACACAGACATAGAGACTCCGATGTTGGGTGGGATAAAACCGAGGCGCGAAAGCATCAGGAGAAAATAGAGCAGCAGAAGAGAGATCAATGGGGTGCAGAGCCGAGCGAGATTGGGAGACGGAAGTCTACCAGGAGGGCTATACGCCAGGACGATGAGATCGTTGGTGCTCCCCCAAGCAATATTATAGATTGGCAGAAGGACAACGAGATGAAGCGTATGCAGAAAGCTGCGAGCCCCCCAATGGCTGGCCAGAACCTCAAATTCCCCAAATGCCAGTCCCCACAAGCTACCCGCTTAGACGTACACCAATATCCTGGCACGAAACCGTACGACGATGTGGAATCCCGACACCATTCAGGACTCTGGACCCCCGGCGCCGGCGTCAGTCGCAAAAGCACTGTCAGCGGCCTTTGGAACGGCGTCTGTAACATCGCCAAGCAGGAGGCTCTCGCACCGCCCAAAGTTGTACAAGTGGGCCTCCTCACTCCCGCCATTGAGCGCGGCGACCCATTCTCTAGCTTTAAGAGCTACGGCACAACCCAATTGCCGCCATCTCCACCGAGCTCTCAAGAAGACACCTCGAGTCTCGACACCGTCCTCCGCCGCGAACAAACTATCGAAGCTGAGCTCAACGACACTTTCGTCACTCAAGTATACAACTATCTTTCTCTCGGCTACCCTAGTTTGGCCCGCAAGTTCGATCCGGAGCTCAGCCAGATCACTCGCATCCCAATCGAAGATCTACGGAAAGATGACGAGCGATGCAATGCCAAGGGTTATGTGGGCGCGCCTGAAGGCACGGGCGTAGATGCGACAGGCGTGATGGAGGGGGACCAGAAGTGCGAGAGGTGGTGTGCGTTGAGGCATTATGTCAGGGAATGGGGAAGACAGCAACCTGACGTGGGTGCGAACGAGGAGCTGGATGGCGGATGGGGGGCTAGGGCCAGAAAGGGAAGCTGGGCTATATGATCCTACTCTCTCGAACGTTGAGATCCGGTGGGAATTCATTGTAGGTGTCTCGTTGGGAAGTTTGACGGCAACTTCGGTGTGCATATTTTGGTGTGGCTGCTGGAACATATTCGTTCGTCCTCCATTCAGCGTGGGAGCATATTCTTGAAAGATACAAAATGGGAAGCGGGCATTATCTCATGTTTCACGATTGCGGTTAGGGGGAATCGCTCGCATTGGAGGAACCTGCCTCGTCTGGTTCTATATAACGGTATATGTACATTGCCCTTACCGTTTGGGAAGCTCTTCTGCTGGATTCTTCGACTCGAACCCAACGCTTACGGTGTCGGCCTCAAGCATAAACATTCGCTCTGTCGGTATGTTGAACATTAGAGGTTGGCTCCACCAGCTTTGGTTATACTATGAACCTATCGTTCGGACTGATTATGGCGCAAAAAGGGGATGCCAAGAGCCATTACGGTCGACCAAATCATCTGAATCCGCAGTGGGGTGCCGAGGTCTGGAATGAACTAACTCGAATATCGTCCTTGTTCCCGGTGCTGTTATTGACAAATACGAGTTCTTGAAGTCTCACAGGTCTATTCTGCCATTCACAGACATGATAAAGAGGTCTTCTAAACTGCAATATCCATTCCTCACACCCTGTACGGTTCACCCTGAAGCAACGCAGCCATGGACAGCGTGAGGGTACGTGCCGTTGGTCTCTACGAGTTCCCTAGATCTAATGTACAACAGGAGACTCTCAATAGCATCATCCTCAACCCTCAATATGCCGACTATCTTGCCCTCATCAAAGCAGCCCGCAATGGCGCCGTCTACGGAGCCAAAGTTCGCTTCCCGCACGCCCTGGTGTAAGAACACTACGCACAGAGGAGACTCTATTGAGGATTTGGAGATACTAATATGATCCCTAGTATGGTCTTCCTCTTCCGCTCTGGCCCGTATGTCTTCGTACCTCCCTCTTCAAATTACCTGACCTGCTCTGACACCTCCGTAGCCTCCGACAGAAGCTTGCCCTAATTCTCAAAGCCACTCGCACACACGCCCGCAACCTTGCTACCTTCGCTCTCGCCTACAAGTCTTCCATGATGTTCTTACGTCGCGCCTCCGCGAATGGCAAAGAACACCCAGCTCATTCCTTTGTCGCTGGTCTTACAGGCGGCTATCTGGTGTTTGGCCGAGGTATACAAAGCAGTGTCAACCAGCAGATCGTCATATACGTGTTTGCGAGAGTAATGCTTGCGCTAGCAAAGCTGTCGGTACAAAGGAGGAGCGAAGGTGGAGTCGGTATGGGAAGAGATCTCAGGGAAAAGGTACAGCGGAATGCTTGGCCGGTATTTGCGAGTCTAAGTTGGGCGATGGTCATGTGGTTATTCAGATGGTATCCAGAGACAATACAGCCGAGTTTGAGGAGTAGTATGAAGTACATGTGAGTGGCTAATCCCCTTCGGTTTGACTTCCCTCTAAGTGTTGGCCTTGAAGCCTTCCTTGGTCCGGCTCACCCTACAGTGGACATTGTGGATTACACATCGTATTGGCCCAGTACTGATAATCCCGGTGTGCCCACAGATACGTCGATTCCGATCATTGGGACAGTCTCAGAACATTTTTGGTGCACAACAGATGAGGTTATGGTTGGATTAGCGTCGAATTCAATGGGTTTTTACATGGCATATAAAGGTACAGCGATAAAAGATACATCCCCGTCATCATCGATAGTCGTCACCAAAAAATCTTCTGTGATCTCCGGACTTTCGTCAATGACGCGAATCCAGCTAGAGTACAGGTGGAGACCCGAGATTTTGGAGGCCATCACCCCTGGTCGTATGCTGCTCAAGCAGAGCTACTAGTGTTATCGGTACCCTAGAGAGATTGCACAAGACGATCCGAATGGCTTATACCATTGCAACGGCGAGTTCGCTGTTGTAAGCATAGCAGTCCCGTCGCGTTTGTACAGGTCAACACAACACCCTTGGTGACGCGAAAAGCAATTACGCTAGAGTTGTGGATTCGCCGCCAAACATCCCATCCTCACGGTCGCCGCAATTGTGAACCACGTTTTATAAACATTTCTAACGCGTCAACATCGTTCATTCTTAGGCTTCGTGCAATTCGTGCAAGCAAAGCAGCGGGCAAAAAGCCAGGCCTCGGGCAAACAGCCCATATTGCGGTCACGACCAGTATGCCGACGCTGAAGCAACTGACCTGCTGCGTGGAGTGCGAGCTCTCTAAAACTCCACTTCAAGAGTTCCAAACAACTTACAGCGATGGTTATGTAGAGACTTACATAGCAGTACCAGGGCTGCCAACACCGTTTTCGATTCACCTGCAATCTAATGGCTACATTGCTCCTGGCTTGAGCATGTTTGTTTACATCGATGGCGTCTACCAGTGCAATCGTAACCGCCAGAACCTCAAAATGCCTGGCGAAAACATAACAAAGAAACAAACCGAGGTCAATTTTCGCGTACGCCAGAAGGAGCAAATGTCATGCATTGGTTCATTCTATGGGAAGCCATGGAAATTTGAGAGAGTGAACATCGGTACGTTGACGATACGCTAGACAATTACCCTCTACTAATGCCAATCTCTCAGTATCTGAACCGAACGTCGGTGCCATCGAACGTGCTCCATACGACGGTGAATTTGTGGGAACGATTGAGGTCGTCGTCCTCCGATGCCTACCCTTGGTCCCCCGGGTCACAACTTTGAACTCCGTAGACACTCTTATTAATGGTGGCCAATCGTCATCTTTGGACTCTGCTTCCGACAGTGACGGCCTGCCAACCGCCCTGGATGGAGCAGGTGATCGCAAGCCGAAGCCAACACCCAAATCTAGGCCTGGACCCCGATTCCAAGCTGTAGGTCCCGATGGCTCGACGGAAAACCCTGTGTCATCAACTTGGCCGACCGAGAGGCGTAAAGAGCCACAAGAGACCTCTTGGGGCAGTTGGGGTGAGCTCCCCGCAGTGACGAAGGATCCAAGCAACAAGTCGTGGGGGGGCTGGAAAGAGTCCGTGTCGGCTGGAGATGAACAGAAGATGGGAACGGTCGAAATGACAGGTGCTAACACAGGGGTTTACCATCCTACCAGCGGAAAATCGTCGGACATGGCTGCGTCCAAAGCCCGATCTGTATCTGGATCCAATGTCGGTCCTATATCTCGATCTGAAGCTGGGTCTAACGCCGGCTCTATAGCTGGATATCGGATAGGCTCCAAGAATAATAAGTCGTGGGGAAAATGGAACAAGCCCTCATCGGCAGGAGATGGGTCTAACAAAAGATCAGGTGAGCCAACAGCTGCCAACACAGGGCTTTATAATTGCATTGATGGAAGCTCGTCAACAAAAGCTGCGTCCAAGGCTGGATCTCAGTCGTGCTCCCAAGCGGATCAATCCAACGAGGCACCAAGCGCGACGGGCCTGCAGACCCCGCACGCCCTTGAGCTCAGAGGGGGTGGAACATCGAACTATTCCACGCGTAGCCGCCGCGGATCTGCAATCGGATCCCCAGTCTTTAATATCGGGTTCTACAATGGGGTTGGAAGTGGAGGCAGGACACCACCGCCGCTTAGCATGGGACCGCCACCGCCAAGGGATTGGAAGGCTGAAGAAGCAGCTAAAAAGACAGCTCCAAAGCAGGGACATAGCCCGACTGCGCAGCCAGTCTTTGATGGATGGGGTGATCTTCCAGCTATCGATGCGACCGATGGCGCCACGGCTGGGGTTGAGCCCGACCCAAAGAACAAAGTAGATAGTTGGAACGCGGGCGGGAGTGACATGCCAGGAACCTGGGACACGGCTAATGACCAGAGACAGGACGACCATGGGTGGGGTACCAGTAGTAAAAAGCCTCAAGAAAATAACAACTATTCTTGGGACACGCAGAATAATGGCATTTCCAACGACGCTGGCAAAGAGTCAAGTTGGGACACACCCAAGGGGGAAGCCCAGGGCAATGGCACTTGGCCTGGTGCAGGCAAAGCTTCTGATTGGGGTGAACCTGCAAAGTCCGACGCGGAGGAGACGAATTTCAATGGGAAAGCCGACAATGACGGTGGCAATTGGGGAGGTAATGAGAACAACGAACCCCAGCCGGGCCATGATTGGAACGGCAATGACACCAACAACGCCCAGCAGGCCAACGACTGGAACGCTGGCGAAGACGAAGACGGCGGCAACACACAATACGGCGGCTGGGGAAACGACAACTCAGAGAATAAGAAGGCTGCAGACGACAGGCCAGCAGGTTCGAAAGCGGGATCAGTAGGCAAAGGCTCGGTGGCTGGCTCGGTGGGCAAAGCTGCGTCTGTCGTGTCGAAGGGCAAATCGCCGCCTCCGAGAGGACCTGGCAGTGCGGCTGGTAGCATGAAACCTGGGGGTTGGAGCCCGCCTCCGAAGTCAAGGAAAGGGACGCCACCCCAAGCAATACAGCCTGTCATCACGACCACGCATGCCAAACCCAGCTTCTCGATACCTACCATTCCCAAAGCCAAAGCCTACTGGTCTACTTGGGGAAATTCAAACGCGCTTGAAGAGAAAACAATTGAAAAGGAGCTGATCTTACCTGCGGAGGAACCCCTGTGTAAGAGTTCCCAATACTAATGTTGGTCTTTGATTTGTAGACGGCCTTGGGCACAACCCTCAATATCAATCACGCTTGCTTGCTGGCCACTTTCCACTGGTCTTTGCTAATTTCCAAGTTCAATAGACGCCATCCCTGAGGAAGTCGCCGTCCGCAACAACATGTCCCATCAAGTACGGCCCGGCCGCCCAACCACTTATGCGCACAAGGTTTCAAGGCCAAAGTACATGGACACTCACGAAAACCCCTACGCAATTTTCGTCTTCCAATACCGCGACAAAGCCATCATCGAAGATATGCTCCAGACCGCCATCGACGAACCCAAAATTGATGAGAAGCAGCGCCTGTCCAGCCTCCCAAAAGCCGAGATAATTGAAGAGCTGCTGAAGGAGAAGGCAAGATCGGCATCGGGCTCCAGTGCCAGCGAGAGGGCTGCCACGTTCAGGTCAAACCCGCGTGGTATCCCATTTGAGCCCAATGCCACCGCGCTAAAGGCTAGATTGAGTAAATTGGCAGGAAGCAAGGCAGCCACCCCAGATATGGTAGGCGCATGGGTGGACGCAGCCCAGCAAAGCCGCAATGCGGATGGGACTGAGTCCGCAGATGGGAAAGGCACTTGGGGTAAGAAGGCCCAAAACAAAGGCAACAAGAACAATGGCGGAGGTGATTGGGCTGCTAATGGAGGCACCACGTGGGGAAATAACAAAAGCAATGATGGGACACCTGCCGGCGGTGCTTGGGACAACAACGGCCACAAGCCAACTGAGGACACGAAAGAAGGTGAGGAAAAGGACGATAATGACGGAGATTGGGGAGGGTTTGGCCAAGATGCAGGCGCCTCTTCATGGGAGAACGACGAGAAGAAGGACGAAAGCAATGGAGTTACGACTGCAGTTGGCGGCGGCGGTAACTCCTGGGACGAAAACCCTGGCGGTGGAGGTAGCGGAGGATGGTAAGAACCAGGTCTCTCAGCCGAGATCATCGCACGCAACACTACCAGTAAGTACCAAGCCATGTCAAGCTTTCCGCGCGTTTTCGAGGGCGTGGAAAAGTGTCACATGGGATAGCGTATATAGCACAGTACGACGAGAATAGATTCGCTGCAGAAATTGTACCTCCCATTTTCCAATCCACACAAAAGCAGCCGAGTGGTTTACTCTGATGCCGAGTCAGCCCAAGCGATAGCTATCAGCACTCATGTGAACAACTACCGTGGCCACATCATTCCCGCCGGTATTGGTGCAAGATATACAGCACAAGGTATGCCATACTAGCTCGCAAAGACGTACAACATACGCTTTGCCCTATCGCTCTCGCGTCCGCAGCATACCAAACGATAGATTTCTTGCCACCTCAAATCCTACGAAGGCAACCATACGGAAGTAGCGGGGCAGTATGTTTCACTTGGATACGACGCTTCGAAAGTGAGCAAGAGAAGGGAAAAAGCCATCCGTCAAGAGGAGAAGCGGCGCTCTAAGCCTTGTTCCAAGGCATAGTATAGGAGACAATGCCTTCACGGGTGCATTGCCGGTCAGAAAACCCCATGACATTGGCAGACATGGACTGCAGTGACTGGGGAAAGAATATCTCATTGTGTCTCAAAAGGGGTGTACGAAAAGAAGGGATCGTCCAGCGATCGTGGATATCTACATCGCCAATTGCCGTTCGTAGACATCCTGACAACAATGGGGTCTAGAAGTACAGTGTGTTCACCAACAACTTCCTGTTCTGCCTGTCCAAACATCCTGACTTCGGGCTCGGAGGTGTAGCATTAGCCATCAGCTAGGGACTTCTGCAACCATCCAACTTGCAGTACCCTGAAGGCGACCAATCGGCTTCTCAATACATCCAGTCATACTCCGCCCCTGAGGCGGACTGCCGCCACTCTCCATCATACTGTTGTCCTGCTGACGCATACTCATAGCCACCAATCTTATTGCCATAGAGATCCTCTACCGGTGCAGGCGCATAGTTTGTAGCGTTATTTCCATATACATCTTCAACTGGCGAGTACTGATAGCTGGCGGGCCCATGCTCGGTGCCTCCCGCTCTATCATCGTGGTAGAAGGCAGGACGGTATGCGAAGTTCTCGGATTCTGAGGTGCTTCCGCTCGGAGGTCGAGAAGGTGGACCACGCGCATACTCATGACGCGAGGCCACACCTGTCTGTTCGCTTGGTGGTGTGATGTGCGACGATTTCAGCATTTCACTCAAGTAGTCGGACTGAGTCCGAGGATCAGACGGCGAAGGGGTTCGAACATGGCGAATGGTCACTGGTGTCACAGGACGATGATCGTCCTCCGTGGAGTCGTCGCGATATCTGCGGCGTCTCTTGTTTCGCGGCGTGGCCGGCTCATCGAACAGACGCTCGGAGACCAACCCCGTGGAATCGTTTATTGATGCGAGATTTCGATCCTGGTGTCCAGAGTCTGCGCTTCTGCTGAATGTACGTTTGTGACCACTTGGCTTCCGAGCACGTCCTGCCTCTTGACTTGCACTAATGGAGCGAAAGGCTGGACGTGGTGTGTTATCTTGGTCGGACGAGACTTTGCAAGGAGCGGAGTCGCAGTGTTGGTGATGACGCACATCGTCCAAGTCAGAGCCTGTGGCCTTGTCAAGAGAAGGATGCCGGCCTGCGTATGGAGCGCTGACTGCGACCGTAGATTCGGAGCCGAGGTGCCGGTGCTCACTGAGCTTTTCTTTGACAAGTTCGACGTCACTGTAAGCGCTCTTGGCTTGGGACAAAGGACGATAGCGTGGAGTGAGAGTCTGCGGGACAAGCTCAACGTCCGCGTTTAGATATTCTGCTTCATGAGGAGACGATGTCGGTCGTGAGCGACCCCGCTCCTCGCTCTCCGAGGTTTGAAAAGACGATGGCCCATCAAAGTAAATGGCCCGTCTTCGGCTAATCCGTCTCGGTCGTGGGACAATGGCAGGTTCATCAAAGTCTTCGACAAATTGGACTCGACTTGAGCTTCTGCGTTTGCGGCCAGAGATTGGTGGTGCAAGTTCCTCAACGTAACTTGCTCGGCTCAAGCTTCTCGACCTGGATCGGTAACGAGGTCGCACCAGATCTTCGACATACTGAGCGGTACCGTCATCAAGATAGTAGGCATGGCTAGAGCTTCTTGTTCTCGATCGAGAGCGTAGTCGCTCAGGTCCTTCGACGACGGATGTTCGACGAATGACTCGTACTCCCTCAAGAGAAGAGCTTCGCCTTGGTGACGGCCTTGGTCTTCCGCCAGGCTGGTTAGCGATAATAATTCGTACATTATCTCTGGAGCTTGTTTTAAGCCTCGAGTAGTCTCTGCTGTCCGATCGGTATCTGCGCGGCGATCGTCTGTCCCTGAGGGAGCAGTAACTTTCCTCTGTTCTGTCGGTACAGTGTCGAGAGTGACGGTGAAAATGCTTTCTCTTGCGGCGGGGCCTCGGTTCTCTGTCTTCGCTTGAGGTGTGATCGTGCTGGCATCTCGCACAGATGCTCGAGCTAGCTGCCATGCCGGGTGATAATGGGTGGGCAGCCTCCCACCTTGCAGAACGGAACCTACCACATGCGGCGCATGTTTGTCGGACACTTGTGGCAGTTCGACCTGAAGGAGGAGCGGCGGCGGTGTAGACCACGTCAGGTACGCGAGTACACACATATTTTGCGCGAGACGTGCTTGGCCCATAGCTTACATAGTAGCCGTCACGTCGGGCGCGGGAGAACATGCCCATCTTCGCTAGGGCTCCAAATGAGTAGATCGGTGGGGAAATGTCAACGGTCTGGTCTGCGACTCGAACGGGCGGGATTGCAGGTGGTCGCTTTTTCACAAATGCCTTCCGGGTACGGCCTGGAAGTCTGCCAACATACGTTTTGCCAGGTATCATATGCTCGCTAGGAGGGATGCCATATGTACTTAGGCTGGCCACAGTCAGAGAACGGCCTGGTGATCTTGGTGATGGTAGTGAAAGGATCTTGGGAGATGGTCACATACCGAAGCGCGACCGGATGATTTTGTTGCTCATACGTGACTAGAGGGCCTCCCATGCTCGTCTCAGGTCTTTCGTAGGATAGACGTGCATGGCTGTAGCTGATCGTGTGGTGTGAATTGAAGCTTGGCTCAGCCGACCACGGTGAGGCCAACTGCTTCAGTTGAAAGATGTGAGATTCACGAGTGAGCAATAAGCGTGAATGCTATAGGGGATAGAAGCGAAAGCCGAGCAACACAATGCGATTTAGAAGATATATAGGGCTGCACAGCGACTTGCAAGAGCACTGGGAATGGATGTAAAGGTGACCGTGACCATTTGGTGGTGAGTGTCGAGGTGTTGAGCCGTTGCAATTATCAATTATCAAGCTTGCGGAATTAAGAGAAGAAGGCACTAGCGGAGCTAGTACAACAACGTGAATGTGTAAAGAGCAGCCGCATGCAAGATCTTGTACACAGCCTCTCGCCCATCTCGCGGAACGGCATAGTGAACGAGGCGGCGATGGATGGAAAACATATTGGTACAAGCTTTAACCAAAAAGATGAAAGTGCAGGCTCTCGTGAAAGAATGTGGCAGCGGCGGATCACCTTGGAGTTTCTCACCATATGGTGACCAGGAAATTGTCCAGAAGCAAAGCTTCCCATGCCTCCATTGCGGGCCACAGCACACAGCCGTCGCCATGAGTAGGTACCAGCCAAACTTTGCATGTTTGCGAAGTTTGTGGCTGTCGACGATGGACTTGGTCCTGGAGGCAGGGGGCTTCTCTACTCCAAGGGCATGCCTTCGCTGCCATGTTGGGTTGAGCTACAGACACACATATTTTTCTATAGGCTTTCAGAGCAGAAACTCATTGCTATATCTTGCTGTATTGGTGGAAGAACTACCTTGCTGATGGAGAGATGTCGGAGTCCTCCAGTAGTTCTAGAAACCGTTCCTTAAGCTAATTCTAGTTCTTGGCAACGGCCGGGAGTTTCCGTCTCCGTTTTGGGCTGTCCGGTCATTCTGTTCCTGGCAAGCACTGTCCCAAAGCATTGATCATGTAGACAACAGATTTGCGCGAAAGCAGTTGCTATCGGAGTGCAATGTCACGAGTTGGAACACGGTACAGCAGTCTTGATGTGGACTTGAGACCTACTGGATTCGTGCTTCGTTGAAAGCCAAAGAGCCCTTCCATCGACCCTGCAATCCTCGTACCACCTTAGGATTGGCCGTCTTTCTCCACTCTTCTTTTCCTAAGGATGTGATACTATGTGCACTGGATCGTCATTTTAGATCTGGACCAGACTAATGACCAACGTCGTCGTGATTCGATTTGCAGCTGACTGTGTTTTTATCCAGACTGTGCTGACAGCCGAACTACGATCAAAAGCCTGAAGAAGTTCTTGGAGGGAGTTCTCGGTCCTTGCGATTGCACTCGTTCAACCTTCCTCCACAACACAATTACTTCGGCACATAGAATCTCCCGGATAATGTCTACGCCAATTACCGTCCCAATGACCGCGTCCGATGAGCCCTCAGCCCTCCAAACCCTCTCTCCTACCGTCCTCAGCTATCTACAGACCGTTTCGTCTGGGCAGCGGCGGCTCCTTTCCTCACAAATCGCGGAACTTGCAAAGCCCCCATTCGACAACAAGTTTCTCGAGTACATCAAGTCGGCCTCCTCCAATGCGTCTGATCCCACGCCACCTATAGATCTCAGCTATCCGATATCGAACTACTTCATCAACAGCAGCCACAATACATATTTGACCGGAAATCAACTATACAGCGTATCGAGTACGGACGCTTACAAGCATGTACGTTATCAGTCCCCAGTGTTGGGAAGACTTGTAGACCGCCACATTTCACTTGGATAATCGGATCCATTAGTGGCATACAGCTTCTGACGTGTGACTGAAGGTCCTTCTGCGAGGATGCCGATGCATTGAGATTGATGTTTGGGACGGTGAGCCCAAGTCCAAGTTAGAAGAGGCCGAGAGCAAATTGGGTAAAGAGGAAAAGAAGCATAGATTCAGGTCGCATATTCTAGGGAAGCTTACCTCTCACGGACCCTTCGAGCATCTGCAGAAAGGAAGTGGTTCCTCTGCCTCGGTCTTATCCGAAGAGAATGACCCCTTGAGCATGCCTACGCCTTGGACTTCAGCATCTACCGCTACGAGAGCAGAGCCAAGAGTTTTGCATGGTTATACGCTCACGAAGGAAGTATCTTTCCGAGACGTTTGCATGGCGATTAGGGACGCAGCCTTTCTCAACAGGTAGGTGGTGGGTCGAGAAACATGAATCCGCCTTTCACTGAATTGTGAGCGCAGCGATCTCCCAGTCGTCGTCAGCCTTGAAGTGCATGCCACCGCCGAGCAACAAGAGATCATGGTCGAAATCATTAAATCTACCTGGAAAGGTCTCCTCACACCTCCCCTCGATTCTGAATGTACATCCCTCCCCAGCCCAGACTCACTTCGCAATAAGATCCTTGTCAAAGTCAAGTACGTCGATCCCAAAAAAGCTGCTGCGAAGACCAAAGGCACGCGAACAAGCAAATCTCCAATGCCCTCCTCGTCCTCTGCCTCGGATTTGGAGGACGCCCCTGCTGAAGTAAAGAAGAAGAAAAAGAAGTCTGCCATCGTTCCCTCCCTTTCAGCCTTAGGGATCTACACCCGTGCGTTTCATTTCAAATCCCTTTCCACTCCCGAAGCCACGCTTCCCACCCACGTGTTCTCGCTGTCAGAAAAGAAGCTCATGGATGTCCATACCTCATCTGGTCCAACCCTCTTCTCACACAACCGAAACTACCTCATGCGCGCTTTTCCCTCAGGCATGCGTATCCGCAGCGACAACCTCGACCCGGGCGTCTTTTGGCGAAAGGGCGTGCAAATGGTGGCCTTGAATTGGCAGCGCTGGGACGAAGGCATGATGCTAAATGAAGCAATGTTCACGGGTAGCGACGGCTACGTTCTCAAACCCGATGGCTACCGTGGCATGAACCTTCCAGCATCAACCCCAGGGATATCAACAGAGTCGCAAGTAGATGCCATAACGCACAAAACACTTACACTATCTATTGAGATCCTAGCGGCGCAGGATATCCCTCTCCCGCTCGGTGACACAAGGCCCGGGGCCTTTCATCCGTATATCAAATGCGAGTTGCATGTGGAGGCCCCTGCCGAGAGAACAGGTGCGCCAATTGAAGGCGGTGGAAAGAGCAAAGAGGGCCAGTACAAGTGGAAAAGTCGATCGATGAAAGGGCCAGAAGTAGACTTTGGGGGCAAGAAAGTGGAATTCAAAGGAATACCCGGTGTGGTGGACGAATTGAGTTTTCTCAGGTACGTTGTCGTCTTCTTTTATTATCTTGACACTATGACTTCAAATTGAGCTCCTTGATTCCTAAGAAGAACCAGCCGTTGCTATGACGCGATGTGTCGATTCAAAAGAAATAGGCTTTGGCCTCGTGAGACAGTGGTCTCGAACTTACCGCGAGTGATGTGTCGCATTCTTTCATCAAATCTTCAGAATACGCCCCAGACTTGCTGGACCATCTGATCGATGCAGCAAGGATGGCTAGCGTGGCCTACTGCGCGGCTTTGCATCACTGTATGAGATCGGTCGGCTACTCTGAAGCCAATTGATCGCTTCATACACGTCTCGACGCTATGGGAAACAGTCATTGAAGCTTCCTTGGGACTAGGCTTTACATGAAAAAGCAAGCTAACAATGTTGTATAGGTTCAAGATCCAAGACGACGAGATAGGCAAAGATGACCTGGCTGCTTGGGCGTGTATCAGGCTTGACCGCCTCAGAAGTGGCTATCGTTTTGTGCATCTGCGTGATGCGTCGGGTATGGTGAGCAAAGGTGTAATCTTGGTCAATATTGAGAAGAGCTTGGCTTGATTATTGCAAGGCAGCATTTCGTGTAGGTGGTGTCTACCCAATGAACCTATGATGTTCGTCTGAGGAGTACTAATGATCAACTATCTTATTCGGCTCTATCACCAGGAATCATTGACTCCGGTATCCATGATCGAGCGGTTGGTCTGCCGAAGATTGGAATCTTCAGGTCAACTTTTAGCTGCGAAATATGATGTATTTCAGAGGAAGCTGTCTAATTCATGATCGCCGATGAGATTACGCTCTTTGCGATTTCGCGTTCTTTCACAAGGGCGCCTCGATAGACTGCACAAGATGTCTCGGGAGGCCATTCTCCGTGCCCAAGAACGGTCTGAGATGATGCTTTGAGGGTCCGAAAGTACTCACCGGACTTTTGAATTGCAATGACGAGCCGCGATGTCCGAATGCAGGGACCATTATTTCATGCATGAAACAGTTGCGCAGTAGTGTCCTCAAGATCCCAGGTGGTTATGACAATCGAGTCCATCAAGCTGGGCTAGTACATCCTGGTCTTCATGCTCGAAATCCTCGTTTAGCGACGTCCCAGGTGGTCTTGGCCAGCATCCAGGTGGTTTCTCGTACGCCAAACCATGCTGCTGGGTTGGGAGTGGGGGATGGCCCTGCAGATAACGTAGGTTTGTGTGACCACGGAGATGCTAGGTTCGGGCCGCCAGTAATCTTCACGGAAGAAGATACAAACTTGGGTGCCGTGGGTGCTGAATGCCAATTCTCAGTTGTTGTGATAGAAGGCGCTTTGGGTGCTGGGATAATCCTCCAGTCATCGTGAAATATAATGCGCGTTAAAGCGCCTTAGTCCAAGGCTTCGACTAATTGAAACCAGAGGCGAAGGAAGCTACCAACATTGGCTAAATTTTGAGACAGCGAGGCGACTGCGACAGCAAGTGCGCGACAGCAAGGGCACGACAGCGGTGAGGTTTCAAAGCGCAGGGCCACCAATGCAGAGCCTGTAATCGTGCATATGGCCCTGCAGTGCCAAGGCTTCTACAACGGTTGACCAGACTACTTGGGCCAATATTTGATGCATCTCAGAGACTTGTGTGGCACGTCTGTAGCGAAGCAAGTTGCATGTGACTGACTCCGAAGGCAAATGCCATTCTATGTTCGAGCTTAGATATCTTGAGAGGTCCGCAAAACTAATGGATCTTGGTGGGGATCGTTCCCAGCCCTTGATCAGGTTAACAAAGTACGATTGTATGACGAAGTCTGCAGTATCCGAAGATCCCACATTCCTCGCCCTGCGACTGAGGAGCGGTTGGCTGGAAGTGCGTTGCGAGGTCTGCGGTCCGAGCGGTAAGACAAACCTTCGCTGGTATCCAGGCAATTCAGACCCCACAGTCATTTGCGAGCGGTCAGCACTGCTCATGGTATCCGGGAATCCCAAGCGAGCGAAACGTTTTTGATGAAAGCAGCCAAGACGTTCGATGATGTTGGGAGTCCAGAAGCTTGAGCATTCACAAAGGCAGGATGGCTTTGTGATTGGAATAGACCCGATCACGCACACTTCTCTCCTTCGGCATGGATTCACTGCGTTCCTTTGGCACTGTGTATAACATTCCTTGATGGATCTGAAAAGGTTCTCCTTCACAGTATGCTGTTAGCCACGACACTAGGGGACCGGGAGCCAATCCTGCTTCCTTTGGCGGGACCCAACGGGGCATAGGTTGAGGCCATCGGAAGATTGCCCATGATGTCTCGCAAGGACCTGAGACTTCTTGAACCAGAGTACCGGATCTGATATACAGTCTGTTAACGTCCTTGGCTGCGGGTCGTTTACCAAGCAGGTCAAGATCCACGACCATACGTAATGTCATGTCTCAGGTGATACGGTGAAGGAATTTGCAGGCGTGGAGGGAGATACTCGGTGGTGGGAGAGACGAACCCGACACTGTTGAGGGAGACCAATTGTCTATAAAGACAGCCATTCACCCCATCCGGAAGAACGCAATCCTCCAACTTAGCTGACAAATTCCACCTCACTCCACTCCATTCCACTCGATACCATAACACAGCACCCACCACACATACTCACCACACTTTCACCTTCACCATTTTCCCCATCACTCAAGATGTTTTTCATTCCCAACAACGTTCGCGAGTCTACCGAGGCCAACGATTTTTTCAAGATGGTCCATACTCATGAGCATGGCTTCTGTCCTGAACAGACCGCCGAACCACTCTGCGGAACCATTGGCGACATTAGCGTTCCCACCTTCGTCCTCCGCGCAGGCCACGGCGAGCCTCGTTCCCACCTCCCTGTTAGTCCTTGGTCGCCTTCTGGTACCCCAAGGTCGACACTGATTTTTGAGTAGGATGGCAAGATGCCAGGTGTCCGATGCCCACGTTGTGCCGAGCAGGGTATCGAGCAATTCGTGCTCAGCGGCAAGCGTTGTCCCCAGTGCAACCATCAGTGCTAGGTTCTCGGAGGTGATCACATCTTTCCCTATCATTGGTGTGGAAGCTGACAGCATTGAAAGCCTTTCACGAAAGAACGCTGGTCTGCCGAGAAGACCATAAGTGACATTCTGGGAAGCTGAGCAGGGTTCGGGGTAGTTTCTTTAGTGATTGGCTTGTGCGGACTATCTTTCGGAAGGTGACAGATTTTTTGGGATCGAGTATGACTTATTCTTACTGAGTATTCTGGTGGCCAGTGGCGAGAGAAGCTTCAATAGCCTTGAATGAGCGAGGGAATCAATTTGATATTCTAGACCTGATGCAGACATCCCTGAACTTTGCTTACAGGAGACGATGAACGCGGTCCCTAACATCAGACAATGGGACAGGTCCTCAAGGATAGGGTGCAAAAGCAGTGCTTCCTATTTCGACTTTGAGATGGCATTGTTTTTCATTGAGAAGCTTGGAATATAGCTACGTAAAGACCAATAGGGCTTAGAACAAGAGAATTTCACAGGCTGTGAATGAACCTCATCGAGAGCAGGACACATTCAATACGGGACCGAGAAAGCCTTTTCCTCCCCAGATGGACGAATTCCAGCTCATGAAATTGAAACAGTACTCACGCTCAATGGCTTTCGTAGAGGACACGCGTCACGTTCACTGCGATCGAGATCTGGCACTTCTGGCAGGAGTCATCTTAGTGTGCGTACTCCAATGGCCCCTCCTGATCCATGAGCATAGCTCTTTCGTTTCCTTTGAGTGTGTCCGTCGCTTCTGACTGAGGCTCAACGTCAAAGGGAACATTGGCAAGCGCGAGAATAGCTGCATAACTTTGTGCAGTGATTATGCAATGCTTTATGAATTCAACGCTACCCTCGTACCCTATCTCTATTCGTGCAAATGGAAATTCTGATGATAAATTGATTGTACCGCAAGCATGCGCATGATCGACATCGCAATGGAAGTACAACATGTTGAAGTTGATATTGTCGAAGATAGATGCATTTTCTCCGACGCAATCCCGGCGCCTCTAACATGACTCTCGACGTCATCATGGCCCAACGTCATGACAGAGACCGACCAGGAGAGCCTGCGCGCCCGTAAGATACAATGCTGAGGCTCCTCACCAGACCATCATCGAATCGGATCCACAATAACCTGCTCAAGCCATCGACCTTCACCGTCGTAATAAGAACAATGTCATCAGACAACCCATCGAAACGCTCAAACGACGAGCTCAAGACCTTCCAGCTTTTTGATGTCTCCAAGTTCACTGCAGTGGTGACCGGCGGAGGAACAGGTATTGGTCTCATGATTACGCAAGCCCTAGTATCCAATGGGGCTAAAGTCTACATCACCGGACGACGAGAAGAAGTTTTGAACAGCGTGGTGGAACAATATAACACAGGACCCGGCAAGATCATTGCATTGCCTGGAGACATCAGCAGCAAGGACGATGCGAAGCGTCTCGCAGAAGAAGTAGCGAAGAAGGAATCCCATGGCATCCACCTGCTCGTCAACAACGCCGGGATTGCTAAAGATGATAATACACGATTTTCCCAGGCTGGAAAGCCTGACTTCAGCTCTGCCCAAGCAATCTCAGAGCACTTGCTGCAAAGCCAACCGGAACAATGGGCGGAGACCTTCCAGACGAACATCACAGCGCAGTTCTTTACGACAGCAGCTTTCCTGCCATTGTTGGCCAAGGGGAGGGATGTGACGCCTGGATATACAACTTCGGTGGTCAATGTGGCTTCCATATCTGGGGTCATGAAGGGAACGAGCATGGGGCAATTCGCCTACGCTACCTCGAAAGCGGGATTCATTCACCTCACCAAGATGATGGCCACCACCTTTGCTGAAGCCAAGATCCGCGTCAACTGTATCGCCCCTGGCATTTTCCCTAGTGAAATGACAGCCGGCTCGTCTGGTGAAGACAACAAATCCAAGCTTGATATGAGCATGTCTAATCCTGCTCAACGGACTGGATATGATTCTGATATGGCTGCTTGCATCCTTTTCCTTGCCGGGCCTGGCGGACTGTTCATGAATTCTCAGATTTTGTATCCTGATGGAGGTAAGCAGACAAACCGGTGGCAGGGTAATAGGAAATTTGTTGGCTTACCAATTACCAGGCAACACCCTAGTGCAGCCAGCTTCGAACTAGAGTAGGAGACATAACCACAGCAAGTGGAGCAGTACTGTCTTTGATGTACATAGCATTTCGGAGTCACAAAAGTAGACATATCTCAACAAGCAGTCATCAGGAACAATTTCAAGTCTCTAACCTCAAGGAAGGCGTCTCCTTATGTTACCTTACATCTTCTCACTGTAAACATACGCCGTATCCTACTCGCGTCGCCATAACAACAACAGCCACACGAGAAACAACTGCATTAATCCCGCAAGCTTCCCCCGACAGATCACGAATGAACTGCGCTTCAGGTGCAAGAGATGCCTCACTCATCTCATCCCCAACCCAAGCGCCCCACCAATCACAAACCACAACAGTCCCCACACCAACAAACCCACCACCCATCTCAACCACAACTGCCTCCACAAGCTCTTCCCATCATCCTTACACCTCTCATTCTCTTCATCCCCAATCGAGCCCTTGAGCCTGCCGTACCTCTCGCGCCTCACCCTGGCTTCATGCGTGGGTATGTGACCAAAAGGCCGAGGCTCAAGGGGCGAGGTGTCGATGAAGGATTTCGTCTCGATCTGGGGCTCTATGCCATAGTCCCAGCTTAGATAATCAGGCGCGGACGCCGGAGCGAGAGGGCGTTCTGTTGGAGAAGCCCGTCGCGGCCGCTGGTGACTGGACTGCGGTGGTGGGCGTGTTCTGGCTGCTTTTGCACGTCTTGGGCTCAATGTGTCTTCCCGGGCTAGGTGCCTCGCTTGCTCTGCACCTAGCGCCGACGATGCAGGCGGAGGCAGTTGGTGGTGTGCTTGACGTGGGTGTGGGGTTTGGCTGCGGGAATGATCTGGCGAGGGGGTTTGTCCCTGCCATTCGCGCATTCCTATCCTTAGGCTCGTGGGGTGGTTGTTGAGGCTGTTCGTCGATGAGGGCGCGGGCGAGGGACTCTCGATGCGAGAGGGATATAACGACGATGCTCGGACATGAGCGGGGAGAGGATGGGGGGACGGAGACGGAGACGGAGATCGGCCATGCATTCCACACACCCCATCCCTGCTCACTCCGATGCTTGGAACGGGTTCAGGCCGCTCTATATCCCCCAGGCTAGATCTTCCGGAGGCAAGACGCGGAATCGTTTCGCCTCCCTCCAGGGAATCGCGCTCGGACCGAGAGAGCAGCGGCGATCCAGCTTGGCTTTCAGCTCGGGTATGTTGTAGCTGGGGATTTGATTGCATTCGCTGAGGTATGCGGATCGGCGGTGTCTGCGTTTGGGGGGGCTCCTGCGTTATCGTTGTGTACAGCGAACCCTGACGATGGCGGGCACCCGTAAAGGATTCAGACGACAGCTGGCTGATGGGGCTCGGAGTCTGGCTGGGAGCTGGAGATGGTGGTGCCGTGTATGTCTGTAATCCCTGCTCCTCGTCGTAGATGTAGCATCCGGATACTTGCTGAGACATGAGATCGGTGGAACGATTGTGATCGATGTGGTAATTGCTGTAGAAGAGCTTAGTACTGTTGTCGAGGCGATTGAAAAGATTGATAGTCGGAGCGAATTGGTTTCTGGCTGCAAGGATGGAAAGCAAAGTATTCTTATGAGCTTCAGCCAGATCGTGCCTGGAGACAAATCCGAGACATGCATGTTGTAGACAAAGAAAATGTCTGCAATAACGCGGGACATTGCATGGCATAAATGTAGCGTTACGTGGAGACTTGGGACACAGGCAAGCACTTGCTTACCGATACTCAAAACCCGTATGGCATGATCCATGTGTTTTGAATCATGCCTTTCAGGTAGTGTTCGGCTGCCTTTTTGCCCGCCCAACTCGGTCCCATAGCTGCAGCGAATCCTTCTCCCATGTTAATACACCGTTTCAAAACGCCCCGAGATCGGCCAAGAGAAGCTCACAGAGCCGTTTTGGAGGAGAAAGTGAGGGTCTCATTACCAGAGATGCCCCGAACGCAGATGAAGAGAGCGCGAGCAGTGGCAAACTGTATATCTAGGAAGGGTGAGATCATACATTGCAACAATATTAGCCACCGCCACCGCTGGCAGCATGTAAATGAGCCACGAACGGCAGATATGAAGTTGGGTAGAAGCGAAGAGAAGAGGGAAAACCAACCCCAACTAGATGGCTGAATGAAGTAAGATAGAAGTTTCAGAAGCCCAAAAGGACGAAATTGAAGTCCTCATCATGCTACGCCACGGAAGATAATGCTCGGTATCGTCAAATTACTCTTGTACACGGTCTTTGCCATGTTAGTTCGTGTACGGCTCCGTCTGCGGCCAACAATACAAAAGTCACGTCTGCCTTTTCCTACGAACGTCGGCACTCGACCTCAGATATCCTCGTTCTCTAGAGATCTCTTGCTCCTGGGCTTTTCTTCCTGGGTCCGCTGCTCCTCGACAAATACGTGTGCAGTGTAGAAGATTCTGGATGTATTCCCTGCCCAGGATCCCTGCTTGGTCTGAATGTTCGTCAACTGCTTCGAAAGTGACTGGACAGTCGAATCTGGCGAGCTTGGAGCCAAAAAGTGTAGGAAGGAAGCTTGACTCCTGTTGGGTTATTACAGATAGACTGCGGGATTAAGGCGGACATCGTCGCAGGTATCCTAGAGTTCAACGGATCCGTCATCTTCCCCTTTGAGTATGGCAGGAAACCCCCAATTTCTTGCTCTCCTCGTTCATTACGACTTTTTGCGGTGAAGATGCATATATACTAGCATTTCCACGGACCTTGAAGCACTCAAAAGTAGCTTCGTCAACAATCTCTGGGCGACCCAAAATCACAGCTCCAAAAGTCCTTGGCATCATCGGCACGGTGACATCGCTGGGGCCATCATTTGATCGTGAACCTGCGGCACAAGCGTTGCCAGCGATTGCTAGGCAGCGAGAATGAGATATGATAAAGAGTAGGAGATTCGAAAATGCCAAGGTGGTGAGATCAAAGTGATTGGGTTAGGAGGGGAAAAGGAAAGGTTTCGAAGCAACTCCCGAACGTCCTTGCCGAATGGAGATTCGAATCTCGTCTTCAAGATGGTCTTTCTGTGATGACTTGACACTGACAATTCCACACTGCAGATACAGGCCAACTTCGACACCTCCTTGAGCTGATATGAGATCATGCATTCTGATAGTGTGAGAATGACACCATGGGAGACCTTATACCCCACAACATGATTACCTTCCTGAGTCAAGACATTGACGGCGCTCCCGCAACAACGAGATCGAGCCTTAGACTGGTCTCCGGTGAACAGACGTGGCTGTCGAATTTGCCTTCCTCAACACAGGCGGAGGAGATTGCACCTTTCTCCGTGAGATCAGCATGGAGCTCGGCTTCATGACAACGCAGAGACTAGATGGATGTCGCACGCATCGCCGCATCGGTGGGCATGGAGAGATCCGCGCAATCTCTTGCATTTGAGAGAGACCGAGATTATAGAGCAACGGAGTTCTCCAATGAAACGCAAGGAATGAGGCTCAGACAGTTTCAGAAGGCTCCTTTCAGAAAGCTAACCATATGAGAAGCCACGGGGAACACACAGAATATTTCGCCGAAAACTTTGAGATGAGAACAGGTGACAATTCGGGATCTGCAGGTGTACGGTACAGCAACATCTGGGTTACACATTTGAGGCCTGGCCGGATGCATCCCTTTGCAATCTTCGCTTGGGGAAGAGAACCCGATGTAAATTCGCAGAAGTATATTTCGTTCTCAGCAGGACATGCTTCAGGAATCCCCAAATACGTTCACTGCAGCGAGAGCCGGCTTTGACTTGCCATCGGAGCGACAGACGGCATATGAGCAAGTCGAGAGGTCGGCAACCGACGAAAACGGATGGAGGGGAGGCCAGGAAGGATCAACATCCTTGCCCTGCCAAGACTGGAGACACATGAGTGGTGACGAGGCCTCAAGCGCACTTTGATCTTGCCGCAAGAGGGCGTCTCCATAAAGGTCCAGCTGAAGCCAGATAAAGTAGACCAATGCCATGCCCATTGCCCAGGGGGAATGCGGAACGTGATACGGGTTCACTATACGCAAGCGCTAAGAGGCACAACATGCATGGTTGCAAGAAGCCCAAAATGAGGAGATGATTCCGGTACACATCACAAGCATGCGACAACGACAGCTGATCGAGCTCGACCGGAGAGCACACATCTACGCAAGTATTCTCTGGTGCTTTGGGGCAGCCGCCATTCAAGCTTTCTAAGGCGTGAACATACTAAAGTACTCTACTACCATAAAGTAGTAGTACTCCGTAGGGCTGTTCCTCGCAGGGCAGACACAATCCTGGCCCGCCTGTCCATCCATGGGTCGATCGAACGTTGCGCTAACAGAACCCTGTCTCGGCGTCGGGAGGACATGGTCCGCGAGTCGGCGAGTCGGTCATTGGTGGACCCTCGCCCATTCGCGTCTCATCCCTGCTGCCAAGAGCTGGTGACTGCTGCCTGATCTGATGACACTTCTCGCCCTCCTCAATGGAACCCCAGGACTTCCACCACACTCTCCTCCTGTATACCATCGAGCACCAGCAGGAGACTGCCTCAATTTGTTCCTTGCCATCATCTTCAACTTGCCTTTCGTCTTCTCCTGCTGAGCCAAATCGACGCCATATCACCCCTCACAAGGCTCTCTCTCGCCATTGGTGCACAGCCCACCACGACAACCTCGCTCCTTCGACTGAGCCCACCTCCGCCTCAACGTCGCAGTAACTTGACCGTTCGATCCGCTCTTCTTACCGCTTGTTCCATTCATATCCGTATTTCGCTTTCGTTTCATGCTTCCTCAGCCATCATTCCTGCAACGTACCGTCGAATTCAATTGCTGTGGAAGAAACACCACGAGCTGGAGAGGAGCATTGCGAGAGGAGAAGCATTTGAATTGGCCTTATAACCAACTCGGGGTCGAGAGATCTTGTCCTGATCAGCAAGCGTTCGAATTGAAAGTGTGAGTCATTCGGTTGCGACAAGACCATAATGCACCTGCTAATCATTCTCCATTCAAGGTACGAGTCATTCTTTGGTGCTCTACCCGCCTGACCACTCAGGATGACTTCCCCACAACCAAACCCTAGGCGATGCTACAAAACCAGAGGTACCCCCGCCTTCGCCTCGAACCAACCTGCACCCACCCAACAACGTGCACGCCACAACCACACCTCAGCCGAGTCCACCTGTCAACCGTTGAGGAAGAGTGCCACCTTCCACTCTCCCAAGTCACCGTCTTCCGATGACGATCCTATCTTGAATATACCCTTGCTGTCTCGAAGATCCCCAACATGCCCTAAAGATTTGGAGGACGCTGTCGCTGCCTCCGAACAACGCATCGGTCAGCTCATCGGCTCCGTCGATCGTAGCCTGTCAGGACTTGAGTCCTTCTCGACCGATAGTCAAAAGACTCCTCGCCCAGACGACCTTCCTGTCCCACGCTTCATGCTTGGTACGTACCACGCTACCGGGTCTGATCATATGGACATCGACGACTCAGCAACTGAACCCAAGCAACGACGGACACACAATCGCCATACCTCCGACAGTGGCCTTGGCTCTTCTGTCTCCAGTACCGAAGAGTCATTGTCTGGTCATCATGCAGGTATGCGACCTTGCTTTCATCATGCATCAAGTGCAACAATGAAGACTCACACCAACTCAGGCCACAAATTAAACGAACACAACAACAACGTTACTTTTAGTATTGCTGAGTCTGGCATCAATGGAGCGATTGCCGACGCTCACACAAAGACTCAACATGCACTGAGCTCTTACGCCTGCAAACAGATTCAAGAGCACATCATCACCCCAATTTTGAGGGAAGGGACCCTGAGGCCTTTCCATCCCCTTGTCAGGAGCATACCATATCGGGTGGGGAGGAAAGAGATTACGTGTCTGCGAGATCTGGAGAAGGTCATTCTTTGGCTGGCGCCTGTAAGTGGATCTTATCATGTCTGGGAAAGGAGTTTGGCTCATCGTTTGGTTTCCGGCGTTAAGCGATTTTCGATCACACGGTCATCCTTCGTCAAATTCTGCGAGGCGTCAATTCAGTGTTTACACACTACGGTCGAATATTTGAACGACTCGGATCGCCAACGGCCGGCCGACAGACCTTATACTAACGGCTACTTTCTCGATCTCACCGCACAGGTCCGACAATACGCCGCAATGATTACTGCAACGAGGGAAAGGATTGCCTCCGGGCGAGCAGTGAAGGAGGAAGACTATTCAACGTATGTTCCTGCCCCATATTACGGCGAGATCTTGTTACTGAACGTCCTTAGCGACGAGAAACTTAGCCTGCATGGTGGTCTGGGTCACACAGGCCGCCCCGCCGAGCTCGTGAGGATTAAGAACGGCCAGGCCATCTCGCTCCGTACTGGTGAAGTCGTTCAACCTGATGATAGCCTGATAGGCATCAAATCTGGCAGCCAGGATGATGAACTCTTACATTCTATGGCTCGTCGCAAAAAGACCGAGGCGGAGAGAGCGAAGCAGATTCAGCGATGCAGCGAATGTGATAAGGAGTTCAAGCGTCCTTGCGATTTGACCAAGCACGAGAAGACTCACTCTCGCCCTTGGAAATGCAACGAGCCAAGCTGCAAATACTCGCAGTACGGCTGGCCTACGGAGAAGGAAAGAGACCGCCACGTCAACGACAAGCACTCCGTAACACCATCGATGTACAAGTGTCAATATTCTCCTTGCCCCTACGAGAGCAAGAGGGAGAGCAATTGCAAGCAGCACATGGAGAAAGCTCATGGATGGGCCTACGTTCGATCTAAGAACAACGGAAAGACAGGCAAGAAACCTGCCAGGATTGGCAAAACCCCGCCAACTCCCCAAATGACCACCCCTGGCTCCCAAATTTTCAGTGCGTCTGGCTCAGAATTTGGAGAACCAACCAGCCCATACTCCACAAGGGAATCCCTCAGCCCTTACATGACTAACCGCTACGGTGCCGCGTCAGCCCATGGCTCCAGTGGCGAGAGTGCCAGCACCTTTGAGTCACCAGCTCTTGGGGTCAACGATACTTTCGCTCCATGGGATCCCAACTTTCAGTGGGACGAGTCATATAACAGACTTACCCCTCAGACCTCCTACGCTCCGAGCTCGCATCGCCTCTCTTTGGATTCTGCTCCTACGGTCCCGCCGTCGTATGAGATGCAGAATGACCCAACCCTGTTCGGAGAAAATTATGACTGGAACAACATGGACTTCACTTCCATGAACATCCAATTAGACACGACGACACCATTAAGCTCCAATGCTTACAGCCGCAACCCCTCTATTTCTTTAGAGCAGCCTCACAGCGCCAAGAACCCTAATCTCTCGCCCGGTGCACAAGGCAACGAGATGCTCTACTCCCCTTACGCCAATGGGGTCGTCGATGAAGGCTATGGCGAATTCACCACCAACGTAGGCAAGCCAGCCAACGACTTCGCTCTGTTCGATGACTCCCGCCCCGCTTCGAGTTTGGGTAATGGAGCCATGAACCTTTTTTCAGACCTGCCTCCCTTTCAGCCATCCACATGGTCTGGACGTGGCACAGATCTCGCGCAGCAGTTAGGTATAAATGAGATGATGCAGCTAGATGAGCAATAGATGATGCACAGATCCCTTAAGAAGTGCTAGCGGCCTTTCCTCTCCTGGTTTTCTAGCTATGAAGGTTTTGACGTTTTCCCCTGGGCAGATGCAATAGCCATGGAGTGGACAGCGGTTAATGGGAGGTAGATAACAGGTTGCTTGGGGGAACACCCACCTTTTCGTACAAAAACCCCAACTCATGTATGTACTTTAGCTAGAAACAACGGGCGACGTCACGCGTTACGAGAGTTTCTAAATATGTCAATCAAGCAGATTCATATATTCGTGGTCACATTATTGTTGAGTCGTGCTCACCATCTTGCTCCTTTGCCAGTTGTGTGGTTGTAGTCCAGAAAGATGAAACAGTGCTGGAACAAGCGTGGCCATTGTCGCATGTCTGGACTGTGATTGGTCGCCGGAACAGCAAGACCCTGGCCGCACGCCTTCACTGCGACAACATATATTTTTCAGAGGCCTGTGGGGGGACAAAGCATCTGCATACAAGGAAGCAGAAACAAGCTCAATATACTCGACATTCTTCACATTCTTTCCATAAAGACGTTCATTGCCCATTTCTTTTGTTCTTCGTTGTCTGGACCGAACTGCATTGTTCTTTCTCATAATATCATCTCTTAGCACGCTGTGACAAATATCTTCTTCTTCCTTCCCGTCAATCATCCACATACCACCGATCTAATACGACGAGCACAATCCACTACATCACAACCATCTCACCTCTCAGAAAACCTCCACCCATCAAAACTTAAGCTCAAAAGTAGTTAATTATGCTCGCCACTACTTTGGCCGCAGCGCTGGCGCTCACCACCACAACCTTTGCTCTACCAACGACGGATCTGAACGACCTTTATACCCGCGCCGACCCGCTCACCGCTGCCTCCCTCCTCACCATCGCCCCAACCTCCAACACCTGCGCCGGCGCAACACACCCTCTCGAATGCAGGACGGCCCAAGAAGCACTGGCGCCGATCCGAGCCTCCCTCGCCACCTACAAGATCACCGACCCAGCGACCCAGGCGGCCGTGATCAGCACCATAGCCCTCGAGTCCGGCGACTTCAAGTTCGCGCACCACTACTTCCCTTCTCCCGTTGCCGGCCAGGGGACGCGAAACATGCAGTCCGCGGCGTACAACCTGAAGTATGCGCAGAGCATACCGGAGCTTGCGAGAGAGTTGCCGGCGGCGCAGGCTGCGGGAGCGGAGAATGTGACTTCGTTGCTGATTTCATATGCGAATTATGACTTCGGTAGCGCGGCGTGGTTTCTGACCAGCCAGTGCGATGCGGGCGTCGTGAGTGGGTTGGCGAAGCCGGGGACGGCGGCGTTCAATGCGTATTTGGGGTGCATTGGAACTTCGCCGAGTGATCAGAGGACACAGTATTATACGAAGGCCCTGAAGGCGTTTGGAATCACGGGGTCGGGTTGAGGGGTGCGGTCTAGCGGCCCAGGAGACCGATGGTCCAGGTTTGGAATGTTCGAGCGGATTGGGGGAGGATGTTGGTGCTTGCTTGTAGATTCGTTTGCAAAATTTCTAATGCATAACTAGGCATTTGGAACTCCTCAATTTTATTACCTTGACTCTCGAGAATCCTTGTTGGCTCCGTGACTATGGTGTAGAAGATCTTCATTGCTCGTTGTGTGGACTTCGATGAGGTCGAATACATCAGGTCTGGGGTCAAGACCCATAACTGGTCATGATTTAGTACATTGTGCTGCCATCTAGGTCATCGACCAGAAACAATGACCTACTAATAGAGCATCTTTTGCATTCTCAATGTTCCCACTATAAGTGAGAAACTTGTATGTTGCTTGGTCTTCGATCAGAGCCAGCATTTGCGCACTGATAATTTCTTCGACTGAATACGTCTCCCAAATGTTGCCGTGAGATCTTTGCACAGCTAGGCTCCACTTGTATAGCCGGAAAGTCTCATCACGCTTCTCTTGTGCACCAATAGGAGCACCACATGAGGAGCAGATCAGTATCCCCTGGCTTGCCTTGGCCTGCGAAATTTAGCACATGTATGTACCTGAAGTATGATCTCGTGAAGCTTGTCGGTCTTTAAAGCCACACAATGAAATACTAAGGCGTCCCAAGACCAACACACATCTTCAAGGGCGCACGAACCCATCCGCATGTGCAATTTCAGCGAGAGTAAGATAAGCACTGTGTGATGGTATTGCTTGGTATAAGTCTTGGGCAATTGTATCGGCGAACCTGCTATGGGACCATGGAAGCGGAAGCAGGCCTCCTTCTTGTTGCCCGTGGACCAAACAAAAGGCGAAACGAGGAAGGGCAGAGCTGGACCTTCCGAAACGCTGACTCACAATTTGACGTACCTGGAGACCAATACAGTCACCCTTGGCGACCAGAAAATGGCCAACATCCACCACTCCAACGCCAGCAGTAGGACCCAAATCGTTAGATGCGGCATACCCTTTCGTACTGCCAGCAGAGATACCATTGCTGATCTCGAGACTAGGCTTGTGGCAATGCCAGAAATCCATCATGTCAGCCCAACCTCCACTCGGCAGATCTTTCCAGTCCGTCAGATCCTTGACGAGCAGATTCCCGCAAGACTGACAAGCAAGTTCCGTCTCCGCTGTCAATTTGGATGCCGGCCATGGCGCTTGCCTGTCTGTCTCGGACTTTGCCAGTGAAGGTAGGCCGACTGCGACGTCGACGCCAAGACGGAACGAGAGCTCCTTGGTCGGAGTCAAAGGAATGTTTAGAGCTGGATCGCGGACAATGTGGCAAGGAAGCTCGATGGTAGCTTCCTCGTCCTCATGTTGCACATGCAATGTCTTCCGGTCAGAACCCACGTCGAAATGAGTGCCCTCATTGCAGTTCGAGGGCAATGTTGCAAAGACGGTAACTTGTCGGATGTTGAGCAGCAGCTCGGCATATACGTAGATCAAAGCCATAATTGCTACAGATGGGAGCCTTCTGGAAGCATCTTTTCACCGCTTGCTCATCGCATGCTGTCCAACTGACAATCAATAACTAGTCATTGACAACTGGAAGAAGAGATCCCTGTGTAATTTGCTGACTAAGATGCCATGGACGCTTAGCGTGGACAGCTGGCCGTCGATCTCCCGCCTATCATACTAGTAGTGAGTGTGGGGAAGCTTCGGACCGACATTTTGTCTCTGGAGAATGATCGTTTGTCTCTGCTCTCCAGAGTAATTGCTTCGACGTCAAGTCCTTCGCTTCAGGTGAAGCTCGTGCTCACGTCTTGCATCATGTTCTCTTCTTTCGCATCCTTCTCCAACCCGTTCAGTCTGCCCCGCTTCCTCGGAGGCAACCCCGGGCACGCGATAGATCTCGAACCAGTCCCATTCCACGAAGTCGAGACACAGCACAAGAAGCAAGCTCGGACTCTCAAACACCTCCTCAAGCTAAATCATGCGAATCACGCAATCGTTTACCACAATCTCCAATTTCACAACCATATGCCCCACGTGAGTATACTATTACTGACATGATTGCGTTGAGTCAGCTCATGTAGCATGACAGATTCTAGGATCAGCGTATGTGTTAGGAGCTAGCTCGGAGCACATGGACAAGATCTATGAGAAAGAATCGAAGGAGCTAGAAGCATGGCAAGATTCTCCAAACGAGATTTCTGATTTCGACTGGCGAGATTATCTGGGTGATAGGAGGTGGGGTGCTTATACTGTATGACGGAGAATTTGATCCTGAATCTTGACAGGTATCAACGTGCATACGTCGATTTCTTCGAAGACCAGCTCGTGCTTAGTGGCTACGATTGGAAGAAGGTCCTGGGTGAATACCTCTTCACTGGCAAAGCGCCGCTTATCAACTGTCTCATCGGAGGGCGTATGTATCCAATCCTTCCAGCTATTATTTATTCAACTAGAACCTCTCATAGTGGGACACCCTCTCATTCACCTTGGTTACGCCTACGAGATCTCCTCTCGCGAATTGGCAATGGAAGCCCTCGGTCTTGCCACCACCTCGTATAACTTCCTCCACAAATACCTTGACGATGACTCTTACACCAAGCCTTCCAATTACAGCACTTCCTCTCCGATCGAAATACTGCGGAAGGTCGCGGAAGACAAACGTTTCGACAATGTGTTTGACCACCAGGGCGCTGACAACATTGAGCCCTTGTTTGAAAATCATGAAGCTGTAGTGTTGGAACATTGGAATGCGTGGCATTTACCGAATCCAAAGAAACAATTTGAGGATAGCCAGTATGCAGCCGTTGCGTTGCTAGTGGCTTCCCATGAGCCTAGGAGCAGCAACCCTTATGATTTCTTCCTTGTCCACCTGCTAACGACAAGCCACGCGGTACGAATACTACTACCGTTGATACCAGCAAAGTTTCACGTGGCGCTTGTCAGACAGTGGTGGCTGCTGACCCTAGCCGTGTACATTGCGCAGATACGACCCATGGTAGCCGTGGAATATATAACGGAATACGATACTGAGGGTAAAGATTGGGATTGGGTAGACAAGCAGGCTTTGGGAGGCAAATGGTCGATGGATGCACATTATGTAAAGGGACTGCGGGCAATGAAGGTGGCTGCAGAGACATGGGGGGATGGCCAGCAGTACTACCTGAAAGCTGCGTGTCGGCTGGGGACCGAGTTTGATGGATGGGGTGGCTTTGGGCCACTCGAAGCCGGGGGCAGACGGGGCAGTGCTGGTGGTCAAGGATACAATTAACATGATGATATGCGACTGTGGGAGGGAAACTGCGTCAACTTTACCCCGCTGTACCTATGGCAACACAGCTTTTACTTCAGATCCTACTGGGAGCGTGATTGAACTTGGAAGGGACTTGATTTCTATTGTTGAGTAGCTGTATTGGAAATTCGATGATAACTTGAATGAGGCTATGTCTCCCTCCTCCTCGACAAAATTTCGGTGACTTCACGCGTTCACTGGCCAGATTTCAAAGGTCTTCACTGTACTTGCGTCCTTGCCCACGATAAAATCTTAGCAACATCCTTTCTGGTACCTTTGATAGCCCAGGCAATTCTTGCTTCCGGGCCTCCTTCCACATAGATCGGGTCATCGACACTACTACCGGAGCCAAGAAAGTTGATCGTCGTTAGGATTGCGCAACCAAATAGGATTGACTCCACATTATCGGTCGACAGCCATTTTGCGTTCCGAATGTCAAGCTTTTCTAGATGTGGTAAATTCGTCAGATGCTGTGTGATTGCATCCGTGCTGATAGGATAGACTTCTGTGCTGGACTGTGTCCAAGACCTTGGGACGTCAGAGACAAAGACCATTGATGAAGCAGCAGTGGCTGGGAATGCAGTTGAGGTGACTACAAAGTCCTCCAAAACCGACTTGAAATGTAGATTGACCCGTCTGTTCGACATCAGCATGGCAGTAGATGAGATGCCAATTGTGAGCATTTACCTGAGGTTTCTGCATGCGGTGAGTACGTGCACAATGGCTCCTACAGGGATACCCATATTGCAAGAGGATTTCCTCAGGAACTGGTTGCATCTTGGGTGTGTTGCGCTCTTGCTAATTATCCTTGCCTGTACTCGTGGCTGCGCTTGCGGGGGACGAGCAGCATAGAGCGGTACGCTTCTGTACTTCCACTCCATCCAGCCCGCTAGCTCCTCTATCCGATGATCGTCTTCGTGGCTATCCCATAGACCAAACGAGCGCACCATACCCGCATAATGCCTTGAATGTGAAACTGTTGTGACGAACTGAGCGAATCTGTAAGTACTTGAGAATCTTGGAGCTTTGTAAAGATTCATAGCTGCTGCCTCAGACAATGCCGTGCTTGTAAGGAGCAGTGCGTAGAGCTTCTTCTGAGTTAGATAAGAAAAGATCTGGTCCTTGATCTCGGATGGTAGAGACTCTAGGGGGAACCCAACGAAAGCCATCTTGCTTTTGAATGACCTGAAGCTTGATAGGGCCTAGGAGAGAAGGTGAGGGATAAAGTAGTATCCTACATGTACATTTGCAAACTTTGATGAGCTCAGAGAAAGCGGAGCGCATTGGGCGGAGAAATTTCTGGTAAGCCGCCCATCAACTCTGCTTGAACGAGATACGAGACGCGTGGACAGTGGGTCACCAGCGGTACGCAACCTTTTGATCGTCAGTACGGGAATTGCAGGAGCTTCCAGAGTCTTCGACTTTCAGACTAGAATATCGCGATATCAGTGGATGACTCATAGTTGGAGTTAAGTAGAGGGTTGTGTCTTCGTTCACTTCAAGATTGGCGCTAGTTCTAGTAATGCAGACCATAGGGCTGTGTCTTGGCGCTGATACCCTTGACGCAACTTCTCCCTTTGTTCTATTCGTACGTTCGATCAGCGATGCCAATCTCACCTCAAACCCCTAACGTCCATGCCTATGTATACAGAGCGTAGATCTGTATCGGGCCTCTTCGGCGCGACCAGCTTCCCGTCAAGATGACCAACGTGTATGGCGCAGATGCCCCATCCATCAAGGTGGAATCCGCTCAACATGACGCCAATGGGCAAGACGTTCGAATCAAGCCTGATCCAGACAACCTAGGCGCCTCGCCCGGCCCTCAACTGGAAGACGATATCTATGAAGATGCGGGAGATCTCGACTTTGCGGGAGCGGAACAGGGCTTCTATCTCACAAAGCTTCCCAATTTTCTTTGGGATAGCTTATCGAAGCTTGACGCCAAGCAGGAAATTCAAGTCGGCACGATCAGAGTGGAAGGGGATATGGACAACATCAAGAGGGTCTGACTACATTTACCCCGTTCATAATACCCTCACTGACATGTAGTCTACAGATGAGTCTCTTCTTGACCCCACAAGCTGCGACCATCCACCAGCTCCCAAGAGAATACAACATGCCTATCATCGAACAGGACTCAATCAACACGTTCGTATTCTCAGAGAAGGATTTACCAGGTCACAAAAAGTATACACCTGGTCGAGCGCCGCCTCGATCCCAAGATCGCAGGAAGGTAGAGAAGCCCAGGGCGCCTGGGAAACCTTTCACCAGATTTATACCGAGTATGTAGGTCTTTATGCGTCTCAATGCCTAACTTGCTGATGCAGCAGGAGTAGAACAGACGAGTCTATCAGGCCACATCCAATCCGAGTTTAATTGTCTTCCTGTTGAGAACAAGGAATTCCAGCAATATTCCCTTAGAGAGAACAATCGGAGAGAGGCTCAAAAGCCAAAGATAAAACCCTGGCTCGGTGGGGACGTGGTAATAGATGGGGAGCCTACGAATTACTTCGACGGCCTCATTGTAAGGATACTAATCTTGTTGGCACGTGCGAAAAGACGCTTACAGCACTTCAGTCGAACACGCAAAACACGAGGAAGAAGAACAAGGAAAAGACCGCCAGAATAGCGCAGAACGAGCTAATGGACCTCATCTTTGACTGCTTCAAGGATTTCAAGTACTGGACTCTTGCAAGCCTGAGGGCTAGATTGCGCCAGCCGGAGTCTTTTCTTAAGGAGACACTTGAAAAAATCGCAATCCTTATGCGTGCTGGCACAATGACGGGGAAGTATCAGTTGAAACCTGAATACACCAAAACCGACGCTGGAACATTCGACAATGTCAAAGCAGAGGCTGCACCTGAGATGGATCCTAGCGTGCTTGGGATGGCGGAAGACGACGAAGATGAAGAGATGGAGGATGTGCTAATTTGATACTCAAATGCTTTACTATTTGCGATCTTGCACACACTTCTAGATATTTAGCATAGCGATGGGGTTCAGGAGAAATGTTTCATCTGCGTTCGCTCTGACACGCCGATGGCACGTTCTTGTGTAGCATGCCACCCTAAATGAAGTCCCAATCGAGTGACCGCAAAGCAGAGAAGTGAGACTTTTCTTGCGGTGCTTACCGACTGGCCTTTTTGTACGGACCGCATCAGGACTAGTGTATCTGTAGCGGCTGATGAATAATAATCTTTGTCCCCTTTCAACCACCATCACCGTAATTATAACACGCTTTATCCCCACCATCTGCGCAAACTGTGCTTTTCACGGCGCCCAACTGACTGATTGGAAGCATGTCGGAGGATCAGGATTTGCTGGCTCGCATAGGCAAGCTTTCTGGTACGTTTGCTCCAACGAAATTTCGCGTATTTACTCATACACAAAGGCCATATCAACCATTACAAGACTCAGAGCCCATCGATCCAGTCTGGTGTAGCGTATACATTCAAGCAGCCTCAGGCCTGGAACACATTTATGTCAGGTGCTTCAAGTTCTAGCACGCCCTGGCCAACGTCTCGCGGTGCCTCATATAGTCGTGGGCGAGGCCGAATTGGCAAGGTTGCTGTCAATCCTCATCGGAATCGTACACTTGTCTTGAACAACAAAGCCGGGACGCACGCCCAAGGTAATGAAGAACCCAATTCAGATTCGCACCAGCTAGGTACAAATCTCAGCACATCTGGGCTCCGTGATGGAAATGAGCCCTCGCAATCGGCAAACGGCTGGGTCACAAAGCGTGATCGACATATGCAGCTCATCAACACTTCCATCTTTGACAAAGAAACGCAAGTCCGTAATAAAGCTATAGAGGAGACTCGGAAACAGAAGGCTCTTCGGAAGGACCAGCGAGAGAAACAGAAGATTGAGAGGCATCTGAAGACACTTGCTCCTCACAACAGTGGGCATGCTATAACTACTCGTACAGTTCACGAGGTCACAATTGATGGGCTTCGCTTCCACGTCCTTGATGGTGGTAGCAGGCTCGCTCGCGTCCGCGGTAAGATCTCTCCATGAAGGAAGCTATCTTCTGTTGAGCTCACGGCTCCCAGGCGCAACGGATTCTGCGAGCACTACGCCCAAACGAGCAAATATCGGAGGGGTGACTTTCCTACGAAGCAAACACGGCAACCTATACCGCTCGGGAGTGGTCAAAGCCAAGAGGTAAGTCTACGCTTCCTCTTGGATGTTCTTTGTGCTGCAAGGACGTCGAAGTGAAGTGTCTCTTGGCTGACCGTCACGGGTCAACTGGCAGATTCAAGAAAATACCCGAGCTTTGCAAACGATTTACTCCAACCGGTACCCTTCTCTTTACTCCGCCCAGCTCGAGATCCACAGTGGAAAACAGTCACTACCCGCATAATACAACTTTTGTACAACACTAACGGCAACTCTTCGTTTTAGGACATTGCCCCAAAGGTCCACTATGCCCTTATATTCACGACAAGGACAGACTTGCCATGTGCAAAGGATACCTTCAAACCGGCAGCTGCCCGGCTGGCGAATTTTGCGACCTCTCCCATGACCCTAGCCCAGAACGAGTTCCTGCCTGCCTGCATTTCCTTCGTGGTAAATGCTCCAATGCGACCTGTCGCTACACACACGTTCGTGTAAGCCCAGCGGCTCCTGTCTGCAAAGACTTTGCTGTCCTCGGCTACTGTGGCAAAGGAAAAGAGTGTCCAGAACGTCATGTTCATGAATGTCCCGACTACGCTAACACTGGGGTATGCCGCAAGCGCAGATGCCATTTGCCACACGTTGACCGAGCTGGACAAATGAGAAAACATGCTGCTAACGTTACAGATGTCACTATCGGCTCGGCAGACGATGACGATAGTGATCTAGTAAGTGATGACGACGACACAGATAGCGACGATGTCGATTCAGATGGTCTGGAAGACGATCCGACGCAGCTTCTGGATGATACAGCTTCCCAAGCTTCCCATGCATTGTCTCAACAGCAAGACTTTGTGCATTTATAGAATTGTGGCGTCGCCGCGGACTACGCGAACAAGCGTCTTGACGTGGCGATCTAATCGAAAAGTGTACCATAGCACAGTGATGATTCACGAGGTTTCAATGCGCATACCCATGGGTAGCATGTCCAAGAGAAGGGGTCTCATCGATTCTTTCGGGCGCTTCGTTGGTCCGCTTTGTCTCATGTTTCAACAGAGCAAGCATGGGGTGCTTGGAATGGTCTCTTGCGCCCACGCCGTTGTCTCCTAATCGTATCTCCAATGAGCGTCAGTGAGGCATTCATGGGTCTCATAGTCCATTCATAGTCAATACCAATAGACAGGTTCTCGAGAAAGTTGAGGCCCAGGCCAGCAATCCAAAGCCTTGCTGCGTGCTACGAAAGGGTGCCATGTGCTTTTCAATCTATAAGCCAGCTCGCGAGTGACACAAGAATTCGTACATTCAACCCCACCAACATTAGGGGCTCCCTGCGCCGTGGCATGTACGGATGCTTGGCGAGCCCACGCAACCTACTAGCTCGCAGGAGGTTCCGACGGTTCCTTAGCGACGTTGTCTGCAATGCGGCCAGCCGCCGTGCAGCTGAGAAAGCTTCTAACTTCTAGGGAACGATAGCGGGTTGTGAGGCTGACGCACGCCTGCGTGCTTAGATTTGTTTCAACCTTTGGAGAAATCTCTCTTTATACAAGGCGCAGTCGGGATTGCATTGCTGAGCATCAATCCCACGATCGAGATCATCCGTTGCCACACTTGCTACACAACAAAGCCAAGATCGCGGCTCAACTTCATCAGTAGCTATGCTTTCCTGCGTGCATCATGCGCCACCTGAGAGATTCGTCGCTGGATGGGTCATTGAGGCAGGCCTTGGAGACCATGGAGCCCCTGGGGAAGGCTTGGCATGACGGTAGGAGCTCCAGATGTCATCTGTCAAAGGGGCTGTCAGGTGTCATATGGACATCACTTGCACCAAAAGCAGGATGAACAATGTACGGCCCGGGAAAATGAAAGTGTGAAGCTACGAGAGGGCTCCAAGGTCAAAGGAGGGCTCGGAAGTGCTTCGGCCTCCAGATCCAAGCAATCCTGTACGTAGTATTGCTGCCACCAAATGAAGGCCAGGAGGACATAGTGATGGCCTCAGCAGTGAGTGAAGCTGTGAGTACAAGCCATGTGTGAAATGCTCCCAAAGAGAGAGATGGAATAACTTTGGGCAGCTATCGCGTACAGAGAAAGTAAAGCAGCCTCACACCAGGCAGATACCTCCAGAGCGTGGAGGGAAAAAGAAGCCATGCCGATGATGTGAATATTGTCTGACAACCATGGCCAACCATGTCATCTTCAGTCATGGCCGCCTTGCTTTTGCTCATCCTCTTTGGGCTCGCTCTCCCATCTGTGCACCCAAGCACGCACGCACGGAAGGGCAATGTGAATGTACTGTGTATGGTCAACTGTAGAGGTCATGCAGTGGCAGCAGCAGGGCAGCAGTCAGAAGCGGGGTTCGGTAGCGTTGGATATGTAGGGCTCAGCTGCCACACTCCCGATTGGCCGCGACTCCTTGGTACCGTGGCGCTCCATGCATGACTACCCAACCTAACTCGATCAGTTTGCAGGCGTTCGCTCAGGGTTAACCCTAGGTTGCACTCTATTTCCAGCCTGCCGTACCCAGTAAAGTAAAGTACTCCGTACTAACCGCGCCAGACCTCCCCACGCTAAGCACGAACGAGACTTACTACAGGCCGAATAGCGATAATCGATCACACACTTGCGTCCTCCGTTTGCACTCCATCGCATACTATCAAAGTACTTCCAACTTTCCTCGCTTGATCTCCCACACGCCGGTACGGATCGCCCACTTAGATTTCCCTCGCTCCCATCGTATCATCTGCTTTAGCAGCTGCCCCAGGCTGGGAAGGCTGGGCCGGACTCCCCCCCCCCCACTACCACATCGGATGCGTGCATCACTAGTCATAAAGCTGCTGCTATCTTCTTCTTTCCCCAGTCCCATTCCGGTGTCAACTTGGTCAATCCTTTCTATTATCTTCACCTCTGCTGGGCATTTGCCTCCATGCTACACTTCTAATATCTAAATCAACTGCACCGTCATCTATTTCCAGCAGTTCACCACCGCCAAGCTTCGTACAAAGTCTGCTTGATCGGGACCGACGATCATCCCAGAATTATCCCCGCCTCTCGCTCACCGCCTATTCTGGAAATCTCGAACCTCAAACAAGCCTGCCATGGCTGCATCGGCCCACAACCAAGTTTACTCAAATGAGCCGCAACCTCCCCTGCATTGGCACAAAGGGCTTGCCGAAGAAGTAGAAGACGACGGTACCCTCGAGGACAGCTTACTTGACTCCACTTCCTTTAACATGGCTGCTGCAGAGCACAATCAACGGCGAGCGTCTTTTGCTGGCAGTGCTTCGCTCGTCTCTCCCACTCAGCAGACATGGACCGACTTTCCCTACCACCCTGAACCTACCTCCAACTATCCCATGAGCAGTCATCACCCGACAGGCCTCTTTCCAGAGCACGCCGGCGCCCAATATCCCCACCATGACGGTCCGCAATTCGCCACTTACTCAAGCCAGATGGTGCCCTGGCAACAACAGACCAGTTTGGCACCCGATGCGACCAATACCGGCTTCAGTACCTTCCCATCCGAGGTCGATACCATCAAACCGGAGGCGCCATATACCGGCGACGTTGACCCTACCCAACATGCAAGCAGCGCTTACGGAAGATTACCTGTACAGATGGATTCCGAATACTCCCAATACCCTGCATCGGCTGCTTCCCCTCAATGGTCTACATCGTCCTCGGATGCCGTAGAAAAGATACCTCGGAGTGGCCAATTCAATAGTCCAATGTTCAACCACAATCCTCCCCACCTACGACGTGATGGTGTGCGCAAAAAGAACGCTCGCTTCGATATTCCAGAGGGACGCAATCTCCAGACTATCGATGAATTGATCAACAGCGCCAACCCGAACAACGAGGACGAGATCAAAGAATTGAAGCAACAGAAGCGCCTTTTGAGAAATCGACAAGCAGCGTAAGTTCACCACTTGCGCCTTCCTGGTTGGCAGTCTGAAATGCTAACATCGATCTAGTCTCGACTCTAGATGCCGCAAGAAGCACCATACCGAAAAGCTGGAAGAAGAGAAGAAGCATTTCCTCGCTGCTATCGACCGACTTGAAGATGACAATCGGAATTTGCTCGTGAATGAGCAGCGGTGGATGCATGAGCGACAGCAATGGCACCAATATTCGGAAAACCTCTTGCGAGAAAAGGAAGAGCTTCTACGCCAACACACCTTGGAGACCGCTGAGCTGCGCCGGAAAAACAGTTACCTAATGGAGGAAGCCCACAGGCTGGAGGGAGCCGCGATGTCTGCTCAGCCGAGCTCTACCGGAGTATCCGCCGGCTTCCCAGAATTCGAACATCTTACGATGGATGGCAGCCCCTTTGACGATTTCTCCTTCATCGACAACCCAGGCTTGGACATGGAGACTAAGTCGGAGTCATCTATTGTCATGCAGCCGAAGAGAGCAAGTCCCATCCTGACGAACGCCGAAGACAAGTCGGCTGCTTCTGGTCTCCTGTTGATGCTCCTCCTTTGCGGGGCCTGGGTTGCGTCGAAAAGTACCTCATCAACAAGCGCTCCTATCCCACGCATGTCAGACGATGTTCGAGTAGCATCTGCAGTGGTGTTGGAGAATATATACAAGGATGCTGGTCTCCAACCCCAGGTTTCCGCCCTGACAAATGTTGAGCCTGCCGGTATGAAACAGCCTGGAGCTGCCCGTGCGTCCGTCAGCTCTCGGACCACCTCATCGCCCCTTGCAGCAATGCACCACGACCTTACAACTCCAAGCCAGCAACAACAGCGAGACCAAATCTTCTCGCTGTCTGTGGATCAGTACAATCACATCACCTCGGACGATAGCTACGATGAGCAATTGGGTCCGACCCAAGCCCTACGAAAGCGAAACTTGGGTGACGCCCTCGCTGCCATGCGAGCCCAGAAGCAAGGTCCTGCTGCTGAAGTATATACACGCTCGCTGATGCTGGACAAGGTGCCTGTGGACGTCGTCAGGGATTTTGCACGGATGATGGAGGATAGCAAGAGGGCAGAGCCCCTCAACCGAGAGTACGAGTGTAACCCGAATGGGCACGGATCCGCATGGAATAAAGGCAGAGCGGGAGAATAGTGGAGCGTTGGGGATACGAAATAGGGATTCAATGCCAAAGGCCCAGAAGGCTGATTCGGGGGCCCGGGAGAGATGAGGAGAACAGAACTCACGGCGACCAGAATGATTACGACGAAAATTCAACCTCACGAACAACTAACCACTACGAAGAGCAACCCATTCATGAAGAGCAATCTTCCACGATTACGATTTCCATTCGATGACTTTACGATAACGACCACAGCAAGATTCAAGACGGCGTTCAGCACGCACAGTACCCCGCAAGGGGCCAAATACCAACTCGACGGCTTTTTGATCTTTTACGAAACGAACATTTGCAAGTGAAAAGCGAGCGAGTTCTTGAGCGATATCTTCACTTTTCCTTTTGTGCTTTGAAGTTGAAATGGGATGAGCGAGGAGGTAGAGGTGAGACCGAGGAGTCTGATGGTCATTGGGCAATTTGATTTGCACAGAGTGTGAGAAGTGAATAGATTGGTTGGAGATGACGCTATAACCTCACATGAATCTACATACTCATTCCTCAACCTCCTTGCATTCCGAAGTAGCCATCACCAAATAGTCTGACAAGATGACATGCTACGAAATCCGTTGCGTCCTCATCAAAGGCTTCATTCACCGCCCTGCCCTAAAACCACGGAGCCGATTATACGCCTGCCGTGTCCGCGAGGTCCGCCCTGTACTCCAAATCCGGTACCTGCATCCAGCGCAGGCACATATAGTACACATCTAGCCTGTACGCCTGGATGATCGACGGGGTCCAGCCCCTGACGTCTACCGTTCCAACGCGATCTCAGAAGCGGCCTTGACTCGTATCCTTCGATCTTGGATTGTACTTGTCTTTCCATATCCTACTTGCCCCCAATAATAGAACATGTTAGCTTCACAAAGATGATCGACAAGCGGATAATGTGAGACTCGGGTATGTAGTTGATGATCGCTCGACAAGTCTTTCCACCTTCCACTCTTCCATTGTGTGCTAGGCTCGCACGGCCGTGAAAAAGGCAAGGAGAGGCTTGAAGGGGCGGAGCCGGACGAGGCTTCACCGCTCATACAAAGAGAGCCGGGATGGTTTGGGAAGGTGAGGGCCAATCATCCAGGTTTGACCCGAAACGGATGAAACATGATCGCCACAAGGCTACCACTACCAGAACCAATACACGTTTGCCAAATTCGGATTGTGTTTCTAGCGAAGCAGTGGAGGAGAAGGAGACATTGGAGCAGGGTTGGGCAAAGCCGGAAGGAGGCCCAGAGGAGGAAAGGCACGTACCAGGAATTGCCCAACGTTTTGCTGCCGTTCTTTTCGGCGAGCCGGTAGTATTGCGCCGCTGTGTACTATGAGCGTGTTAGCAGCAATCAGGGACTTTGTGACATGCGTTGCTGCCCGATGTGATGTCGAAACTGAGAGCGAAGAGTATGGGTGTGAGGAATCGAGGACAGCGAATGACGATGGGGAGGATATGTTGGCCACGGGTGTCTGAAGGTCGTTCTGGACCACCATCGCCAATATCATAGCTCGGCCATACAGGGTGTGAAAGAGCGTAGTCCGCCTCTTATTGGCAGACGTAGCTTTGGGCTGACTCCTTTGGTCTTTCCATACCGCGAGCGACCGACAGGGAAAGACTTACTCGATCTTTCTTCCCACCGTACCCATCATCGTAGCACCTTGCAACCTCGTTCATTGCATCAGTATCACCAAGATTCGCAGCGGTCTCATAATACTTCCTCGCAGCTACAGCATCTTTCCCTACTCCCCACCCGTGTCTGAAGCTGTTCGCGAGCTCGTAGATTGCAAGAACCAGCTCGCCCTTTGCCGCGCCTCCTTTCTTTATGCCAGAAGAAAGAGCGACCGATTCAATGTTTGCTGACGATGCAGCTGCTCTCGAAAGATATTGGATCGCGAGCGGAGGATTCGGAGGTATACCCCAGCCGTGGCGGAGAGCAAGACCATACATGATTTGGGCCATTGCATTGCCTTCTGCCAAGCGGCCGAACATGGCTGTGGATGCGGATAGGTCGCCAGACTCATGGAGGCGAATGGCTTCTTGGATGTTCTCGTCACCTTTGGCGGAGCTGACGCTGCGGGTCACGCTCGGACGATCTCCAAGGTGAGCCTGTCCGTGGGCATGGATGTTCTGACTGGGGGTCACCGGTCCATTGGGATGCCCATCCTGAGACGTCGGCCGTGCGTTAGGGTTGCTGTTTGCCAGGATTGTAGCTCTTTCTTCCCATTTCGCCGCCTGATCTTCTGCCTCAATGGAAAGGTCCTTGATATCTGGAAGGTCTGAAGGCACATTTATAGAGTTCTGACTGGAAGCTCGTGAATGTAAATGTAGTCTTTGAGACAATCTTCGCTCGCCCTTATCACCTTTGCTTGAGACTGGGGACGTTGTAGAGGCATTAGAAGCACTCCGTAAGCGCTGAGATGTATTAGAAGCACTCCTCAAGCGAGACAGCCTCTTGGAGATAGAGTGATCCTCTGCAGAAGCTGAGACAACGTTTTCATCCGCGAATGTAGGGGGTCTTATGAGTTCTTGGGTGTTGGTATCAGAGCGCATGATGGTGAACGGTGGAGGAGAATCCTCTCGAGGAGGTGCGTCGGCGACTGTAGGCGTGACATCCTCCGCGATCTTCTCCTTTTTCTTGAAGACGTCCTTCAGCGTCATGTTTGCTACTGATATAACGGGGAGTAGGGGGACCGATGTTGTTGGGATTCTTGGAAAGGGTAGGCAAGGAGTAAGGTATCCCTATCCGCGTGGCATTCACCTAATGCGGATGCTTTCTCTGTAGCTTCTGAGGCGCCTCTTGAAGGTATTTGGAGTCATTGTTGGGTCAGAGCTGGAGAGCGGAGATGGACCAAGCCTCCGCAAAGACGTTCGGCTCAGCCCCAGGATTTCGCTTGCGCTCGTCACTCTTACCAGAGAAATATTTCCTTCATTATTCAATTGCATCTGGCTGCGACATGGGCCAAGTCAGGTCTTCAGACCTCTCATTGATTGTTTAATTTGCAAAGCCGGGGAGGGTAGCCAATACTCAGTCGACGGCCACGATTGTGCAAGTCGGTACCTCCGTACGCACCAGGGAACCACCCCATATGATCAAGAACGATCCCAACCAGCCGCGGTCTGGGTGCACTCGTACGCAGAGGTTCCAGATGTCGTACAAGGACTGGTAGCTCGCAACATATGGGAACCAATATTACGATGACGACTGGTGTCGTAGAACGCCGCAACGATGTATCCGATGCACCCGAGACTCGACTGATACAACGATGCTTCTGTGCAACGATTGAGTAAGTCGACTTTTACGTCCAGCGTTGCAACAGTTTGAGACTCGTTATGTTAGTCGCAAAAGCCCGCTGCTCGGTGGTGAACACAAGTCAAGTCAGCATCAAGCTTGCCTCATACAGTCTATTGGACAAGTATGTCAACCGTAGGTTAGTGGAGCATTATAAGTGGATCGTGTTGAGAGCTCTATGAGAATCTCTAGGACCCTATGCAACAACATCTACTCCAGATAGGCTGTGGAGCTAGGCGATGTTGCCACAGCAGAAGGTGGGTCTTCTTCTGCCATAATTCCTTAAGCATGAGTCTCTTTGAAACCTATAGCGAAGCCTCTTTCCGTACATGGGGTTATCCATAGTGCGCTGGATCACTGTGAAAGCTTCGTGGTCACCCTACAAGCATCTTGCCGCTGCTCTCGAGCACTGTTACAAAGTTCGTAACATACGCAATCACTCTATGAGTCAAGGCATTTCACTGTCTACTTGCTCGGCAAATTCGGTCTTGCTATTATGTTGCCACCTTGCCGAGAGATTCGTCCCCATCTTTGGCTGTTGCCAAGTAGGTACGGAACATTGGATATATAGCCATGTATGGACTAGTCCTTCTCCGTTCCCTCCATACCGCCCAGCTCGTTCTCCACTCTCCTTCAGACAAGCAATGCAAAGCTTGAACCTTGTTCATTTTATATATAAAAGAGTGGGTCCGTTACCCCATCCTTAGGACTCCACGTTTTCTCAATACTTGTCCACAAAAACTTACTTAAAGCGTGCAATCGCCGTGTTCTCTCATTTCCTTTTCCCATTTCCATTCACATCTCGAAAAACAGCTTGTTGTAGCACTCTCAGGACTTGATTGATATCCACGCACAACCGTCTCCCATCTGGGCCTTCGCTCTCGTCGCACTTTTGTGTATTCTGACGGCAGTGTCAGCGCTGCCAGAAGTTCTTCCCCTTGTCGCCGTTATAGACCCTCATGCCTTAAGCCATTGGCATAACGGCACAATCGGTTGGAACACCACTGGCGATCATACTCTCAGCCCCCCTTCCGTCACGATGATTGCCTCGCCAGAGACTACGTCACCTCTGATCAATTTGACTATCGCCACCTCGTCGACACTGCAGTCCTCATTTGCAGCGATGTCCCCACTGCCGAAGCTGTCGTTGTCCGGGTCGCTCTTCCATTCTGCCATCGTGAGAACCAACAGTGAAAGCAAGCCTGCTCCTCTGGCGTTCAGCTCTCGTCCTGCAATGGCCTCTGTCGCGTTGTCCATACCATCATCTACGTCTTTTCCGGTGGATTATACCACAGGGAAAATCTCTAGTGAAGGGAAATCTGCCTCGCCATCGTCCAGCTCCGGTTTGGCCACGGAAACATTTGCTGTGTCATACACGCCATCAAATGTCGATGGCCCCACTACAACAATCTTTGCTCGTGGATACATGCCTGCCTCCTCGTCTTCTGGGTCCAGTGTGGCAGATACAAATGATGTCACATCGTCCCAATGATTTCCAGTGGACGATTCCATCGCAACGATTATAGTCAGGGGACACACAGTCCTGCTTCTTCCCACTCCGACAAACAGTCCATCGACAACCAAACATTACGCTTCGCCCACGCCCTGGATTGAAACAACAAACACCACGCAACATCCGAATCCTGATAAGGTCAAGAAGATTGTAGGCATATGTATTGGTTCTAGCGTCGCCGCTGGTGGCTTTAGTTTTACTATCAAGAAGGGCGTCTGGATGGCCCTGGAGAAGGCTCAAAAAGTGCATCCGGACTGGAGCAAGAAGAAAGCGATAGATTATCTCATTAGGTTCAGCCACAGCACTGACTCATCTTGGAGTAGTGAGTCTACTGACAGTTCCGATTTTTCTGACAGTTCCGACTCCTCGGATAGCAGCTGGAGCAGTTTCCCACCTTTTACGGAAATAGAGGGACGGGCTTTGGCTCAAGTCGAGAGCTTCCTGATACGGGAAGAAGTCCAGAATTCTGGGTCTGTGTTTGAGCCTGAGCCGGCAGGGCAGGTCCGCTCCGTGGTTGGAGACGATGCTTGGGGAAAGCCTTTTGCGCCACCTGGCCCAATAGGTCAACCATTGCCGATCGACCTTGGGCGTGGCAAAGACATGGGAAAAGACAAAGAAATCCAGGAAGCATTGACTCTGACCTGAGCTCTGACCACAAGACCAGCTGGGATTCAGAGACCTTTGACCCTGAGACGGCGACAACAGGTCCTCGAGATGCGAACACTGCCACCATCATGACTCTCATCAATGGAAATACTGTTTTGATTCTTCCGCCGGGAGCCACGCGTGCCCCTCTGCGCCTACCGGCAGTCGAGCAAAACACTCATTAGAAAGTCGAAAGGGGTCCGGTATCAAATGCGACCGTATCAGACGGGACCGCATCGAATATAATAGGATACACACCACCCGAAGACAATTCAAGGGCTATTGCAGCAAGCATGATCGCCCCGCTGCTGAGCGCCCCCACACTTTTGTCATCAGCTTTGGTATCTACAAAGCCATAAGAGAGTGGGTCTTTCATGACAGTGCCATAAAGAAGGCCGAGGAGGCGAAGAACCTAGCAGATGTCTGGAAAAGATGATTCGGGTGCAGGAGAGGATACCACTAAATCTGGAGGAAGGAAACGAGATTGCTCAAATCGAAAGCTTTCTAATGATGAGAGAGCGTTACAATCCTGGTGGTACTTACACGAGGAACGAGATGAGGCAAAGAGGAAGAGTCCTTGGTAGAGATGCTCTGTCTTTCTGGAAACAGCCTACCATCGAAGGCCTTCCTGAAGAATCAACGTTTTTGGCTCAGCATGGGGAATCGAATCTTTTTGGGAAATATGGCCAGGCAAGACCTGCACCTCGTCCTTGGCCCAAGAAGGTAAGCCATATTCTTGCTTAACATCTTGCTCCAGATGATCAATCTTTAAGCCACATGGAGGAATGCTGACTCCGATGTCATCTAGAGGGGACCCGCACTAGATGACATCGGAGTCAGCATCCGCCGGGTCTAACATCTGAAGGCCAGACCAGCCAGACCCAAGTACGCCTGCCACAGATCCGCCTGAGCCGTCAGATGGATATACTATGAGCGGTGGTCTTGGAAACCCTCCACCAGATGATGGGGTATCTCCAGGCGGTGTACATGGAGGTCCTCCAATTGGGCCTTGGAGGTGGATTCCTGATTCGCCTGATCCTGACGACGGTTCTGATCACCACAGTGACGACGATGGCCAGCTGAAGCCCATAGGGTCAGGATTACGGTCTTCAACATTGGCATCGAAGCCTAGGAAAACAGTACATTGGCAAACACCTTTGACTTCGATAATTCCAACTTTGATTCTTCGGGCTCCAGGCGGTGGTGCTGATGACAACAAATTTTCGAACCATAGTTCTCATGACGACACTCTCACAAATGAGCGGTCATCACTACAACGGACAATGCCGTCATCCATGACTTCGACTTTTCCAACGACTACTAAAGTTTTCAAGACTGATGAGCACAAGCCTTCAAGTCCAGCCACAGAAAGCGTGAAGATTGCCGGACAACCTACGATTACTCGGCTGCAAACTTCGACTGAACAAAACGTGGCCGCCACTGGACAGCCTACGAATTCTCCGCCGTTGAACCCGGATGGACCAAGTGAGAATTCGACCAGGCAGCCTCCCACTGTTTCGACTTTGATCGGGTTGTGTACAGCTGCGGACTGTATGTCCTCGATACGACCGACTGCAACCGAGCACGATTCGGTATGGTTACATTTTATATCTTCAGTACGTCCGGAGTGCTCGTCCTACGACGAACATGGGACATGTTTGTCCTCTAGGCGGCCAACCCCGACGAGCTATAAAACGATTGGTTATACCACGTCGAGCTGACGAACACGCCGCCGACTCCAACGCCATTGCCGCCTCGTTCAACGGTGATGGTTCAATACCATGGTGACAATCTCTGTGACTACTGGTTCAGTGTACAGTGAGGTCACTGTAGCTCCGCCTGCTCCACCGCTTCCGCCACCTCCACCACCGCCGCGGCCCCGGAGGCATCTTTGAGGGGGTAATTACTGGACAGATTGTTGTGTTTATCAGTACGGTCGTTATGACGGGCTGATGGATTGCTTTGATGGACCACTCCCTCATAAGCATCACACGAATCCTCCCTGTCACAACGGGAAGCAGACCGACTGCTGCATCTACAGGAAAATTGTCGCTATGCGTTGTTCACCCTTGAATAAACTAGGCTAGCGTGAGTGGTAATGAGCTCAATATCACCTTGCTTGTGGTGCTCTAAAACTGTCGAAGAAGACGCAAGTCTCCATGATTGGTATTCGCGATGCGCCCCAAATTATTATCATGGATAGCTCAGGGTAGCGTAACCGATCAATGATGTTCACAATTTCCAACCAAACATAAATTACTCTTCCCCATTGCTGCTCATCGTCAAACGTCCTGCAAGCAGCGCGTATAAAGTGGGGAGAGGAGAAGCAGTGAATGGCTAAAGCATTCCACATGACATTCAGCCACAAATGTCTCGCATTTTGTTCGTGACACCACCCGGTCCTTGGGTATTGTCCGCCAACGTATCTGATAGAGCATGTCATCTATACTTTGCTTTACGGATCGATGCAGCGAGAACGAGATTGCAAATTAGATCTTCTACTGCTCTTCGAAACGCTTCGTGCGTTTGCGGCATTAGCAATCTAAAGCGTAAGTAATGGAGTAATGCATCTTGCCGTTCTTTGAAAGACCAAGAAAATCCCAAGTAAGATGCATGGTTTCGTGCGGTTTGACGGGCTGATTCAATGGATTGTTTGATACTTCTGACAGATGACGAGCATTTGGAGTCACATTTACTAAGTAATAGTATCAAGTAAGTCTTTCATGTCCTATTCAACCAACTGTAGTGGCTTGTGTTTCTGCTACCATCCCTCCAATTGCTTTACTCGGTACTAATTACTTAGAATATAGCAAATAGACACCTTCATGGGATTGGGATAATCACACCGCCTAGTTTTCCGATTCCGCCGTTGTTATTAGGAACGATGTCCTCTTTAGATGCCTGAAACCTTGTTAGCATCGAGTATATTAATATATAAGCAACGAAAGGAATGGATACTCACTATTGGTGCAGCCATGATTGTGCCAAAGAGGCAGAGGCGGAGAGAAAATGTGGAATACTTCATGGTTGTGTGTGTGTGTGTCTGTATGTCTGTGGTATGTTTGTATGTTGTATTGTTTTGCCGATTAAGGTAGATGAGGAAAAGAATTTGTGGTCTGTGAATGAAGAGGGAAGATTGGGAGAGGGGAAAGGTCTTATATACGAACAAAACGCCTTGAGACTCTGTTGCGTACTCTATTACCCTTGTCGATTCAAGGAAACGCCTTTCGGAGTTGATCTTTCGGAATGGTTCGGCCGCAGCCTTCGTATGTGCGCGCACCCTCGGCATTGATCTGAGATATCAGCGATCGACAGCGTTGTCTCCGAATGTGCGATTTCGTTCACGTATTTGTATCTAGCGCGGTTGAGCCATGGTCATGATGTCTCTGCTGAGAGACCTCATAATATCAACTGCATCATGTTTTCCAACTTTACGAGCAAAGTGAGATTGCTCTGTTGCGCACCGACATTATCTCCGAGGGTCGAAGTCAAGAGTCGCTGCCAGTCTTCTCCATAAAATAGATAGGCCATAGTCCTGGTAGGACGGTCTTGTTGGTACACTGTCTTTGCCTACCATTATAGCCCCGGGGCTATACAAGAGCCGCCAGGCTACCTACACCGCGCAACTAATAACATCTCCCAATCCCGAGCATTTTGAATATGTGGTAGTGGGGTCGCTCCGGGGTATACCTCCGGAGCGGTGCCGTCGAAGAGAATTTGGGTATACAGTGGCCCATAGTAGGCCTTGGCGTCCGGCTCGGGCCCGGGGCGGGCCATAAGCCAATCAGGCTACCGGCATTGATGGACAAAGCTATGCCCGATTCGGGGGGGGGCGCTGTAATCGTACCTTACCACTTTAATTACCTGAATACATAGTAGACAAAGTAGGTGTATTCACAATACTTCCCCTGATGATTCCTGAGACTACTTCGAGGATACGACTCCTGCATAGCTATGTCAGTGGAATCCAGATTATCTCACACATGTCCAGTATCGATATTGCATTTGATCTCGAGATGCTGTGCAATACGTTGATGCAGGGGATTGTGTGGCTCTCGGAAATCGGTCTCCTCATCAGAGGACAATCCAGTTTCTACTGAAACCCGGCCACTGTGTCTGATCTCACGCAATGGGGCAGGAAGTGTGAGCTTCTTTTCCGCCCCTGGGCTCCCAGTTGATGCTTCTTCTCATACACATAGGACGTTCAGAGTGACACCTCCTTCTTCCCGCTTTCTCGAGCTTCCTCTTGAGATACGCAACTGCATCTATACGTATTTGCTTGTCGAGCAAGATACCTTTCGCGAAGAAGGTGAAGCCATCAATAATGGAAGCGATCACGTCTGCCGGAGCGACATAGATAAATCCTCGAGTGGAGGGGGCGTTTCCTCACACGAAGATAGTATCTCCATGAACACAACAAGCAGCGCTGTGGACTCAGATGTGATCAAATATCCCCCACTCGTCCATGGTGCTGTCCTTATAAGTGAGCTTCATCCAGGCAAGTTCAAGCCCAACGCAAGGTCGACTTATTGGACTGCAAATTGGGATCGAAACGGTCAGATCGAGCAGCAAACAACGTACTGCTTAGGATCCGATATTGATCTTCGCCTATCCCGTGTTTGTCGACAAATTTACGAGGAGGCTACTTATATTTTCTACACGAAAAATCGCTTCTATGCAGAATCCATCGAAACCCTGGGACCTTTCCTGAAAGATCGATCCAGTCGAGCCCGAGCCCTGCTTAAGACACTGTCCATTCCGATCCCATGCGGCACCCAGAGAATGGAAGATGGACATCGAATAATGAGGTATTATAGGGTAAATTATTCGACGTTCGAAGCAGCTTGCCGCCAGCTTTCGAAGAATCCCGAACTATTGGCCAACGTGAGACAATTAGATCTTCGAATGTGGGAATTTGATACGAGCTACAGTTCGCGAGCGAATCCGGACTTGAGTACGCTTAAGATATCTACCCCACGCGCAAAGCAGTTGGCTTCGATTGCTGAACCCGAAGTGATGACTCTGTCCTTTTATGACTGGCAAAAATTTGGAGGGTCTGGGCCAAGTTCACATTCGACATTTGAGCCATTGCCATCTCACATTAACAGAAAAATCCAGCGTTTTCGTGAGGACTATCTGCGGGGCACGCACCGTCCAGAACTCGACCCTATCGAGGGGGAAGATGATGATAGTGGACCCGATGAGGTTGACCATGACGATCACTATATGTCATGGAGGGACATTGTGATGGGTCGACGTGGGACTAATGCAATCTGAGCTCGACGAATGGAACGGTGGGAAGGTTAGTGTTATAGGAAGATCAAGGGCCGATTACGAGCATGTGCTTGAGCATTGTGGTAGACACCCTTGGACATGCAACAAGTTCTAAAGCATGGGCTGTCTTTTAGAGGACGACGAAAGTCTGCAGATGGTCGTTGCCATTAAAACTTTCAGGACTTTAGCAATGTGCTATGCAATTATATGGCATCTTCGTCATCGACCATCACACCCTGGGGTGGTTCGCTCCCGTAATGGTATCTATGCAATCGCTTAAGCGCCTTCAATGCCGTATGATCTGTCTTGGCATGCCGTTCAACGGACCATATTGGCCGTCACAAAATCCTGCAGCGTTTTGTAAGTTCTGCTTAGGAGGCAGTAAAGTAGAGAGAGAGGACGTACTGGGTACTGAGCCTGTAGCATTGACGATACGCGCTCGACCTCCTCTGCAATACCCTGCACTTTCGCGTCCCATTTTCTCATTTCATGGCCTGCAACCTTCCTTGTCTTCCGAGTATCAGTCTTTTCTCCACTGCCTTCGACTCCATCAAAGAAGATTACCCTGTCAATCTGGTCTATCCTTCCTGTCAAGCGCCCTTGCTCCAGCATGGTAGCAGCATACTGCTCCGCCTTCTCAGCGTCCAGGCCGAGTAGTACGCCGAGTTCCTTGACCCCAATGTTGTTATAAAGTCTTGATGCACTGAGAAGATTATGTTCAATGACAGCTTTGGCTAGAACGGTACTGCCGTCGGCGGTCTTTGCAAGCTGATGAGAGGCGAGATTACTGGCAAATTTGTCCACCTCTTCCTTAGATAGCAGTCGATCTAAAAACATCTTTTCCAAGATGCCGAATTCTGCCGCCTCTGAGGCTCTCTCATCCTTGTATAGCTTGGCCAGACTCCGTGAGCGTTGTGGGCCCGCTGGAGCCAAAACAGCACAGGTGATCGAGGCAGACAGGGCATGCATCCGCTCTTCTTCAGCAAGCGCAGGAGTGAAACTGACGCTGTGGAAAGCTGCACTGGCATCCAAGAACTTCCTCCGAGCATCTAGGATCCTGGCCTGGGAAAGATGAAATTGAAGGTTGAGCTCTGTATCATCGACTTTGTAGAGCAAGTTCTTTGCTCGATTCAGGTAGCTCTCAGCACTTGTAGTATCGTCTTCTTCGATATAAAGTCGACAGATCCGCATCCAGGTCCTGACCTTTGCATCATCGGAAATCTTGCGTTGGGAAGATTCCAGCTGTATGCCCTGCAACATCTTGGCTGCATCAATAAAATCCTCCTGCTCGGTGTAGGCATCCGCCATGATCTCGCGTATCATAGCATCCTGCTCCTCAAAAGACACAACCCTCGACTCCAAACTCTGTAATGCATGTGTTCCAACATCGATCTTAGCTTCTGTATTTGGAAGTGATTTGATCGCCTCAACGGCCGACCCCAGCAGAGGTCTCGCTACCACAATACCCACGGATTCTCCAAGTATTGCGTCGATGTACACGGTGAGATTCGAAGAGACCTGTGAAGGATCGGAGCCTGAGGCGATCTGTTTGAGGAGACTGTTGTAGTGAGCAGGTCGGTCTGCTTGCGGAGTAGATGGGTCCTCGATCTCCGCGAGAGCTAGTTTTACATTCGAGGACGCCATGATGGCGCTCGACTGTTCGTGATCAGAGAGCGCTAGTGGCTCACGTCTATCTCAGAGCCATTCGAGCGCTTTTGGGGGGATGAGAGGATCGTAGACGCTAGTGGTGGTAAATTTGTGGTCATTGGTAGATAGCGACCTCTGAAATGGTGGTGTTGATAGAAGGGTTCACCCCCCAATGGTCCATACCCCCCTATGGTCCACGCTTAATCCCTCATGAACTATTGACTTTAATAGTTTACTTTCGCTTATGAACTTATAGTACTCCTTAAACTAAGTAATATTTATCGCGAAAACTTTCTGAGAATCCGTCCCGTTGTTGAGTTATGGGAACTTGGTATATAGGCCCTAGAGTACCCTGGAGCTTGGGACCCGGAGCTCGGAAGTACAAGCTCCGGGTGATAAGGCTGGACCATTGGGGGGTATGGACCATTGGGGGTGAACCCTTCTAAGGCTGACGGCCAAGCATTCCATTATTGTTTACTCGTACAACATACAGATGACACTACAGGCTCATGGGGCACGGCGAGAAAAAGACACGACCTCCACTATTGAACCAGTGCCAGTAGGACTCGAACCTAATTAGAAGTAAATTGCTCAGGAATCATGGCGGGCGCATAAATTCCATTGAGACTGTGTGCTAGCATTTATGTACATACGACCACGGACAACAATAAGCGGGATGCAAAGACAGACGCTTAGCCTCGGGACACAGCATATAGACCGATTAAGAAGCCATCATTGAACTTTTGATGAGACAATTCCTGTATAATCGTTTAGTATCGATCCATTCCGAAGTATCGGGTACTAGCAACTTACTCTCAACATCGGTAACACTTTGCTGGAGAATTTGTTGGAGGGTCTTAGGGTTCTCCAGCTCCTTCGTGATCTTATTGATGATGCTCTCCGCAAGCTCCTTTTGCTGTCTTTGCTTGACTTGGCCTTCGTATCGTACCCACGATTCAAGGACGGACTTAGCCTCGACGGCCAATGCTGTTTTCTGCTCCAACTCAAAAGCTCGAGCTTCAAGTCTTGCAGTCTCCTGTCATAGATGAGCACATAGGGTGGGAGATCTTCTCTGCGAAGCTTTACCTTTGAGACCTCGAACAACTGCTTTGTGACATCGATGACACTGCCCAATTGCTTCACGTTTTCGATTCTCGACTGGACAGCCTTGGTATGGTTTTCCCGTGCGGAATTCAGGATCCATTTGATCTTGTTCACTTGACCCTCTGCCCAAGATTTATACATTGGTCCACCATAATGGAATACAGCCCAGAATACGCTGAGTGTCGCGAGCATAACAATGGATTCTTCGTTGACAACGTAGAACTCATTGCTAATGGCGACCACAGAGAGTGAGGCACCCGCGGAAAGAATGGCGGTCTTAGAGATTAAGGACGAGCCTGGTAAGGCATCAATAATCGATTGCGCCCTTTTAGAAGGCTCTTCAGCGGGCACGTTAGATGCGTATCGTTGTGAGGTGAGAGAGGTGGATAGCGGGAAGTGGGTGCGGAGGGGGAGAGCTGCTGGTCGGGGTCGGACAGCGCCTTTCAATGGATTAGCTAGGTACTCAATGCTATCTTAGGAAGTCTCAAGAAATTGGAACTCACCGACAGCGCTTCGTGCCAATCGGGAAGCCATTGCGTGCATCTGGTCCAGGAAGGAGATCTTTGAGAGCCTCGATGAGATGTTTCTGCTCTGGCGCGCTATTGTCTTTTGGGCCTAGTTCTAGTTCTTCGAGAACTAGCTCTTGGCAATATCACAAGCTTGTCGACAATCAACCAAGCAGTCCACAGAGCCACCATACAAACCCCTCGCGCTATGTTAGGAAGCATCAATGGTACGGGGCACGATCTCAAGCGAAAAAGGGGGGAAGGCGCTGGGGAGCGATCGAACAGTAAGAGACGAGCTGTGGAAGGGGAATTTGCCCAGAATGACGATTACCACCCACGAGTCCTGCTTCTAGAGAAGAACATCCTTGATTCCAGAAAGAACTATAACAGTATATCGACGCTGCTAAAGTATATGAACGTTACTGGTGATGAGCAGAAAGACGATGTGGCCGCTGTAGCGCTCTGTCGAGTATTCTGCACCCTCATGGCTGCGGGAGGACTTGTCCGGGGTCGGGATCTATCTAAGAACGAGGCCACCGTTGTCGAATGGCTGAAGGAGAGATATCAGGAATACAAAATGGCCCTTCTGCAGCTGCTTGGGCAAGCGGTTGTTGTCAGGCAAATCACCGCTATGACCCTTTTGTTGCAGCTTGTGAAGAAGGAAAGGGTCTACCTCTTTACGTCTGATGATGCAGTGTGGCGGACTGGTGTATTTGCGAAGCTTATCCGGGCACTGGTTGCAGATACGACTGGAGATGAGACGAGAGAAGGGTTCGTGGAGAAGTATGTGGCAAGATATCAAGATATTCGATATCACACCTTCGAACAGTTGGCCGAGTTATCACTCTCCGATACATCTGAGCCGATTTTGCAGAATACGATCTTTCTTCTCACTGCCGTTGAGACGATACCAGCACAACAAGATGAACCTCGTGACCCAGAGAAGTTCTTTGTTGCCCTTCCCAGCAACGGCAAGCATGACCTGTACTCTTTATCGGCGCACAAAAAGCAAGCACAAAAGGCATGGATGGCTGTACTTGGGAAAAATCTGAGCAAATCACAGCGAAAGACTGTATTAGAGCTGATGTCACATCGCATAGCTCCATGGTTCTTGAACGTCGAGCTTCTAATGGACTTCCTCACTGATTCATACACTATTGGTGGCTCATCCTCGCTAATGGCGCTGTCTGGCCTCTTCTATCTGATCCAGCACAAAAATTTGGACTATCCTCAGTTCTATCAGAAGCTTTACTCACTGCTCGACTCCAATATCCTTCACTCAAAACACCGCTCGCGATTCTTCCGACTCCTGGACACCTTTTTGGTCTCGACACATTTGCCTGCAGCCCTGGTAGCAAGCTTCATCAAACGGCTGTCAAGATTAACCCTCAACGCACCTCCGTCGGCTATTGTGGTAATAGTACCATGGATATACAATCTTTTGAAAAACCACCCTAGCTGTACTTTCATGATACATAAGAATGGTGACAGCCGTCCAGATGAGGACGTGTGGCAAGACCCCTTCTTCATGGAAGAACCTGATCCCATGGAGACAGACGCACTGGAGAGCAGTCTCTGGGAAATCCACACCCTGCAATCACACTACCATCCTAACGTTGCTACCATCGCAAAGATCATCTCAGAGCAGTTCACGAAGCAGGCATATAGTTTAGAAGACTTCCTAGACCATTCATACGGGACTGTGAGTGTCCTTTGCATATATGATCATCTGTATCAAGCTTACCCTTGTAGATGCTTGACGCGGAGCTGTCCAAGGACATAAAGAAACCACCGGAGATTGAATATGAGATACCGAAGAGGATATTTCTGAAGCACGACACTGATGCAGGAAAGGGGGACAACTTACTTTTAAAGTTATGGAAGTTTAGCTGATGCGAACAACATTGCAGAGACGTCAATCCTAGTCGTGTTTCAAATTCAAATATACGTGGAATAGCCCTGCTATCCGATCCAAGTCAGAAACGACTCGCTTTCGCATGGTTGCCGCCAGTACCATAAGCCGAAAGATCGGCTACCTCTCTGTTGGGAATCAGAACATTTCTCGGAATGCCTTCCATACTCCTGTCCCAATCCCAGCGCGTCTTCATCTCCATAGGCAGCTCATCCTTGAGCATCTGCACCACGTACTCGCCTAAGATCGGGAGAAATTTCCACTATCATTACCCGGAGTTATCAGCTGTTCCTGGGAATGGGGAACAGATCTTCTCCAGAATGCACTCACACCGTGAAATGAACCGGCTGTGGCAATGAAAAGATTTTCACAATGTGGGTGCTTGGATATGTACCAGTTTGAGTCTTGAGTGATCCCATCCCTACAAGCCCTTTCAGCAAAGACGGAAGCATTGGGTTAGTAGTACCAGAGTCTCACCAGCAAAATCGGTAGGTTGAGATTTCGAGATCCCGTATCTCTTTGCCGTAGATACCTCTCATGGACGTTCTAATTTCTTCTTTGATGCCACTTGGCATTTTGTCTGGCGACGTCCACTGGCTCCGATCTGTGCTGGTGAAAGGGACGGAGAACTCCTGCCCAGAGGCATCATGCTTGACACTATGAAGAAATGGGATATCCCGGATAAATTTGAGCTGTCCACTACGCGTGGGTGGCATTGTTTCGCCTTTGGCCCTCTCTTTGTCAGCTCAAGTCCTGGAACCAGTAATTCGATGCATTACCCTGAGTTTGATTTGCATCAAGCACGAATCCTGGAACGTCTTTGAATCTTGCAACCTGCGCAGAGTCGAGACTGACGTACGCCTCACAAACGCCAGCGGCAATTATTCGATCTCCCACCTGCAACTCCCGTTGTGTCGGTGCGCTATCTGCCAAGAGTTTTGCGGTGTAAGCACCAGTGCTCAAGATGATTTTTGATGCAGTGAGAATTCTGCCGTCTTCTGTGAGCAGCCCGGTGCACGCTCCGTAATTCAGTATTAGTTTTGCAACAGAGGCGGTGACATAGTGTACCCCGTTCTCCACGCAGGCTTGTACCGTATCTTTCAGAGCATATTCAGCTTCAGCCCAGCCACAGGATGGATTCCACAACAGGTTCTCAACATCTGTTAGATCAGCATCCGCGAATATTCCTCCGAACCTAGTCTTCAATTCCCCAGGACTGAGCAGCTCAGCCCCAACATCCACTCCAATCTCCTTGTAATTATCAAAGATCTTATCAACCAGATCTGTTGCATGGTCCGTCGCTTTCAGCAAGCCGCTCTGGTGATACCATTTCTTGAACAAAGGTTCTGTTCTCCACTTCTCGAGCGTCTTCAAGCCAAGCTTGCAGTAGAATATGTCACCATAATCAGATCTTACTATCTTATTGATGTCATGTGAGGCGGCGACTGGGCAGGGATATGGCAGCCTGTCTACCAAGGTAATTTTGGGAGCCGGCCTCTGTTGGGACAGATGAAGGGCTGTGGAAGCTCCAAAAACGCCTGAACCAATGATGAGGTAGGATTCTGCAAGTGGAGACATTGTGTAGATAGATCTGCATCAATGAAAAGATTTCAATGTGTAACATTTGGTCACAATCGGCAGCCACCGGCAACCGCACCACCACACTCGGTCGACGTCATTCTGCATGATGTGGGACATCTTTCGCCTCTGCTGCTCCTCTGTTGGTGCTAGAGGCTGATTATATCAAATTTCGCCCTTTACATGGTTATATTGAAGGATCTCTGGTTATGATCTTCGGTTTTCATCTGGATGGTTAGTCGGAAGAGTCTCCAATCATGATTCTTGATTCAACGGACTAATGCCCCTTATCCAACGTGGTATCTACTCGAGCGCTTCCAACCGTGCTGTTTTAACAGCCTTTCATCAAATGCAATTATCCATCCACACAGAGCGAAGACCGCCAGGCTCCCCAAGACGTTAGTATACTTTGCACAATCAACTATTCTTCTCCTCAGAAGTTTTACCTCCGCTCCAAGTCTCGGGGTGAGCCGAAAAAGTACTCTTCCATCCTAGGGCTCTCTCTCAAGAGTACCCTCTCCGTTCCCCAAAGAGGGCTGTGTCAAAGATCAGAATCTGCAGTCCTCTTGCACTCGTATCCGGAAGGCACTCACCTTTCTGGTAAATCCTTCACCTTGGAACCTCTTACTCGAGAGCGAGGCTTCCAGAAGGCAGTCGGTCGCTGGCCTTCTGTGTCGTCCATGAATTTCAACTTGTAATCTTCCAGCGCGTCTGAGCTGTATGTACCCTCATCTTCCGGACCGGGACCTTTCAGGACTGTCCGTGAGCGAGCCGATGGGTGAACATATTCGTTCGTCTGCCGCAGCGGGCGTCCCGTCGTTTCGCCGGTGTCGGGATCCACTTTGCAATACGTACCGGGTGTACGGGTTGTCCTTCCACCAAGAATGTATATTCCAGTCATGGACCGATAGATCTTACCGAAACTCCATGGCCTTGATTTCTGATCTGTCTTTTCATAGTGTTCCTCTGCCTCATCATACTGATCCATGATATAATCTCTGTTGAAGTCTAGAAAAGGCTCTACATTCGCCATCATCCACGCCAGCGTGAGATTTGATTGTCCTTGGTCTGGATAACCGCCTCCAATATTCTGATGGACTAAATGGCCTCGGAGTCAGCATGGTCTCGATAAAGCTTGAATTGATCAACATGACGTATCGAGAAGGCAGTCTCCGAAAGAAGGTCCTACAACTTATGGTAAATTCTTATCTGACTAATTTCTGTAGAAACCATGACCTACCGCCGGGGAACCAGACCTGCCTCAAGTTGGTTTCGTTCCCACGAGGCTTCTCCCACAAGGCTGGGGAGAACGCACTGCGGTGTTCATCCAGCGCTAACGCTTGAAAAGCGTATTCGATTTTGTTATTTAGACTGGTATCATAGAACAAGTATTCTTTCGTAGATCTGGTCTGTAGATGAAGATTCTCAAGCCACTTGATCCGGGGTATACCTAAAGATCCTGGCGTGCAGACCATCAGAGGAGCCGTTCAAGCAAGCGAATGCATTTGACTTCCTACCAACAGTGTCCCAAACGCCCACTACCTTAATCCCAATGTCAATTCTGGAGAGGCCCCGCTATCAAGGGTTAAAAGCTAACTCTGAGTCCAAGGAGCAGCACATGTTACCTTCGAGAGCTCCTCCATGTAGCTTGGACTAGCTGCACTTGGTTTGTCCGGGAACGGAGTATCTGGATAAGCGGGCCTGTATCGAGGATTCTCGCGATTCTCTGCCCGCCATATCCGGAGTCAGTCTTGCCCTATTAAAATACGTCTCGGGTGGCGAGCCATGTCTGCTTGAGATCCCAGAGTAGATGCTGGTCCAGGGCATGAGTTGCGACAGAGGAACCAGCATCAAAGAAGAAAGAATGTTAGCGAATGTCACGTACCAAAGTCCTTGAAAATCTCAGCCAGGTACGGGATTCCGGCTTTCGTCAACAGTCCAACGCCATCGATTAGCCCGGCGACTGATCTAGCGGTGAATGCTTCGCCTCAATCTTAGCAACTGCATGTGTGTGGGTCAATAGATCTTACCTCCTCGTGAAAAGCCGAACAGAAAAATTTCGTCTCCTCTTGCATAGCTAAACCCAGCTGTTATTATCATGATACCGATGTATAGCATATGCAGACAGACTTGGTGGCAATGAAGGCATACTACAAAGCTAATCAGACCCGAGTGATCGTGAGAGTAGGGAGCAAGCTCACTGCATTTCTAATGTTTTCGGAAAGACCGGCGGCAGTGGCTCCCCCAATGACCCTATTAAGGAAGCTCCTACGAAGTTGTTGACATTAGCATCACCACTTTTGGTCGTAAAGCAGAACTCAGAAACAAATACAGCAAGCTCATATCAATAGAAAGGCCTCCCTGCTCCCGAAGAGGGGTATGCCATGTTCCAAGAGAGCACACAGGTCGAACATATATGGCTGGACAATTAAGGTACCCTGTACTGCCAATTCCAGCCTGATAGTAGACCACCTCGATGAAGGTTAGCACATCTACCATGCAATGGCAATATGTGACAACGCACCTGCTGAATACCATTCGAGCTCACAGGCTTCATAGCTTGACTAATACGAGTGACATTACTGGGAATGGGGAGTTTTCCACTCATGAGCCCACTGCATGGCTTTTAAGTCAGCGTTTATTCACCGAGGCATATATATTGCTCATGAGATATGCTCAAAGTACGATTCACCGTGAGGCATGGGTTACGACCTCCAGCAGTGCCAAAATCTAGAGATATTGAACAGGAGACGTACCTCTCTGAGTCGAGCCATGTTCCTTAATGAACGAGGTTGATTAGCACATCATCTCATGATCATAGTTCTCTCTGATTATGGACCAAGAAAAGATGGCCGAGGCCAGGTACACACACCGTCGCAACAGACTACGAGCCTCTTCATGCTGGACCTGACAGCCTTGGGCTGATGGGATTTCTTTTTCATGAGGCCAAGATAGTAGCTTCAAGAGGTAGATGTCTCATCAGGTTCAAAAGCAAATACAAATTGGGAAAAATGGCAAGTTTGCCCGGTAATAATTTTCTGCTCGACCTTGACATGGTCAGGCCGACCTAACGTCTTCTGATCTTCGCAGTTTGCAGTTGTTCTTGTCCGGCTACTAGGCTGTCACATGCTCGCGTCGCGTAGCACGATCGCCCTGCATCCCAGGTTATCCAAGACAGTTGTGGCCCCTTCTCACAGTACTATATCCGTATCACAACATGTAGGTTCAGTGAAAGAAGGCAGTATTATTAGCGTAAATCAAAGTAAGAAGCAAGAGAACAACAACGCCAATCGTCAACATACTTAAAGTATGTGATGGCCACGCGATGCTCTCGGCTGCGGCCCGAGGCGCAGTCCCCAAGCGCTGATCTTCATTCTTACTCAAGTATTTCTTCACTCTTCTGGGCGTGGGCTTCGATTGGCTCTGCATCGTATTGAGACCCCAAAGCTCTGACCAGACTCGTTCATAAGACACAGACTGATTGGGCTATGATACATGGTTATGCAAGATCCTGGAATTGACACAGATCACAGTTTGGTTGCCACAAATACCTCCTGCCAACGTCCGGCTTCGTAACATGGTGCGCCCCCCCATTTACTGTATCTTGTTTTGGGAATAGAAGTCGTTGGCCCCTGCAGTCGATTAGCGTCGCTATATACACATTCGTTGCCTAGAGAAGGCCAAGCGCCTATGTCTCAGGCCACTTTGATGGTCCACCCACCAACGACAACCAGGCCATTCTCTTCTGCCCATTCCCTGACGCCAGCACCGATACGGCCATAGCCCCAGTGTGGCCTATCCTTCGGTTTCTTCTGCTTTACTTCCTTGTCTGACTCGGAAGTGAGGACGACAAAAACGTAGCGATGATATCCCGTCTTTGGTGGTGGTGTTGGTGGCAAATATTCGATGAGATCTTTTGGCCCTGCTCTTCGAAGCCCGGGCGAATCGAGCGTAACGGGAGCAGATGACGGGACTGTGATGTTCGTAACAATCCAGTGGCACATCTGCGCTTTACTGGGGTCGGAGCGAGACGTCGCATCAGGGTCCGTTAAAGCCAGGACGTATGTTCCGTTGCTCTTGAGCGTGCGACTCGGCATTGGTTCTGAGTCGCAAATTTCGAAATCGGGTTGAGAACCAACATGCTTTGGTTTGATGGAGTTGCCAAGTCTCACGAATTTATGCTTCAAGGGGTAAGAAAGGTGGATTGAAACTGATGGCTCGAAATCATTCAGGACTAGAGAAGGACGGGCATCAGTGCACCAGCTTACGACGTGCAATGGAATAGGTGGACGATCAACGCGTGCAGAGTGAAAAGCGCAGAGCATAGTCTCCACCGCAATAAGATCTACCAAAACAGACAAATGGCAAGGAGACTGGGTTAGAGACCCCCTACCATCTGGAATGATGCCAGCTTCGGCTAGTCTACAGTACATTAGCAGCTTGTGTATGCCATTATACGCCGAACCACATACGCCTTGTGTTGGCTTTTGCTGGCGGCTGCTGCTGGGTCAATGAAATGGATTTGCGCGAAATCGGCCGATGAGGGAAGGGTGTTGCAGATTTGCAAGCCTGCGCAAAGCAGATAGATTGAGCATCTTGTCACACAATACATTGTTGAAGAGATCGTAGTCTTGATCGCTCTAGTGAGATAGATCAGAGAGACTCAGATTTACCAATTGCAGTGACGTCATTTCGATCTATGAGGGTGTTCGCCAGGGCTGCGTATTTTTCAGACCAAGGTTTATTGAAGCTTGGCAAACACCGCTTTCCCGGAGCTTGTGGTTTCTTCCATTTGGGGGGTGTGTCTATTTTGCCGGCCATACAACGAAGCAAACACCATTCCGGCCAGGACTTCACCGCTTTTGGGAACAGGATACAAAAGTGCACATCACGACGGACTCGTACGTGATTATTGAGTGCCAAAGAACTCGTGGTTCGCCGACGTAACGCGAAGGACCAACTTTTGGACCAGACTCCCCGAGTGCCGTCCCTCGACGAGGACTCTCAACATGGCATCTCTTGGGGAGGATCTCCTTGGCGTGGTGAATAAGTTGCAGGATCTGGTCTTCAATACCATCGGCAATGATTCTCTCGATCTCCCCCAGATTGTATGTTCAAACTACCTCCGGCGCATGACTCTTGAGCTTGGACTGACGATATGTTAGGTGGTGGTAGGCTCCCAATCTTCCGGGAAATCATCCGTATTGGAGAACATTGTCGGCCGCGACTTCTTGCCCCGCGGCAGTGGCATTGTGACAAGGAGGCCCTTGATCTTACAGCTTATCAACATACCCAGCGAGCGTGAAGACAAGCCGGAACATGACGAGGTACATGTCCCACATACGTCCGCGAGCGTGGCTGGGCAAGGAGAATGGGCGGAATTCCACCATATGCCTGGGCAAAAGTTTCGTGATTTTGGGGAGGTCAAAAGGGAGATCGAGAACGAGACGGCAAGGATAGCAGGAAGTAACAAGGGGATCAATCGGCAGCCCATAAACCTCAAGATCTATTCGCCTCATGTTCTCAGTCTGACTTTGGTGGATCTACCCGGTCTGACAAAGGTACCCATTGGGGATCAGCCGTCAGATATAGAAAAACAGACCAGAAACCTCATCTCGGAATATATCGCAAAACCAAACAGCATCATACTGGCAGTCTCCCCGGCGAATGTCGATATCGTCAATTCCGAAGCTTTAAAGCTGGCTCGCCATGTGGATCCTATGGGACGACGAACGATAGGCGTATTGACCAAGATAGATCTTATGGACCACGGCACAAATGCTCTCGACATATTGTCGGGCAGAGTATATCCTCTCAAGCTAGGTTTTATTGGCGTGGTAAACCGCTCACAGCAGGATATTCAAGGGAACAAGTCTTTAGCAGACGCGCTGAAGGACGAAGCAGACTTCTTCCGACACAACCCTGCGTACAGGAACATGGCAAATCGCTGTGGAACCCAGTTCCTCGCGAAGAGCCTCAACACCACCCTCATGGCCCACATCCGAGACCGATTGCCCGACATCAAGGCGCGATTGAACACACTGATGGGCCAAACGCAGCAGGAACTTGCTAGCTATGGCAATATGCAGTTCAGTGGAAAAGAGCATCGAGGATCTCTTATACTCCAACTGATGACACGTTTTGCGTCCTCGTTCATATCTTCAATAGACGGTACATCCAGTGAAATCTCGACAAAAGAGCTTTGCGGTGGTGCAAGGATATATTACATCTTCAATTCAGTCTTTGGTAACTCATTGGAAACTATCGATCCTACAACTAACCTCTCCGTCCTCGACATCCGAACGGCCATCCGCAATTCCACCGGTCCTCGACCCAGTCTCTTCGTCCCAGAACTCGCCTTCGATCTCCTCGTCAAGCCTCAGATCACATTGCTCGCAGTCCCTGGTCAGCGATGCGTTGAATTGGTCTACGAGGAGCTCATCAAGATCTGCCATACATGCGGTTCGACCGAGCTCTCACGGTTTCCTCGCCTCCAAGCAAAACTCATCGAAGTGGTTTCGGACCTGCTTCGGGAGCGGTTGGGGCCCTCTTCGAACTACGTTGAATCCCTCATTTCCATACAACGAGCATATATCAACACCAACCATCCCAATTTCCTAGGCGCTGCGGCAGCGATGTCATCGGTTATCCAGAATAAGCAAGAGAAGGAGCGGAAGGCAGCGGCAGCTGAGGAGAGAAGGAAGAAGGAAAGGCGGCGGATGAAAGAGCTGTCGTCCGGCCTCAATGGTACCGAGACACCCGAGGACGAAGAGGAGGCGGCAGATGAGGTCAAGAGCATACACACGTTACCGCAGAGAGGTCATACAGTGAAAGGTAGCCGTAGTATGTCTCCAGCCGTGGGTCGGCACGCCGAAAACGGTCACAGCAGCATCGCCGCGCAGATGAACGGCAGACCGGGCTCACCACCACGGATTAGTGGTGCAGCCTCAGGGAGTACACGCGATTCGTTTCTCAACTATTTTTTTAGTAAAGAAGGCGGGCTTCCATCAGCTGGTGGCATCAATGCAGTTGGCGGAACAGCAGCAGCAGCAGCAGCAGGAAACCGTCACGTCAGCCATAATGCCGAACCTAGCTTCAGTCAAAGCATACGGCGAGGAGAAAACAGACATACTGAGCGAGCTCCGGCAATGCAAGCCTCGTACAGTCAAGACGATTACGATGTTGTGAGGCCTGGTACGGGGTATAATGATTACGACCAATTCGTATGGCTCCCTACCTCGCAGCACTTAGCTACGTTACTGACAATACATCCGCAGCCTCCATCCCCAACACAAGGCGACCCTGAGCTCACGGAACGGGAAGCTCTGGAAACTGAGCTTATTCGCCGTCTCATCTCCTCGTACTTCAATATCGTTCGTGAAACCATCGCCGATCAAGTACCCAAAGCCGTCATGCATTTACTTGTCAATCACAGTAAAGACGTCGTCCAGAACAGGCTGGTGAGCGAGCTCTACAAGGAAGAGCTCTTTGGCGATCTGCTGTACGAGGACGATGGTATCAAGGCGGAGAGAGAAAAGTGCGAAAAGCTCCTTGGGACTTATCGGGAAGCTGCGAAGGTACGTCGTTTGTGCAATTTTTTTGCATCTGTACAAGAGAAGCAATGCTGACATGGAGACCTTGCTAAGATCGTAGGTGAGGTTCTTTAAAGGGGTAGTCGTCGTCGGAGGAAGGATTGTATTTGTAATCCCAAGAAGTACCTCCATGAGGGATAGTAGAGTAGAGGCGTTCGGTCTCCGCTTGTAGTCGCGGCGGACGCCGTCATCTGTTGGGTCTGTCAACTGCAGTTCTTGTACCTAGTAGCCCCATTCGACTTATCCTGGGCCAAGGAGCCATAGATAGATTACCACTGTACATGTCACTTTGATTTACCATCAACCTTCCAAGGAATGCGATTAGGGGAATCATTCGGTTTTATATGACCCATGTCCTGGCAACTTTGGCACTCGTCTCGGTAAGGCAGTGGCAGAAAACCCCTGAAACGAGTGCCTTGCTAGGATATGAGGTGATAGGATAGCTCATAGCTCCATTTGACTTACCCTGGACCAAGGAGCCACGGATAGACTACCACTGTACATGTAATCTTGATTCAAGATTGACTCGCAAGGTATCTGATCTGCGGAATATTTCTAACATGATACATGTCGCTGTGCACCCCATAATTGGTTATAGTGCAGAAATCAGGTCCGCTGGTACGTGTCAGCTCACAAATGAAATCCACTCAACCAAGCAGCAACCCCGAAGGATGCATACATGTCATTCCTTCTTTTCGTCCTCCTTTGTTCTTTCCACGACCCTCTGCCCCTCCCACGCCCAAACCCCTGCGCTTCCAAACACCACCGCCGCGCCCGCAACAACGCCGGGCGGTAGCTTGTTCCCAAACAACCATATGCTGAGGAAGAGACTGATGAGTTTTCGAATATTCAAGACGATGGAGACGCCAAGTGCTGATGTTCGAGCGCCGAGCAAGTTGACACCACGAATACAAGCATATTGCGTCAGTGCGTTGAGAGCGAGGGTGACAATGTGTCTGGGTATGGCTATGTTATTTGATGAGGGTACGGCAAGTGTCGGTGGTAGTTTTGCTGCGGATGTGGAATTTGCTATGTTGGGAAATAGCAAGGGGCTTTGATGGAGTTGGATGGGTGTGGAAGTTAGGAGCTTGTGGAATTGGTTTAGTAGGGAGGGAAAGAAGACAGAAAAAAGTGGTATGGAAAGAGCATGGCTGTAGAAAAGGTTCTCGTGCCAGTGAGAGCCGTATTTGGCGTAGGTGAGCTGGGTGTAGAGACCCATGAACGCGGAGAGCAGCTGGGCAACAAAGAGGATGGCGAGACCGATCAGGAACTCAGAGTCGAATCTACCTCTGGAGTTCGCATTCGTCTTGCCCTTCATGATGCACGTTAGCATTTTTTTGAAAGGCGTGAGTACTGCTGAGAATAATACCTTCGCTTGGGCATCTCCCATTGCTGCCATGATGATCCCAATGGTGAGCATTGCCACACTGAAGACTGACCACAGTCAGCTAAGTCGTTCGAATGTGGCATGTTGCTGAAGCAAATGGTCATACCCTGCACTTTCGAATATCTCTTCCCCCATAGGTAGCCGACACCCATAGTCATGACACTGCCACCGCTCCGTAATATGATATGTACCGGCACGGAGATATTGTAACCGAAAGCGAAATTGTTCAGCATGTTGACAGTGAAGAACATCACGATGTTCGGAAGCCATCGAGTCAATGGAACAGCTCGATCTTTGACAAAGAATGGAGGGCGGGAGACGGAGAAGTGAGAAGGCCATGAGAAGAGAGCCGTGGCAACGAATTGGACGAAAGTGATAAGGAGACCGCTATCAGGTTCCTCTCTATAGAGATGTTGGTCAGCGCAATCAAGGTAACAACCTTCAATGCTGC
>JAABUK010000361.1_pt1 | contig 98835 bp, 133 predicted proteins | sample 5559141 | NCBI WGS metagenome assembly JAABUK01 (sample SAMN10711869, study PRJNA513367) | rock metagenome | isolation source: Antarctica rocks | place: Antarctica: Victoria Land, Pudding Butte nord | collected 2016-01-03
GTTTTCCACTACGTAGTAGACTGTCTAGATTTCATGATGATTTGAACATGATTGCCATAATTGGCACAAGCGATCGGCTGTGTTGGCTGGCAGAAACTTGTAAAATCCTTCTTCTTCTTCTTCTTCTACCGCCCTGCATCATCATGAGTGCCCTTGCAACAATCTCAATCACTATAAGCGAAGTTGCCATTATCGGTTGCATCAGCGGCAATTGCTTCTGCAGAGCAGACGTAGCCTGCAAACTGTGCACAGGACGTGTAAACGACAGACCTCAAGTGTCAGCCTTTGACGGCGTTGGCTCACCATTAGCCTCTACATTGGCCAAATTGGGCTGGGCAGATTGGTGGGCAGGACATCGACCGGGTCGCCAGCCTGCTGGACGTGGCGAAGAGTTACTGTGGTAAATTTACAGTGTTTGATCAAGAGGATCTGCTGGCCACCTCGACTGGTCCTCGTGCATGCGAGGAGTAACCCATAGGAAAACATATCAAATGCTTGCAGGGTCTTGCTCGTAGAGTGAGTGCAAGAAGAAGTGTGTCAAGCATGGCACAGGAGGCCATACAGAAGAGTCGCATTGTTGTGTGGTTTCGAGATGATCTCAGACTGCATGACAACCCAACAGTCCATGCAGCTGCCACAAAGGTCAAAAACAAGCAGGCTGCAGAGGTGATCAACCCCTGCAAAGCGTCCCTTTCCTCAATTCCCTCACTATTTGGTGGTTGGACCATCTGCGTCTGCTGATATGTAGGTTGTCCCACTGTATTGCTTTGACCCACGCCATTTTGGCAACACACCCTATGGCAGCAAGAAGACTGGTGACTACAGAGCCAAGTTCCTGCTGGAGTCTGTACAAGACTTGAAACAGAACCTAAAAAGCATTGGGTCTAACCTGTTGATTCATATGGGCCGGCCAGAAGATGCACTGGCAGGTTAGGACCTTCATGGCCATAAAACTTCCTCAATGCTAACCAAGATACACAGTGTCTTTCATCATCAGTACTGTGCAAGCATATGTGAGCAACGTTTTACACTGCAGAGCTAGCTAATGTGGAGCAGAAGACTACCATTTTGCTGCAGACGCAGATCACCAGTGAAGAGCTAAGCGTGGAAGCCAAGGTGGGTTTGCTGTGTGCTCCCTTGATCTCATCCCATGTCTTACATGGTTCACGTCTCTGCTGCCGTCTCTGCTTGCTTGACATCACTGTGATGTAATTACTGTCACATGTTACTGACTGGGACTTATGCACTGTTGCGCACTGATGTCATTGGCTGTGTCAGATCCTGGCACAGCTCCTGCTTGTAAGTCTGTCCATGCAACGGCCTGCAACCCCACTGGCATCATGGACTGTCAGGTCAGTATTACATAACACATGGCTCTGAATGCAAACACCCACCAGCAAGCTGCAGCAAAGCTGTGATTGGCACCGCTGTTGGCTGCAACCACCAGAGATTCAATGCTCTGTTCACCTGGCAGGCAAACAAGACTCTGTATTTTCACCCTGTAGGTGAAAAGAGCGCTGAAGGGCAAGGCCCAGTTTGAGACTGTATGGGGGCATACCTTGTACCACCCTGAGGATGTGCCTTACAAGCTGGACATGTCAGACCTGCCTGACACCTTCACCCCTGCCAGACACAAGGTCTGCTACACACTCACCTCTCAAAACATGTCCCACCAGCTTCTCAAGAGTTGCAAAGCTGACACATGTTGTGTGAGAAACATGTCGCTTACCCTCCAGCTGTGAGGCAGACCCATCTTGTGGTGAGGTTGTATGCACATGGCAGCTTGACCACTTGCAGTAAATTCACCATCAAGTTGGCAACTGGGCATTGTTGCTGTGACAACAGCAACAAGTCATTCATCACTTTACACCCAGAAGCTGAAAGAAACAGAAGAATCTGCAGGCACCAGCCTGTGTCCCTGAGCCCAAATGCAGCACTTGGATCGTGATCAGAACCTGTGCTGACAATCATATTGCCCCTGTCTGCAGATTGAGCAGCATGCCGAGGTGAGAGCAGCTCTGCCTACTCCACAGCAAGGGGAGCTACCACTACCCGAGGGCCTTCCCAAAGCCATGCTGGAGTGCAATCCCCAGGCTGTGGAGGACCTGAATGCTGTGGTCCCCAAGGGCTGTCAGCAGCTCAGCTCTCAGGAGCTCAATGAGCATGTGAGTACATGTCCTGCCTGCATGTATGCTGCATTTAGTGCAGAATGACACAGTGATAGTCAGGCAGAGTCTAGCATTTGGGAAACCTAATGCTGTGCCTTGAGCTCAGGCGCAGATCTGAGTGAAACCTTGCTGTGTCGTCCAAACTAAGAAAGCAAGCATGCTGGGCATCTCTGTGCTGTAGTTTTTCCTCTGTGCATGATCATAGCAGTCAGCAAGTCTGGTACCATCACTTGAAAATCGAGGAAACAAAGGAAAAAGACTACGCCTTTCAGCGCCAACTCAATGAAAAGCCCAGTATTATACCGGGCTGCCCAGAGTATATTCGCCACTGGCAATGTTTGGCGCTGCATCACAGATTGTATCAGTAGCATAAGGCATGCAAACAGAAATTGATTGGTGTTCTTGCAGGCTGTGCATCGCTTCAAGGGAGGTGAAACAGAAGCTCTGGCACGGCTCAAGTACTACCTTTGGGACACAGACCTGCTGGCCAACTACTTCCAGACCAGAAATGGCATGCTGGGAGGGGACTACAGCACCAAGTTTAGCCCCTGGCTTGCGCATGGCAATCTGTCTGCCAGGACTATATACCACGCGATCAAGAAGTATGAGAGCGAGAGGAAAGCCAACAAGTCAACGTACTGGGTTATCTTTGAGCTGCTGTGGAGAGATTACTTTAGGTCAGGCAAGAGCATGGTACTGTAGCTGCCATGCTGCATGTGCTAATAATAGTAATAATAATAATTAATAATAATATTAATAATAATAATATTAATAATAATAATAATAATAATAATAACGCTGTCCAGCTCATGATGAACTAGGTACGTGCAGGACAAGTCTTGTCTCTCCAAAGCTGTCTGTCTGCATGTGCTAGCTGTCATGTCTAGATTGGCTGCCATGCTGCACATCTTGCTGAGCCTACAACTCAGCTGTGCACATTCCGTGACATCTTGCAAGCTCAGTGGCAGACCTCTGTACCCAGTAAGCTTGTATCCATATGCCTGTTGATCATGCTGTTGAAAAAGATCCTGTCTGAAGCAAGGTATGTGTTCCAGCAGTTGTACAGATCACAAGTGCATGGAAGTTTTGCAGATATCACCTGTCGTCACTGCTGAATGGCTCTCCGAAACGGCAATGACGCTGATGCAATCAGCAGCAGCAGCAGCAGCAGCAGCAGCATTGATCACGTGGATGTCGCTTGACCTTCTTTGCTTGAACAGGTTCTTCACCCAGAAGCATGGCAACAAGCTGTTTGCCGAGTACGGCATCACTGGCAAGAAGCTGAGGTGGAATGAAGACCCGGCGGCCTTCCAAAGGTGGAAGGATGGCCAAACTGGGTTGCCCCTGGTTGACGCAAATATGCGCGAGCTCAAGCAGACAGGTGTGCCCTTGCTTGCTTTCATTACCAAGAGAAAAGATACGAAAAGGCGTTTAGTGTGTTCTTATTGTTTTTCGGCTTCTATAAGGTCATTTACTTCTGTCTTCTGCTGGTTTTTTAGCAACACAGTGTGCAGAAAGTTGCTGATACGATGAGTTTTATCTGCTATGCCCATAGGGGGCAGCATTTTCAATGTCACAACTTGCTTGGTGTACCTCTGAGCTCTCTTGTGGACATGCGCATCATGAGCTTCGTGCGCATGCTTAGCACCTGCTGTGTAGCACTGCCAATGTTCGCACCAGAGTCCCATACAGTGTTTTCTGGCAGGTAATGAGCATGTGCCGTTATGCACTGGTTATGCAACGCAGCGGCAGATGCACCAGGTTGTGCAATGTGGGCTTGAGTTGGCTGAAGTGCGCTCTTGCTAGGGTCATTATTTTTCCATGCCGTGCACCTGCCTGGCGTAGTAAGTGGCAAGGTCTCAAAGCAATATTCTGTCACATAGCTCCTTTGAATCTATCCAAGCAACAACACTCACAGTAAGCATGGAAACCTGGCAGGGAATCCTGCCCACCTGGCAGCATTGCTGCCATTCTGCACCACAGCAGCATTTGCTTCAACTCAGACCACTGACACTATGTACTGCAAGCACACTGGGTCAAGCCATGTTGCAGAAACAGACAGTGACTCATTGCATCAAGTGTGTGACTAGTGTCACCACCACTTGTCATGTGCATGCAGGCTTCATGTCAAACAGGGGCCGCCAGAATGTGGCCAGCTACCTGGTGCTAGACATGGGGGTGGACTGGCGCAAGGGAGCAGACTGGTTTGAGACGGTGCTGCAGGACTATGATGTGTGCAGCAACTGGGGCAACTGGGTGTCTGCTGCTGGTCTCACAGGGGGGCGCATCAACCACTTCAACATCACCAAGCAGTCCAAGGTCAGTGGATGCTGTCACTCTTAAGTACATGCTTAAATCTCCTTTGCAGAACTGGTATGATTGACATGGCTATTGCAGGTGATTTCTTGCTTATAGGCTGCGCTGATGCTACCTGTGCTGTCAATTGCTGGTGAAGTGAGTGAAAAGGGATGGTAAGGGTCTTACATGCACAGTGCTATCTGTGGTCATGCTGGCAGGTTGTGCAGTCATCAAAGTAATGGCTACTTGCACCAAAAGCTTTGCGTCGTTACTGTTGCCCGCCGATGCTTGTTGTAGACAAGGGTGCTGTCAGAGTCATTCACTATGCTGTTTTGACTATCTTAGCTGCAAGTGGGTAAGCGCTCTGACAGTCATTGGGCAAGTCTTAGTTGGATACACACCCTCTGGAATCTTGAAGAGGACTGACATCAGCAGACGAGATGCAGTTCCAGAAGTCGGTTAACAAAGCATTTTCATGCGAGCACCAGTCAAACGGCTATACCTGCACAGACTTTCCACCACATTCCTAGCCTGCAAAAGCCTGAAAAGATGACAGTGATGTAAAACTCTGTCTGATATGGTGACTGGCTACAGGACTATGAATCGGAGGGAGAGCATTGGTGTCTGGCTGCAGGACTATGACTTGGAGGGAGAGTATGTGAAGACTTGGATCCCAGAGCTGAAGAATGTGTCTTCCAAACGGATTCATGAGCCCTGGCTGATGTCCCAGAGCGAGCAGCAGCAGTTTGGGGTCTCCATAGGCCAAGACTACCCCGCCCCCATACCCTCCTCCCAGCTTGTCAGGCCCCATGGAAGTAAGCCCTCCCTGACTCTGTTCACTTTTTGTTGATCCCTGTTGAGCAAAATTTTGTACCTAATGCGCAAAACCGCTGATGTTAGGCCCCAAACATTGTTGGCTACAGTTCTGCACTTTCAAACGGGCGTTGCTGTCAAAGCTGTGATGCTCCTGTATCCTGTTTGCTGGCTTGCTAGGCTTGTAGAGGTTTTGCTTTCTCGTGTTGGCAGTTTCAGGAGGTTGCAACATCACACTGACAGGCCTGCAATGTCAGCACGAACATCAAACTCGTTTTCGTGTCTGTTAGAGCTCTTGCTGCCATTCCTTTTTAGACTCATACAAGAGATTGCTCTGACACACAGCAGCTGATTTTCCACCACAGATGTCAGTTGCTGAAGTTGTGCGATGTCCAGAGTATTTTGCCTTTAGGTCCTGAGGGTGGCAGAAATCCCGGTGGAGGAAGAGGAAGGGGAGGCAAGAGAGGACATGGACGTGGTGGTAGACAGAACGACCGCCATCGCACACAGCCAAGGAGCGAGTATGAGCGCTTTGGATGACACATTTTATGATGCCCAGTCCCAAAGTCTTGTAAATGAATCCTCTGATGCTACACACCCTTCTGAAACTTGTCTGATCTTTCTTCTTGCTGAGTGCTTACTAGGTCGCCACAGCTGGTCAACATGAAGATAATGGAATTGCATGGGGTCAAACTTGCAGTTCGTTTTGGCACTGGCAATTCGGCACATGTCTGCACTTCATGCTGCGCATCACATTGAGGGCATGACTGCACTTAGCCATGCATCCATAGGGACTGTGTAAAGTTTCTCATGCATGTATATGGTTAAGGCAACTGCCTTTGTCTCAGCACTTAAAGCTGTGATGCAAGTTTACGTGGGCAACAGGGACAGCAAGTTAAGCCGCTGTTGCATGTGCAAAATTTCCCAAATCATGCTTGGTCGCAGATAGCAAGAAGGCAGCGCTATCATTGCTTTTGTCACTTTACAACTCAGCATTGCAAGCACACATATTGCAAGCACACACATACGGACAATTGTCAGAAGTGACGAGTGAGATGTTTCACATCGGCTAAAATACAGACATACATATAGCAATGAGCCAGCAAACAACAATTGGGTGCAGGTAAATAGCATACATTATGGTAGCACTGTATGTATGAAAGCCTAGGTTTGCAAATGCGCCTGTATGACATGGGTGCTGAACCAGTCCAGGGTGACATGCATATGCTGCCCAGGACACTCTTCCAGTTTGACCTTTCCTGCTCTATCTAGTTGCTGCAGACCAATCCAGTCCTCCTGTATACAGACTCAGCTTGGACACAGATGCACAGTAAAGCACACAAGGACTAACGCAGTTTTGTGGGTCGCTGTTGCAAGCCAGCAGACACAGGAATGATCAGCAGGACACAGGTGTTGACATTTGCCTACAGGGGCAAGATAGCTTGCTCACAAAGCAACCATAGCAAGCATGGCAGTAATATATGTGGGCGTGACACTATGAATTTTACCTGATAAAGGTCGGTTTCGTTCATGCTTTGGAGACGCTGACCATCCCAGTACCCAAACCAAGCTGAGTCTTTGGGTACGACCAAGACATCGTCTGAGAAGCGTACAAGCACCAGCTGCTCCAGGCTGAGCATGTTATCCTTGTACTGTTGCTGCTTCTGTTTGCGTTCATTGTTGATGTCAGCAAGGAACTGACTTTTTGCCAAATACTTCTCATAGTGATAGGGGTCCTGCATTGACAGGACTCAGCGTTGAACAGACCAAGCAGTGACAGGCTGGCTGGACCAGCTCTCTTGAGGGTAGATGCTTGTGCATGGTTACCTTGAAGTATTGGGCTTGTACAACATTGCTCCTGATCCATGGTAGATAAGCACCCAGGCCTAACATGCGCTGCACCATTCTGCAAGCGGTGGACGGCGTTTGGTTGAAGCTAGGGCCGGAACACTGTGGCCCATTCATGATCCCTTGATGCTGTCCCCCTAGTGTTATCAGCTTGTGCATCTTTGGCATGCCTTGTATGTGTTGACACCTTTCCAACACAGCTCGTAGAAACTGGCTACCTTGTGAAAAGCCCACTGCATTGTAGCCTTGACTCAGCTGGGGAATGCTGGCCAAATGATTGCAGACAGCGGCCACCTGCAGCAAGCAGAAAGCCTCATATCAGCATGTGTCTGGTACCTATCTGAATCTTAAGCTAGCATCAGCTGGCTGCTGGCATACTTGTATGACACAAGTCTGCACACCTGTTCGTTCAAATTACCAAAGTAACCCCCCAGTGTGTCATGGCCTATGTCATCACCAACAGCAATGCTGTGTACAAAGGTGCCTGCATGCACAAAAGGTGCTTGGCATGCATATGCTATACTTGTCAGGTGTGCTGCTGATCTGCAGCAGTAGTAAAACTTCAGCGTATGGCAGGCTTCAGCTTGTCGGGAGCAGTCCATGCATAGGCTAACCTGGCAGAGTGTCCTGTATCTGCTTCTGCAAAGCGCCTATAGACCAGGTTGCGCAGCAGGAGTCTCCCATACCGTGCCACATAACCACGGGAAGAGACGTGGAGTTGAACGACCGGTCATCTCTGCTTGGCAGAGGGTTGTACGGTTCAGGGTCAGAACGGGGACTGGTCACAGCAAAGAAGACCAACAGCAGCGCAAAAAGTGACACAAGGGTCAGCAAGAGTCTCCGACGTTTGATAGGTGTGACCGGGACTGGAGCTGGTGCTAGATCGACCTGGGAGGCGTCTACGCTTACATCATTAGCTGTACGCGTGTACTTGGCTGCTGACATCATTCACTACGCATGATTGTCCTGCGAGAGCGATGACTGTATCATGTTGCACGGAGTTGCGCGTCATGGGGCGTATTCCTGCTGCGCCCTGCGTTTGCACCCTGCCTCTCAGCGACATTACAGACATGCGCAACAGTTTTGTCATCAGCCAGCTGGAGAGGCTCTGCAGCTGTGACACTTCTGACAATATATATATCTGACTACTGACCTATCCAAACTGACTACTGACCTTTTGCCATGTTACTGATGAGATGCACAGTATTGGTGACTCAGCGCTGTTTGAGCGGTCCGCGCCTGTGTACACGCACAAAGCATGATGTCTCAAAATAGATGCTCACGTGTAGCTGCGAGCAAGGTTGTACGACGTGATGTCGCCTCACACAGATTTCCTGTTTCAGGCAAATCAGTCGCAGACGCCTCGTATGCGTCGCAAAAGGCCGTGGTCAAGTAAATCATATCGCTGGCACATTGCAGCCGTTGTAGTGTAACCATCAACACACTGCTGCACATAGCAGGACCAGGTGGACCAGAAGTCGCAACACTTGCGCTTCCCCGACAGCACCGCTCTCAGGCGACTTTTTAGTCGGTTCCCCAACATCAAAGCACCGTCTGAGGCAACCCAGGTGCTGTTTACCCCACTCGCGGCGGCGTTTCTTGTCTGGATTGGATGCCATATCATCCTGCACAGTTGAACAGAAAGCCTCACCAGGTGTGACAAGGTGTGACTGTTACCCTCAAGCTGTCACACAATGAAGTGTCCACTGGAAGATGTGATGCAGGCAGGCTGGCTTGCAATGCAACTCGAAGACTAGACCCTGACATGGCTGCCTTTGAGAAGGAGTACAGGAAGCTGGTTACAGAAGTGCGCTTGGCAAAGCAAGTATTTGGCCTGTATGCTGTACTAGACGTTGTGTTGCTGGTCGTATTGACAATACTTCCAATTGCCCAAGTCCAGGAGGTCATTAAGGGGCAAGCCCTTGTACAGGAGGTGAAAAGTCTAGAGCAGATACAGATCAGGCTGTACTTGTATGCCCTGATCAGTGTCATTGTGCTGCTTGATCCATGCCTCAAAGCCTCAAAATCAGCTTTGGCTTTATTCAGCGCTGTGTCTGCTTGGAAAGACTCATGCCCCAAGCAAGCTGATGAGATCGATGCCATAATGGGGAAGTACTAGGCTGTTGTATCAAAGCATCTTGTGATGCTCAAATACTGGGTATGGTGACGCACACAGACCTTGGTTATTGCTTAGCTGTCAGCCTGGCAGATAGGCTGCATATCTTAGGTTGCTGCACAGGAGTCAGATGGCAGTGTCTCTTAGCAGGAATGCCCCTCATTTCATCATGCACAGTAGTGTGCTAAGCTTGCACCATTGCAGGGAAGGTGTCATGTGCATCTGCTTGGGCTGCAAGGTTTACATCAACTGTAGCAGTTCTGCAGCAGCTAAAATGCTGTACGTAAAGGGCAAGCTTAATGCTTTGGTTTTAGCACTGCAAACATTTGTGCTCACACAGTAGCTACCTATAGGTAGCTACTTACTATAGTAAATCACCAAATTTCAGTGCATCGCGCAGCCTCACACAACCCTTGCTTGGCTGCATACGCATACCATATCTAACACTAACACAGTACCCCTATGATCCAGGCACTTTACCAAGCTCTGCAAGTCAGTGCATCCTTGGGAACGTGTATCTGAGATCCAATCTATCAAGGAAACAACTGTGCTCACACAGTAGGTAGTAAACCACCAAATTTTGCTGATATCTAGGTTATGGTCAAGCTCTGTCACAACCTCTTTGGAGCCTGATGATTGGTCTCCTTTGTACAAAGTACCAAGTCAAGTACATGGTCAGCAGGGAAGAACTGTGTAAGCTGAAAGCTAGCTGAAAGTTACTAGAATGTGACTACAGCTTTAAATACATTGTGGCCAAGTTGGCTGTGTCACAGTACTTCACTGAGCCAGGCATGTCACCGGGCTCTGCAAAGCAGTGCAATTTGCGCCGACTGACCCACAATGCATTGCATACTCAAGCGTGGTGCCCGAGCTCGAGCCCCTGCACACACACGATCCCTCGCGATCACGCTTCAGAGTTTATTTTAAAGCAGTGCATGATTTTTTGAATATTAAATAGCGTATATATGACATAATCTTATATCAATCAGTCACGGAATCCGAATCCAACCTTTCATTCACGGGTGTGGATCTTTGTGGACAGCACCTGTGCTGGATTCGACAATGCAGTCGTGACCACACTGTACAGACTTTTTGCGCGGTCATACAATGGTCTTCACTAGCACAACAATGCAGGGACAGTGTAATACTCATCATCGTCACCTGTTTGACAGCCTGTTGCACCAGCTACACCCTCCAAAAGCACGAACACGTCTTAGGACTCAGTGGGTTGCAATGGATGCATGCTGCGGTGGAACCTATAAAGCAAATTTAAATGCATTGCCATCGAAGTTCAATAGGTCCCGTAGCGCAGTGGATTAGCGCGTCAGACTTCGGTGAGTCTATATGGATTCGATGCAATCTGAAGGCCCTGGGTTCGATCCCCAGCGGGATCGTTTTTTGGAGTCTGGGGATTGCATTTTGCCTCTGCCAAAGCCCCTATATTGATGCGCCTCAACACCTTTGCTGACTGCTTTTTGTCATGATGCAAAATAAGAGCAATGAACTGACGAAAAATACTTGCACATAATACGGATGATTCTTGTTCCGACAAGCCTCAAACACGTCCTCACATTTGCAGGTAAATTTGCAGACTGCAGATGACAGTCCAGTGGGCGGATTCACATGGTGTTTGCTCCAACTTTGCACATTTTCCCACCTCTAGATCAGATCTGACGTTGATGTAAGTGGTACAGAAAAGATGCTGCACTGGCAATCCCTGAGCGATAATGATAAGTTAATGAAACGAGAATCTCTTCAATCAAGTGTTCTTCCAAACGCGGCGGAGGAACATCAAAGAAAGACAAACGTTGGTATTGTGACAGATAGTGAGGACATCATCCTGTAAGAACTCCACAGTATTGGCTCATACATAACAAGCAATTAGTTACAGAAAGCCTGTTCCCATGTGTCTGGCTGTACAAGGGTTCTCAGTCAAAAAACGCAGCAAGATTGCAACCAGCGCTGACAAAGGGCCAGTGTGTCCTCCTGCCGCACGTAAAATATCGTCTAGTTACACTCTGCTGTGGCAGTTGGATCCCTAAGCTGTACATGTTGGCCAGGGGATGCCCAGCACCATCCTGGATGTCACACAAGGTGCTGTCTTGCTGCTCTTGGTCAGCAGCGCTAGCCACATATGGAGCCACAGTAGTCCTCAGCAAAGCCAAAGTTGGCTCCTTGCTATCTTGGCAGTTGCAAATTGGAATGTCATCCTCTGCACAAGCATACTGCTCAATACAAAGCTCCTTAGGATTGCTTCTTTGTGCGCCTGCAAGGGGCAGCTCTGTGACCACTGTCAGGGTGTAATCGCTGGGGGTAGGGCTGGACCCCAAGCGACCCCACCAGACTGTGCAGTTGAGAACAGGGGAGGGGTCAAGCCAGGCTGTGTGCACATTGGCAAGGCTCTTTTGGTGCTCCATGAAACGATGATCCAGCTGCGAGTGGGGCACACGCCTGCACATGCCACACTTACATGTGTCAGCATGAGTACCAAATGCGCCATGATGGTTGCTCATTAATCCAGGCATATCACCTGCATGTGCACGGACTCAATGGGGCATTGAAGAATAGACACTGGAATTTCATTGGCATGGGAAACTTGCATGGTTGATGGCCTGAAACCAGCAATGTCGATGACTCACACCAATGCATGAGGTGAAATGCACCTCTGGTGGATGAACCAGTGTCCAGAACAAAATGTAGCATGACCTTTGAGAAGGACACAAGAGTCAACTGCCATGCAGCCTTGGATAGATAGTGCAACCATAAACCATCACAATCCCGTGACACCAGTCACAAACCTATGCTCGGTACCCAAACATTGCTTACCGTATGAGCTGGCCTGTTGCTTGGTCCAGCAGCAGTAGCATTCCATCTGAGCATGCAATGGCAACAGCGCCGTCAGCAGCTGACAAGTGTGATGCTCCCACCACGGGGTAGCGCCACAAGGGCTGCACCCCACAGCCCTGATCGTCACTCAGCAGGTGTAGAGACTCTGCTCCACTGCCCTGATCATGCATCTGCTGTACAGCCTTGCCATCACTGTCATCCCCATGAGCATGTGATCCCAGGCTGGCAGGCTGATGTGGCACATCAAAGCATGCCACTGTGCTGCAGCAGATCTTGAGAGCTTCCAATTGAGCAGGTGTGCATGGGCCTTTCAGACAGGGCCAGGGGGGGTAAACACTGCTATGCTTATGTCCCCTGGAACCTGCAGAAAGCCCTGCCTGATTCTGTGCAACTTCTTCATCTTCTGAGGATGCCTGCTGCTGCTGCTGCTGCTGCTCCTGTAATGACTGATCAGCTGTTCTCTGCTGTGTGTTGCTTGCAGGTGGCACTGTTGTCTGACCAGTATGATCATCCAAACCCCTGTTGGGGGTGCTGCTCTGTGGGACTGAACTGTGACTGGGAGACTGTGCACCTCCACTAACTGCCCTGGGACTGAAAGGGCCAGAAGCATGTAGATGAGGCCTCAGCCGCCGCAAGCATGCCACCAGATGATCTGGATCATCCACTCCTCCTGCACCATTCACACCAAAAGCGTTGCTAGTGTGACGCTGTGCACTGTTGCCGCCATGCTGCGTCACATGGGTGCTGCTTGATTGATGACCAGTGTTACTGTGACTACCTGAGTGGCTGCTGCTGCTGGCACTGGGTGCGTCTGTCTGTGCATCAGTGGCAAGGGGTAGCCCAGGCTGCCAGCTGGCCTCCCTAGACAACATCACATTAGCTAGCTGGGCAGCAAATGCTGCACTGCTCCCTGCTGATTCCACAGATGGAGCAGAGAGCCATGGTGCTGACTCCACAGATGGAGCAGCATGGCTGCTGCTGGCTTCATCATGATGGATCTGAGCAGATGCTGCCACAGGCAGCGGCCCCCATATCACAAACAGATGGGTTTTGTCACATGCTGCTGCCAGCCTGTCCCTGCTCTGCTGAGCTGTCCGCTGTAGGGATGCTGATGCTGAGCGCTCAGGCTGCTGAGGCTCACTCAGCACCTCTGAGTCTTCGCGCTCGTGCTCAGGTGCATCTGACAGTGATTGATGTGTAGTAGGGCCAAAACCCTGCCAAAAGCTTAAATTAGGCGCCACAAGGGGCAAGCCCATGTTGACTAATGCATCTGCCTCGGCGAGCGGCCCTGACTGGGTGTCCTTTAGGGGTGTGGGGAAGGGACAAACGGGCGGCATCACGTCCCAGCTCACGCACATCCTCAGGACAGATGCTGTGTGGGGTATCAGCCTGACTGCTTGTGAGGCAATGCCTGGGGGGCCCCGTTGGTGGGAGGTGAGGGTGAGAAGGGCGACACCAAAGCCAAGTGTGCCAACAGCAATGCAGCAGGCAGTTCTGGCATCATCTGTGGGCCTGCATGAACATGTGGTGTCATCAGGGATGTGGCACTATCCAGGGAGCATGACAGTGTCTTATTCTGAGAGAGAGTCCAGTTGCTTAGGGTGTTTTTGTTGCTACGTTCCCTTCAACACCTTGAAGTCTGGGAAGTGGAGCCAGTTGTGATGCATCAGACGTTCTGGCGTGAAAGCACAGCTGCATGAGATTCAGTCACCAATGTGCGTCGTCTCATCTACATTGAGCCTGCTAGAGTGTCATTGAGACTTATTGTCAATGGTACGATTGTTTTGCCCCAAACATTAAGAGACACATGGCAAGCGCTCTCTTGGCAAAACACCCTCAGTCTACAACAAAACAAAACCAAGTAGACCAAGCAAACAGGGTTTCTCTGCAGCTGCAGCTTTGTCAGCAAACAAGCACAATCGTGGTTGGATCAGAATGAGCAAGGCTTCTCAGTCACAGCAGAGACATCTCAGTGACATGTTTTACAGGTTACAGCTGGGCCTACATACCTAGACAGGCTCCACATAGCCAGGGCACCTATGCAGCAAGTTGCATCATGCTGCATGCCACACAGCTCAGCTGCTTGGCCCTGCCACAAGATTGTGGGAGCGCTATCTGAGCCGACAAGCCATACACACACCTGCATTGGCGGCCTCGGTCAGTATCTGGTGTTCACAGTCATGCTGTAGTGAGGTACCCCTGATGTGGGATATGTTTGTCTGGGTTCACAGCTATGCTACATACCTGCTGGGTTTTTGTCAGTCTCTAACTTGACAAGACACTCAACTTTTGTCAATGCAATGCAGAGATGGCAAGCGCTTATAATTATGCAGAACTTGGAATGCTCGAAGCACTCAGGTCAACCTGGCTCGATGCTCAGCCTGCAAACTCACCATTATCATGCAAAGCTGTGCGCATGCTCAAAAGCTCTTTGTCGAAGGTACCGTGTGCACTGTATCATACTGAACACCAAACTGAGTACTAAGAGTGTGTTTGGTAACTGCAGTACACACACAGAGACAGGCAAGCATGCAGGCAGACAGCCAAAGAAAAACAGCACAGCAGGCAGACAGACGGCGTGCCACAGATGCAAGAGCCAATGTGCTCATGAGGAATGGTATGCTTCCTGCTTTGTTGCTCTTACCTGCCCGCGCAATGCTCAGCAGTTCACTGCTCAGCAGAGAGAACTTTGTTGCAAGAGTGCAGACTGCTAAGTCAGCTGATGACGTGGGGCCATGCAAGTGAGTGGGTAACATGCCTTGCCAGTGTCGCTGCAGCTGACAAGGCGCAAGCTGTCAGCCTGCTCTTGCTGGCCCCAAGGGGTGCGCTCTATGGCCACTGCAGGGACTGTGGCTCCATCTTTCTGGTGCAGCACTGCCATTGGGTACTGCTGATCCGCCTTCCACACCACCACATCGCTGGCTCGGCCCTAAACCCAAGGGCAGTCTTGATGCAGGTCACATGATCATGATGATAATGATGATAATGATAAATAATAATGATAATGATAATGATAATGATAATGATAATGATAATAACAACGCTTTCCAGCTCATGATGAGCTAGGTAGGTGCGGGTCACATGATGGTCAACAGATATGGTGGCTCTGCTTATTGCTTGTTGCTTATTGCTTATTGTACACCCATGCCATGAAATGCTGCTTCGCAGACGACTACATCAGTGGTGAGGCAGGGTTGTGCTGACACACTCACCTGTCTTGAGAAGGGGTCCAGGTCAAGGCATGCCTTGAAGGTGTAAACCACATTTATGCTGTGTGCAATAGAGTGCAACATAGGAGGTCATGGTGCTGTGGTCACTCATGGGATTGTGCAAACTGGTGCACAATACAGTTGACATGAAATGTGCAAGCTTGTGCAAAGTGCTGTTGACATGGAATATGCAAGCTTGTGCATAATGCTGTTGACATGGAATGTGCAAGCTGGTGCACAATGCTGTTGACATGGAATATGCAAGCTTGCGCGTAATGATGTTGACATGGAATGTGCAAGCTGGTGCGCAATGCTGTTGACATGGAATGTGCAAGCTGGTGCACAATGCTGTTGACATGGAATGTGCAAGCTGGTGCACAATGCTGTTAAACTTGACGCCGGGGGGGGTTCACCTGAGCCACAAAGGGCATATGCAGATCTGTTGCTCCCCCTTGAAGTGCATACGGCTTGTACTTGTTTGTCCCGAAGTCCAGCCAGTATTTGTCCACCTGACTCATGGGCACCTGTGAGGTGCTCTTTGTTAGAGGAGCTTTGACAATCATATTAGCAGTTTGCACGCAGTACAGCACAGCATGTAACAAAGCAGCAAAGCACAACAGTGCACAGTTTGGCGTGGCCTAGCTCGCCGCTCATTGCTCAGCGTTGCAGCAATCGAAGCTGTGTAAAGGCCAAGCAACATATGCAGGACTCGCAAGAGCAAGATATGCAAAGCAGACATGCATGCACAGAGCATTCATCAGCTATGAAATATGATGCATGCAACATGAGTGGTGCAGTCAGCATAAGGGCCATGCCTGCTGCTTTTGGGTTTTAGTTGCTGACTTCAGCTTGATCAGCTGGAGGCGGTCACGGTCGCCACTGGGTCCAGCTCTGCCAGGTGTGCATGTCAGCAAAGCCCAGTCACCCTCAACCAACACAGCAGGTGGGTGACCCCTCCTGTCCCAGCCATCCTGTATCTTCGTCCAGTTAGTTTGACTTCCTTGATGTTGGTTGCAAGGTTTGTGATCCATGACAGGCTTGTCACAAAATCGAGCTGAATGCATGTATCTGCAGTGAGCTGGAGTTATAGCGTTAATACCTGTCTGCCCACACAGTACAGCAGTCTTCTGGGATTGACAGGCTTGTACCGCCAAGGGATGTGCAGACCTCTGGTGAGAGCATACTGCTGCCAGTCGTCGTTTAGAACAGGGCATGTCTTGCCGCTACCGCATGCGAGCAGATCTGTGGAAGCACACCACCTATGATCGCACCAGGCTTGCCACCATGTCTGGCTTCCTAGCAGGAGCTGCCGCCACGCGGTGCAGGTCCCTGCAAATGGAGTGTATTATATCACGGTCTACGCCCTACAGACGAGTGACCTTATGCAAGCGATTGAGTGGCTTACAGGTTGCGTGCAACAGGTCCCTAGCAGTCAAGGCTGAAAAGATCTGCTGCAACACTTCATCTGGTAGCTCCTCCATGTGCAGACGCAAACGTATCACTGCGTCAGCTTTTCGTGCAAGTAGCAGATGATCGCATCGGCGTTGTTTGCAGCACCTGCGTGGACATGCATTTTGCCATCGGATAAGCGTCTGAGCAAACTTGCCAAGTCCTGAGTGCTAGATTTGAGTGCCCACAAAGCCTTTTGCTCAAAGGCTACATAGCTATAGATGTAAGTTAGAGTTGGGCATTTGCTGCAGCAGTGTTGATGTGGCATCAGTCAACTCTGTGAAACCCTCAGCCATCTGCTGCATCAGGAACTGGAAACTGTACCATCGTACCTGCAAACATGTTTCTTGTGGTCAGTCCCTTTGCATGCTGAGCAAATCTGCTGATGACGGTGGTCTGACTGTCATAACACGCCATGAGCTGGTGCAGAATCTGCATGCCAGGCAATGCATACACACCGTGGCCATGTGTCCCTCTGGGGTGTCTGGAAACAAACGTCTGTTGCTCTGGGTATCACCATGACCTGATTGATGATCCTCAGGGGGCTGCTGTCCTTGAAAGGGTGAGCGCATCTGTTGCTCTGCGCCATCCTGTGCTGCAGGTGTCACATCCCAGTGAACTCTTGATGGTGTGCTAGTAGTTGGCGTGGGAGGCTCTTGCCTGTTGAGGATGCTGGGCGCTACTGCTCTGATATGCAGGCTTGCACCTGCATCAAGCCAGTGACGAATGTGTATAGAGGGTTGCACAGGTTGCTGTGCATCATGTGCTGTATTGTGCTGGCACAAAGATGAGCACAAATGACTCGTGCAGTACCCAAGCTCAATGCAAAAGCAGTTTGCTGATGGTTGGCTGTCAAATGCGCCAACTGGATATTGATAGTCTATATCAAACATGTCAAGTAAATTGCTTCTACTGCGCTCATGCATCATGCCAAAGCAGGCTGACGGCCTGTATGGACCTGAACAGCTGCGACAACAAGCCCTGATTGCAACAGTGACTGCAGGCAAAACCTGAGCCGTCTTCAGAATGGATGGCAGAGTTGGAGCTGCGCCTGACCGGCCACCTCCTAGACTGCATCCTTTGCAGCTGGCTCTGCACTGGGCCCTGTTGGTGATCTGAAATCCTGCCATACAAAGGAGTCTAATGGCAGTTGCTGCAACTGGTAGTCTGCACCTCTTACTGGCAACGAGTGTTCTGCTGCACATGGTGAGCGGTCAAGCCGTTGCATGCCATATGTGCAAATATGAAAAGTATGCTGGAAATCGCCAATGCCCCTGCATGGGTCAGTGACAGTTGCAAACAATAACAACAGAGGTTGAGACGCATGCTTGGATGAGAGATTCCAGCATGCCACATAACAGGCATATGAGCATGCATCAAATCCATTGACACTCACCTGTTCAGGTCCTTGACAGCCTGGGCAAACTTGAGCAAGTGGTGACTGCTCATTTCTGGCTCATTTGGGAATGCCCCAAGGACGTCCTGCAACACCCCAATGGCCCCGGCTGTGAGGCGTGGTATGACCTGTCTGCACCCAGGCTCCTGTCTCTGCAGCATCTCTTGCAGGTCATCATCAAATCCCTGCAAATGCGACAGAAGCTTTTTTGGGGAAAGGAAGGGGGGGAGCAAGCGGGAACAACACACAATGTTCAATGCCAGAGCAGCTGACATGCCCACATCGTTAGTTCAGAATTGACTTGAAGCACCTGCATTGCTATCATGCCTCTATGCAGGCTTGCATGATCATTGCTAATACTTTTGTGAACCTGGGCAGCCCAGTACAATACTTGGCTTCTCATTAAATTGACGCCAAAAGGCGTAGTCTTTTGTTTTCTACTATTTGTGAGGTATGAGCATGCAGAAGCAGTAGTTTACGTATGTGTCTCTCTCAGCTGACAGGGCAGTCCCTTCACATCATGTTGCACTACCTCAGCAAAGGTATCATGTAGGGAGCGCAGCAGGCGTGCCACCTGGCGGATGCACAAAGACACCTGGGCCATGTCCTGCTTTGGCAATGCCCACCTGCCCATCTGCCAGCAGTACATACCAGGCAGGAAGAACCAGTGACCACCTATAAGCGCACACTTCTTTGTTTTCAGTGCAGTCAATGCAGCTTTGAGTGACATTCGGCACAGCAGCAGCATGCAAGACGGCCCAACATAACAACATGAAGGTCAGATGACATGAGAAGAAAAGAAAAGACTACGCCACTTATGCAGTGGCGTTGTATATGGGGGGACAAGTATGTGAAACACTGCCCCCCTTAGGCCCTGAGGGCCCTTTGCTGACAAAGTTGGCCATTCAGATGACATGATATACAGGATCAAGACGCGGTTAACGCAGACTGTGACATGCACCAAACAGCGCTGGCATTCATGGATCAAGCAGACAATACACACCCAAGGTACCAACATAGGCCTCAGCGCTGGCATGGACTGCATACTCCTCCATCTTGTACAGGTTGTCATGCACAGACATCAGCATGGTCTCGCATTGCAGCTCCCTGAACCAAGCAGCATGCTGTGCACCTGGCCCCTGCAACCACACTGTGTGTTCTACTGACTCATATTTTCAGGAAAGCAAACACTCATGGGCTCTTGCAAGCACAACGGACAATCAACTTTCAGTGATGCATCCTGCTGTCTTACAACCTCCTGGCAGCACACGTCCACTAAATGACCCTTTGGGTTGATGATTTGCTGATTGCTCTGCAAGCTTTTAAAAATGATCGCAAGTCAGCCTCAGGAATGAGTCAAGGCCCAAGAAAGTAAGTGTTTGCACTCTGTGCGTAACAGCTATATCATTGCTGATCATGGGTATGGTATCTGCCCAACAGGCAGAAGATACCTCATCAAATGCAGATGCTAGCAAGGGTCTGGCGATGTCCCTAGTGATCTGGTCAGGCATAGACAGGCTCCTCTTGAGTTTGTCCATGGACTCTGACCGTTGCATACTGGCGTGCTGACCACCAGTCTTCTGTTGCGGGAAGGCAACATGGTCTAAAGCATCAGCGTGCTGCCAAGCAATGGCATTCAGCTGTTCCAATGCACCCAGAGCTGCCTTCATGTGCCTAAGACAAACACCACAGCTGAAAGCCTTGCAAGGGCGTAGCAACATTGGTTGGAACAACACATCGGCTCCAATTTCAGCTGCAAGACTCACTTGCTTGTTTGGCTCCCAACATACGATCACAGGTCTGTTGAATTGACCTTTGTTGTCATGATGGGTTCACATCTTGAATGTGTGTTGAAGTAATTATAATTTGATGTTGCAAAATTGCTGAGTGGATGTTATCAGCAATGTCTTACCGCATGGCTTGTTCACTCGCACTCTTGGGCCACAGCAGCACGGACAGCAGCAAGGATAGCAGCACCCCTCCAATGATACCAACCACCCTAGTGATTGCCGGCAACAGCAACTCTGCAGCCAAACAGTGCCTGTCAAGCTGCTGCTGCAGCTGTGATTTGCATTGGTCTTATGTCTAAGCAGCCTGTGCTTGATTGTGCTGCATACCAAAATCATACCAAAATGAGAGACTCAAACAGAACAGCGTGTGTCTGGACAAAATCACACCTGTTGGGGAGTCTGTAGTGCCAAATACCACTGAAAGGAATGTCAAAGCTGTCATATTGGCATCTGACAGTGACTCTTCCACCACCACGTTGAAGAAGCCCATTGCAGCTGAGCATGCTGACAGGCATAACGACAGGAGGAAGCCATCTTTGTTGATCTTGTAAGCATCTATAATCAGCCTACAAGCATCCAAGCACCATGGTTTCTTTATGGCAAGCCACAGCCTGCTGAGCATGAAATGCTGCAGTGGTAACTTACAGTTATGTATTGTTGCATGTTAACACAGTGCGTCCAATATTCACAAAAAGACTTGAGGGAGCTGGTGCTGATGTAAAGTCAGGATGAGGAAGGGCAAAGGCAACGTGTGTACAGCATCAGGGAAGGCAAGATGATGCGGAGGCAGCAGTATCTGCAAGAATCTGCTAGCAGATTGGAGAAGCTGCAAAGTGCAACGAGATGAATGCCAAATACCATGTCAAGTAGCCCAAGACACCCCCAACCAAAGTGCCTATGATCTGCTCCAATGACTGCCGGCTCAGCTTGCCGACCACAGGAGCTGTGATGACCATGCTGCAGGAAGTCAGCATGTGTACAGGCATGTGTTGTTGAATATCTGCTGGGTGGGACATAGTCACCTTAGTCAACAAGCGATGCATGGTACTCTTGCCAAGGTCTTGTGCACAACGAAATTTTGTGCTTGCTTGCAGAAAACGCACAGACGAATCCTGCTGACATACTGGTATGGTCTGGTGACAGGTGTGATGCAGGACAGACCTTGTGAAGGCAGCCCACATGCATCCTTCTTGGACTTGGATAGCCAGGGGTGTAAGCTCTCCTGCGTTTGCAGTGCAGATTGAATGCATGCATATGTGTTTGGTGTAAGAATTGCAAAGTTCAGAAAGGGCCACACCTCCCAAAGGTGCAACCAGTACATATCCTAGAAACAGCTCTATTCCCACTGCTAGGCCCAGCCTGATGCCCCGCTTGGTGTGCAATCGCATTGGGCTTGGGCTGCAAAATTTGGATTGGCCTCTCAGGCTCTGCCTCAGGGGTTGGGTGAAAATAGCACGGTTGCTTCTGTGTTTGAAGCAGTGATCACTTTGCGAATCTGGACCCTGGCACCAAAAAAACCAGCGGCGGGCACGGAAGCAGCGCTCAATGTCATGAACTCGCACTTTACAAAAGTGTAGTCACACGCGGCCATCCTTGGTCGGCACCATGCTCCGATCTTATGCAGATCAAGAGCTTGTCTAAATGTGTGTGCACACTTCTTCTTTGCAAGCAAGCGTTTCACCGGCTTTTCGCTTTTCGCCTATCGTGAGCGCTCAACGCATGGTACATGGTCGCGAGGTCGGTGTACTGAACGCTGCAAACTCTGGCAAACGCCGCGTTGGCACCTCAGACAGATGAGATTGACCTGCTCTTGACTCTGCCGTGCACTTTTCAGGACACTATCGCAGAGATCAAGGGTCGCCGCGATCATGGCAGTTCCGGAAACTAGTCCGCCCGTTCGCGTTGTTCACAACAGCATGCAAATGCTAGCTCAGACAGTCGTCAAGGTCGACGGTATACACCGAGCAGTAGTTGGACACTTCCGACATCCGAACACGAGCGATGTCTTGCTGGCGAAAGAGACTTCTCTGGTGCTTGCATCAGCAAACGACGAAGGGTCTTTGACAACGCATCACACGCAGCCTCTGCACGCAACCATTCTGAATTTGCAAGTTTTGCGTGCACAGCAGCAAGCCACTGCCTCTCAGGTAGCCTTGCAACCACAACACTGCTGCTATGCTATGGAGCAGCAGTCCTGATGCACCACATACGAAAAAATTAGGCATTATGCTCTGAAAATGTGTGGGGATGCAATGCAGGAAGTGGACAAGTTGGTCATGCTGACAACCTCTGGTAATCTGTTCATCATACAGTTTGATGTGACGCTCTACAGGTATAATGAAAACATGAGCAATTTGCAACAGCAGTGCAACAGTCCAGGCTTGTCAAAACAGGTCATGTCATTGCTTGACCCTTCTCTGATCCTGCAGGTTTGTGTCCCTGAGTCAGATCCCTTTGGTGCCGGCAGGTCAGCAATCTTATCAGCTGTGATAAGGCTGTATGCCAGTACAAGCATATATGCAACGTGTCAGCATAATAGCTTGCAAGACTGCGTGCCAGTTTGTGCCCATGCTGCGTGGAAACCCGCCAGTTGCTGCTCTGTCTCAATGTGTACCGCGTATGGTCACCAACGCGTGTGTTTGCATGCTGGAATCATGACACTAGCCTTTCAATGATACTCATCCTGCTTCAACACTCCTGAGAGCGCAATTTTTGCGCGCTTAGGGAGGCAAGGGCTGCTGCCAGCACAGGCTCTCCATGTGGAGCCATGTGGCCATGCTATTGCTGTATCAGGCTACAACTGGGTTGCCCTCATGCCCACAGCTGTGGCCACACATACCCCACAGGAAGACTCACCTATCTTGGCAGTACTCCCAAGTTTCCTGTCCAGCAGCATACACAGCCCCAGACATAAGGCCCCTGCACCCCCTTCCCCCACTGGGCCTGACTCACCTGTTGATGTCCCCATCACTGCCTCCAGTGCCCCTTCCCCCAGCAGGAGCTACACCTCTGATGAGGCATGGCTCAGGGCACAGACAGACTCTTGTAGGCTAGATGCTATGTGGATGGCAAGCGACTTGAACAGTATCCAGGATCTGGTGCAGGACCAGGAGGAGCATTTGTCACCAGCTTCCCCTTTGACTTCGATGCCTCCCTCTGGACTGATACGCAGCATCTGCTTTGTTGGTGAGCACATGCACTCAGCTTTCTGCAATTCTAGTGCAGATGTGACGAAGTTGCTGCTATAGAAGTGTAAGCTGATCACAGCAAGTGATTCTGTCTAAAGGTGTGTAGAGATGCATGTCTGCTAGCAGAATGTGCCTCAAGCAGCCAGCTGTGATTGGTGCACGTTGCGAGCATCAGCTATCCTTTGCATGCAGACAGATGGATGACCACCTGCTGTTTTGCAGTGTTGTCAGAGCTGTGCAAGATGGTTGTAGCCTTCTCCCTGGACACTGCACATCATGCCAACATGCTTTCACTGCTTACAAAGCTGCTTACAATCCATCAAAATGTTGGCACAGCTTCATGTGCATAAGTGCATAGCCTATCCTCAGCACTGCTGCACTCAGATGTGAAAATCATGCAAGCCCTGACCTAGCATGCTGTACAGTTGCCTCCAAACTCAGCCCTTGCCCTGCACATTTTCGCATGAACCACTTTGGCTGCATGCAGAGATTCCAGGAAAGCAGAACAGCCTGGCGCTGGCAGTGCTGTACTATGTAGCACCAGACTCAGGCTTTACCTTGGACATCTTGCAGTGGACGCCGCAGGACAAAACCTTGAGGGTGAAGTATCGGCTGCAGCTGCATGAACTGACTGACATGTTTGACTTCCTGCTGGGCAGCTTGGTGCTAGACATGTGCACTGTACGCAACTGCCAATCAGGTGAGCTGGGCAATAGCTTGACAGATCTTTGGTGCCAGCAACACCACAGATTGTGTATATGTGGCATTCGGTCACACATGTCGAGTTCCATGTGCAAGCTGCTGCAAGCTTCTGGCTGGATGCAACCAGCATGTACCCAAGTGACTTCGTGCTATGGGGGCAAGGCAGAGACTCTCATTTCATCACACATCCCGCCTGAAAGCCGGTCATATCTGCAGCTGTGGTCTGCAGCGTGTGGTGCAGGGGCATCTACTCTTCACCCTGCATGGTGTCAAGCACATGCTGTCTGTGTGCCTGCCAGTCACACCAGGCTTTTGGCATCTCATGTCAGCAATCAACAGTATCACAAATGCTGCAGGCTTGGTCCTGCTCTTTGAGACTGGCCTGGTACTGTTTGACCTGGCAGATATTGTTGGTGGTGGACCCAACACTCCGGCTGGGTCAGTTGTCCACCAAAATCGTGGTGAGTGGCTGCTAGCATCAGTCTCAACTCACAATATGCATTCTGCATTGTGGACATTCTGAATCGGGGTGAGGCATACCTGATACCTACCTGGCTAATGTGAGAGCAAAGGCTGGCCCAGGTACAAATCAATCAATGAATTGTGGACAGCAAGTTGTGTTGGCTGGGCTCATGCTCACAGCTGCTGCATGTATCTGCAGCCCTGAGGCTTGTTATCAGATGACACATACATTGTCAGCCAGCAGATGCACCAGTTCATGGGCATCACCTGCCATTTGCCACACAAAGTATGTATTGTTTTGTTAGTCATGTGAGCTGCCCAGCAGGCAAGCTGCAAACTTGTCTGCTTGAGATTGTGATGCCCTCCCCTAAGTTACGCCAGCTGAGCCAAAGTCAACTCTGTGCTTGACATCTCCCATGCATGTGTTGCATTTGAACGGCAAATGCTGCACAACTTGTGAAGGCGCATCTTTGACTGTATCTCAATGCAACCTTCTCCAACTTGGCTTTGCTTACATCCAGTGCGCTGTCACAGCTTTACCAAAGGCAGTTCACAGTCGTCTATTGCTTCTGTGGGGGTGGTGTATGGCGCCAAATGGCCTGCTGGATCTCACACGCCCTCCCATGTGACTCGCGACCCTGCACAGATCTCTACTCCTGCAACTACTGCTGATGAAGAGCCAGCAGGTCAGTTAGCATGCCCACCTAACTTCAATAGTATGCCGTGTGCTATTGACTCTATTTTGCATAAAAGACATCAAGCGGTTCAACCAATTTACATTTTCTGGCTTTGAGGTTCATCAGGGCAGTCAGACAATGAGTGTCCTTATACTAAGCACTAAATGGCCTTTGCGTCATACGGATTTTCTTTGATGCCACATGTACCTTCCCTCAAGGTCAGGTATGAACAGCACAGCACATGGACATTTCCAATGCAAAGACTGCCTGATACCATTGATGATGCACTGTGCTGTTTGCTTTGAACATCACTGAATCTGCACAAAATTTGATGAGAGCGTCTGGAATCAGTGAAGGTGTTGTCACCAATCACACTCACGAGCAAAATGAGAACTGCAATTTGAGGCCGCTCAGCATGTTGAGCATGTTGCAGAGAAGTGCTCATAGCTTTGCAGAATGTCAGCATCAGCTACACGATCGATGCAGTTGAAGCCCAGATGGCTGCAACATGCTTGTGCAGTTGACAAAGTATGTTTAGTGTGGCATATCTGCGCGGTTGATGGTCATATGCAACGGAGCCATATGCAGACAACATGTAGCATAAGGTATAGCAGCATATGCAGGTCGTTCAGATCCCTTTGGCGCTCAAAACGCGCCACGGTTGCTGACAAGCGGCTGCTGGCGGGAAAGGCTATCTCCCGCCTTTTCTGCTTACCCTCCCAGCGCTGAGCCTGCTGAGCTGCACCAGGAGCTGCTGCTGGGCTTTGATGTCTGTGAGGGGTTTGAGCACAGCGTGCTCAGCATGGTGGTGAAGAAGAAGCTGGCAAGGGAGGGAAAGGGCTCTGGCTGGTTTGCTGATCTGCAGGTACGCATGCACAAGCATGCTCGCCTTGCATCACTCTTGCATTGCAGATGTTGTATGTTGTCTTTGGGCACCAACTGTTGCTGGACACCTTCTACACTCCTCATGCATGAGGTTGAAAAGAGAGAAGTTGAAGATAGAGAATCACCTGGCAAGGAGACACATGGCCAATGAGTATGCCTGAGACACATGCTAAGGATCTGGTGTGGAAGCTGCTGTGCAACAGAAGTAAAATGCCTGCAGGACACCAAATTCAGACCAGGGTCAACGCCAACCTCCATGCTGAGCCTTTCAAACAACCACGTCCTGCTGGGCTGTGAGACTGGTGACGGCTGCATAGCTAGGCTCCCCACCCCCTCGCCAGGGGGGTCTGCAGGGGGTCCCCTTGTACTTGGGCCATCAGTCACCTCCACACTGCACAATGCAGCACCTGTATGGGCTTTCACTGTGGCCAACCTCCAGAAGCTTCCACAAGATCAGGTCAATATACAGCCAACAATTTCCCGACTCCAGCATACTTGCAGCAAGTATGCTGGGACTGATGCATGCATCGATGCATGGGACTGATGCATTGATGCACGCGCCTCAAGGCTGGCAATTCACACAGCTACTCGAGCAGGATTCTTGCCTTTGATTTGGCGCATCAAAGCAGGCTGCTGCTATGCTTCAGGGTCCTGCCCTTTTGCCTGTGCATTCATGCTGACAGCTGTCACAGCAGCATACCGTATGCCTACATGATGTCATGCTGGAGATGACTTGCAACCACCCGCCCCCGCCCCTCCATCCCTACCCCTTGGGGGGGGGGAGGCCGGCCCAGTGGCAGGGGCTGTTTAAGAAGCAAAAATGGCAAAGCCAATGCTGTCTTGTCTGTCCATGCAGGTGTATGCAGCCTGTGGCGACAGCAGCAGTGGCAGCATCAGGGTGATCCAGGCCGACCAGACTGTGGAGGTGCTGTATGAGAGCCCAGCTGACTACCCGGGCATCTCAGGCATGTGGAGCATACCCCCCTGGCCGGGGGCAGACTTCCACAGTCTTCTGGTGCTCTCCTTTGCCTCTGGCAGCCGAGCCATGGCAACAGGTCTGTCCCACGCTTTGTATCCAATTCTTAATATGGACTATTGCTGAAACAATGCTGGGAGTGTCATGGCCAGCTTTGCTTGCAGTTCCTGATGCATCAGTCACTTGAGTGTCCAATCTGATGCATGAGGGAGAGATGACACTGAAGTGACACTCGGACGCAATGCAAAGACAGACGGACTGCGAAGAAGTGCATGCATGTGTATTTCATGCCTGCTGGTCAGGTGTCTCAAAGTGGGTTTTGTGTGTGGGATGCGTGTCACATGCCTGCTGTCGATTCTTCCAGCATGGTTTCTGTGGGTGCATCTGATACTTATGCCCTAGCCCTTGCCAGGGCAAGGGCTCTATGGGATCTCACAAAGCAGCATGTGCCTTGACGTCCAACCAGCATCTGCAGTAAGCCATATGCAAGGCCGCACGCCTGGATGCCGCATCTCCACAAATGCCTGATAATCAGGTTGTAATAATCTCAAGTTGCAACAGCATGCGCTAACACTTCAGCACAGTGTTATAGGCGAGACCATGCAAGGTAGGTGCTGCCAAGCGTAACAGAATGTCAAAAAACAGCATCATGTTCAGTAAAAGAAAAAGAAAGGTTGTGATGATCTTGTGCATTAATCCTTTTAGTGCTCCACTCAAATGGTAACAAGATGTTGGAAAAAAGACGATTTACAGTTACGAAAAGTTCTGCGGAATGTTTCCTGCAGGCAGCACTTTGAGGGACGTGACAGAGGGTGTAGGCCTGGTAGCCAATGAGCGCACTCTGGCTTGTGCCTGCCTGGCTGACCGTCTGCTGCTGCAAGTCATGCACAAGCGCATGCAGCTCTTCACCATGGACGCTGCCCTGGCGCCTGATCAAGGTACACTAACCAGTCCTGTACAGCAAGCAATACCACATACCATCCAACCAACAGCAAACGTCAACCAATACCAAACATCCACCAATGCCGTACATCAACCACTACCAAACATCAAACAGTACTGTAGTCCAACCAATACTGTACATCAACCAATACTGTATTTCAGTGCACCCATACCGTACATCAACCAATGCCACACATCTAACAATACTGTGCACCCTCCAATACCGTACACCAATCAATACATTATGTTATATTTTGTTACATTATTCTATAATGTGCTTTATGGAGTACATGCCTAAGGAACAAAACACCTGTCAGAGCTGCAAGTGTTGGGTTCTGTTGTGGTCAAACGCAGCCTTGTAGGCGTTCCAAGAGAAGTCAATATGGATGATTTGTTCCTGTTCGCATGCAAGCTAGATCACCATAGATCTGTACAGACTGTCTGCTGGGCAGCAGAATGGCTAAGTGCTTACACACTGGTATGCTGAAATGGGTTGATGCTCCCTGCACCAGCTTCTGTCCAAAAGGCAATGCATCTCTCAAGCAATGCACATGAGGATCAGCACCAGCATGGCTTTGTTCATCTGCTAAGAATGCTTTGAGACAGTATTCCACTACAAGTGAACCTGCTGCATGCTTGGATGTTTACATGACATTGCGCAATTAGCTACACCTGACTAGTGTGATACATGGGATAAAACAAAAATCATTTTCTGTGCCCCTCACCTGAACTTTGGAGGACGCCAAGCCCACAAGCACATCAAGGAGGGCATGCATGCATGTGATGCTGCCTGTCCAAACTATGTATGTACTACCCACTGGCAATCAATCAAGCTTGGCAAGTGCTGGCATGCAGCATGGCTTGATGAAGCAAATCTGTCATCTGACAAGTCTGTTCAGAGGGGAGGGGGGGGGGGGGGTTGGGGGGGGCATGCTTGTACTTCGAAAAGAGGACTGATTGTCACATGACAGATGCAACTGTGTGTGGACGTCTCTACACCAACCATTTGTGAGCTTGCACAACAGCATCTTAAACATGATGTAAGGCCGTATGCAGCCTATGACAACCACAGACATTGATGCTGCACTATGCACTTGCTTACACATGGCTGCGTCCTTTGTCAGCCTTTGACATTCCTGACCTTCTTGTTCCTGTTATCTTGCTGCTCAGCTGAGCCAGCTGCCATGCTTGTGCAGAAGGGTCGTCAAACAGCCTGTAATCACCACCATCGGTACACTGTAATTACCACCATTGGTACACTGTAGTCACCACCATCGGTACACTGTAATTACCACCATTGGTACACTGTAGTCACCACCATCGGTGCACTGTAATTACCACCATTGGTACACTATAGTCACCACCATCGGTACACTGTAATTACCACCATTGGTACACTGTAGTCACCACCATCGGTGCACTGTAATTACCACCATTGGTACACTATAGTCACCACCATCGGTACACTGTCATTACCACCATTGGTACACTGTAGTCACCATCATCGGTACATTGTACTACGCATTGACTGGTGCATTGCTGTTCAGAAGAGCTCTCAAGCAGCCTGTGATTACCATTGACGTTACGCTGCACACCGTATACACTGGTGCATTACCGTGCAGGAGAGCTGTCATGCAGCCCCAGTGGGGACAGGTCTCGTGCACGCCTGGGTGAACACCTCACACTGGAAGACTTGGAGATCTCCACCCCAGATGACCACATGCCACAGGACCAGCGGCAAGCAGAAGAAGAGGATCAGAATGGCTGGGGGCGTGTTAGCAGAGCTCCTATTCCCACACCCAGCAGTTCACACCCCATCGGCCCCTCTGACCCTGAGGTGTGTGGTGCAACTTCATTGCAGGTGATTGGTGTGCACGCTTCTTCTTTTGCTGTGGGTCATGGTGCTGCTTCATCACCGGTGAATGCTGATTTGGCCGCTGCTTTCAACAACATGCACAGCGTTGAAAGCAGCGGCCAGAGGCAGTCCTAGGGAGTCATAGGCAGTCTTAGGTTGTCGCATGGCTCTTTGCAATCCCAGATCGTCTGTTTTGATTCAGAAAGCAAAAACGCGTTTTTACATTGTGGAAATGTTTTAGGTGTCAGCGTGCAGAGAGAAACTCTGATCAGCAGCAGTGTTTTGGTACATGCAAATTGTAATACAAACTCTGGCCAAGCCTTGAATAGCACAGACAACATTTGTGGCCAGGGTGATCAACACAGTGAGATGGAATCACAGCGTATTTGGCACTGTCATACCTTGCAAGAAGCAGTGCTCTGCCAAAGCTCTTCTGCTGTCTTGTGCAGGCATACAACATAATGAGACAGCTGGGTGATTACATACATTCCATGTAGAGTCTCAAATGTGGAGTCACATTGTTGGCAGAGTGTTTGGCAGAGTCACCTTTTCCCTGGTCATTGTGGCTGCTGACAATGGGCAGTGATTGGTAGACCCTTGTGCAGCATATGTGAATGCAATGAGTCGTACAGACAAGACATGTAGATTGCTTGATTGATTGACTGATTGAGAAGCACAGCAGATGCAAGGACCTGTGCTGCAGGGTTGGAGGGGCGGTGAAGATGTATGGATGCCGCCTGGAGGGGCCAGCATCAGCACAGCTGCAGCTGCTGATGGCACCGTTGTTGCTTCATGTACCCACTTCAAGGTCAGATCATCCATTCCTGATCCGGCACAAACACAACCTCATGTTCATCATACAAGGCCAGCTGCTCGTTTATGCTTGTATTATGTCTGTTGACAAGCCATCTGAATGACACGCTGTGTATTGCCAAAGTCAAGCACGCATGTCACATCACATGTGGTCAGTGTTATGCTGCCATCAGAAGCTCAAGTCTGTCATAAGGCGCGTCATAACATGTATGTCCTGGTTCCTGAAGTATACATGTTCTGTGGTCAACATACTCAGGGCTTGGTGGCAGTGCAAGCTGTTCTGGCAGAGGAGGGCAGCGGGGGACGGCCCTGGGTTGCAGGGGCAGTTGCGCAGAGCCCTGGCAAGCGCAAGCGCAGCCGCAGGAGGTGGTGCCTTCAGGAGACTGCACGTGTGGCTCTGCAGGATGAAGTCTCCTGCATACATCTGCTTCCCTACCCTCAAGGTCAGCTTCTGGTGCCCATGCATCTGTCCTTGAAAGCCTTCAATTTTGCCTGTCCATCTGTTGATCTATCGGTGTGTCTGCCTGCGTGTCTGTTTGCCTGTCTGTCTGCCTGCCTGCCTGTATGTGTCTGCCTGCCTGCCTATGCATCTGTTCTCGTCTTTGCTGTTGAAACTGACTGCCGATGCTGTTAAGTGAGGGAAGCATGTCAGTCAGTCTGAGAGGGAGAGAGTTTGAAGCTGTACATATGTGTCTGCAGTCCGAGTTGTTGGTGGTCTGGGTGTATGTCAGTTTGCGAGTCAGCCCCTAGTGAGTCATCTCCTGCATCTGTGACACTTCACAAGGCTCATTTCATATTGCATTCAATGATACACGTCTACAAAGTCATCGCTTTCTGCTTTTGTTGAGGTTGTGCATCATTCTTGCTTGAGAGCTGCCATGACATGATTGAGCTACTGCACAGCATATAAAAGCTCAGAAGTGTGCTGCTGTCAGGTGGTAGAGGTTGCAAGCTGGTGGCAGCTGGCACATACAAGCCAGGTCTGCAGTTGCTGCTGCTGCAACCTGGTGAGCCCAATCAGGGCGTTTCCCAGCAGCCCTGCTTTCTGCCCTTTGCCTCTGTGGCCATCACCCCCCTGATGCACCAGACCTTCCAGGGGGGTGCTGCTGCAGCCCCTGAGGAGCCCCCAGGGTCCCCAAGGAAGGCATTGCCTGATCAGGCAATCCCTGAGAGCGTTCAGATTCTGCCTCTGCAGTCCAGACATGATGATGTTCAGGTGATTGGCTCATAGCACTAACCTCAGGACAATAATGTCTGCTGGGGAGCACTTGGTACCCCAGAGGGGCACAGGTCGCTGCATCATGACGTGTGTCACACAAGCAGTCATGGTGTGCAGCTGCTTATGCCTTGCTCTTCAGGCAATCATTGCAATCATACTTTATGGTGTTGGGTGTAATGTTTATGTATGCAATGAAACTCCAACATGGGAACAAGTGCTGGCTCTCAAAATTATCTATAAGTGTGACGAAAGGATAGTAAGGATGACAATATAATCACCACAGACATAGGTGTCACAGATGTTCTGATGGATGATGTTGTGCCTTATGAATTGGTGCTGCTGCTTCAGGTTTTGTTGGGCCTACGCAATGGGACCATGCTGCAGTTGACAGCTCAGCAAACTCACCCACCAGCTCAGCCTTCCCATGCAGACCCCTTCCAGCACCCCACCCCTGCTGTGTCCCACTCCACAGGCTCTGGCCCCAGGGCCCCACAGCTGCATACACAGCCACCACAGCTGCAGCTGGCAGCCATGAAGCACCTGGGCAGCCTCCCAGTGGTGCTGATCCCCCTGCCCACAGCTGTGGGCCTGAAGGGCTCCTCTCTGGCCCTCAGTGACAGGATGGCACTGCTGTCATGTGCCCCTGGAACCGGCCGGGCTGTGGCCAGCCCCCTGGCTGTGGCTGGGGTCACCCATGCTGTGCCTTTGTGGCAGCCAGCCACCTCTGCATCTGGTGTCTTCCACTCCAGGTATGCAGACACACAAGTCACAGTTAGCAGTGTAAGTTTTGAAGCCAAAGCGCCTGCCCTCGGAACGCAAGATGTTGTCTGCATGGCATTGACCAAGTAAGATCCTTGATTGACTGCTCACTTGAATCATGATTATGATCGCTGAAAAGCTGTACCAGTTAGGCACAATGGGGGGCAAAGCGCAAACTTTTCTTTTCTCTTCTTTTCTTGAATCACGGAAGATGGCCCTGTGATGCACTGCAGCTGCTGTTGCACTCTGCAACGACACTGTTACAGCAGCTGTGCTGATAAGTTCAGTAGTCAAAAAAAAAAAGTTTCGCGAGAGGGCCTCCTCTGAGGGGAATCCCTGAGCAAGCACCAGCATTTTCTGGGATCCCACTTCTCCTGTGGCGTGCGGCATCTAACTCGACCCATACTCGGGGCCGGAAACTCGATTCTGGTTGATACTTAAGTCTGAGCCAGACTCTGAGTTTGGATTGGATCATGTGTCATTGCACATGATCAGGCTGGTGCCCATTTAGGCCCTGGCTGCTCAGCCTGCCACTTGGCAGAGCTGGGGGCAAGGTTTAGTTGGGGCTGAGCCAGTAGTAGCAGAAAATTGCACAGTGGCCTGGCATTGAAGCTATAGGTCAACAGGATGTACCTCAGCTTGGCGACAGCATCCTGGCATAGCTGTGTATTTGCAATATTTTTGCACCGTGTATCAGCTTGGAATTTGTCACCCTGCTGTAAGCTTGTGAGTAGAGCGTGCCACTGTTTTTTTGTGCAACAATATAGGAACAAATGCAAGACAGCACGGTTGGCTTACTTTACGTTTGATGGGCAAGCTCCTCAGGGCAAGTGTAACTGAGCATTGGGGCGCTGACAGCCCCCTTGGGAGCTCAGTCTGGTACCCTGCTCTGTCAGGGAGCATTGGCTCTTAATGTGTGTAATCAATTGAAACAATCAGGGGATTCTTCCAAAATCTGTTTTTCTCTCAAATGCCTTAGACAAAAGAGCAGCTGAGTTGGCTGACCTTCTGCAGGTTCACAGTGCTGTGTGCATCTTCAACTGGCAGATTGCAGCTGCTGGACCTGCAACACCAGGAGCATCCCAACATGCGCAGCCTACCCTTGCTACCCCCCGCCCGACCCGTCCATCTGACTGTGCACCCCGCCAAGGCTGTGCTGGTGGTGGCGTGTCAAGGCAGTGACAAGCTCTGGGAGCTGCGCTGCATGCACCCTGTCACAGGTGCTCTTTCATTGTCTCTCGTCATTTCTTTCATCATCATCATCATCATCTCTCAACATCATTCTTCATCTTCTTCCCTGCCAAATCAAGCATTACTGGTACATGTTGCTGAACACGGGAATTCAGCAGGGGCATTTCGAATTCACGTGTACATATGACTCCTGTTACATCTGTCAAACTTGGAACGACACAAAGAAGATCAGCATGTAGCCCCTACTCACAGATAACATGCAACAGAGAAATGGTACCAAAGGAAAATGCATATCATGCAATTCAGACACATAAGTGCATTGCATGAAGGGCCTCATCTTGAGCCAGTGATACATGCAGAAAATATCATTTTGTGTAAATAGTAGATAATATAAATAGTAACAATAGTAATGATAATACGGATTTCCAGGTGCTACGCTGGCAAGATATCCTCTACAAGCAGGAGAGTGCGTTTCTGGCATCTGCATGTGGCAGAGACCACCCAGGCCTGCTGCCCAAAAGCCCTCAGCAAGGGCAACTCCACTGTTCACAGCCCCTGGTGAGTCCACTTCTGCTTCTATCTTCTGAGAGAGCATTCATGGTTGTGTTGGTTTGCATACTGTGTTTCCCCATACTGTAATAGCACTATACAGTCCGCGGTGTGAATCCGTTTGTGGGTATCAGACACTCTGGCTTAGAAGCACAGGACAATATCAAGCAGAGTTCTGCTCCAAAACAGGAGCATCTGCCATGCAAGCAGCTTGCTGTTTCCGCTTGACATGATTAGCATTGTCACACAGTGTGCTGTACATGCTGTGTTGTCCTGCATGCATGTGTCACTGTCTGCTGCTGCTGCTGCTGACAATGGCATGGACTGGAGCATCAGCCTCCTCATTTCTGCATTTGTTGCGCCACTGAGATGTGCCAGTCCTTGTCTGCAAGCCCTTGTTTGCAAGCAAGCTTTGCTGGAGATGCATGTCTGGCCTGCTCTCTTTTCTAGCAGGATTTGACATGCTCGTTTGCAACAGCACATGCATGCTTTTCAATGGTGAGAAGGTGAGGCCTGCTAGACAACCAGGCTGCAGGTGGCATGTCTTTTGTCTGAGCAGCAGTGAATAAGTGGCAATCTGCAGTAACGTCCTCCGTGGCTGTCTTGAAGCAACCTCACAACCAATATGAGCATCTGATGTTGAATGCTGTCATACAGAGGCCATGGAGAACATGTTATTTTGTTTTGCTAGGTGAAGCAAACGAAGAAGGGAAAATTCTCAGCACAACAGAGGCTGCTATGCCCAACCCAGAGGTCAAGGCCCCAGAAGCGCAAGAAGAGGAAGGGGCAGCTACTAGCATCGCAGAGGCAAGGCCGGAAGAAGAGGAAGGGGTGCAGGCCAGCATGACAGGGCCCAAAGCTGCAGAAGAAGAAGATGCAGAGAGCTCAGCTAAGGCAGAAGAAGAAGAGGATGAGGTTTTTGTGGTGGTAGGTACCGGAGAGGGGGTGAAGGCCAGCAGCTGGTCACCCTGCAAGGGCCGCCTTCTGTTGATCCAGCTTGCCAAATCAGGCTCTGCACAGAAAGGTAGTCCGGGATCAAACGGGATCTCTAGCAACATGTGTCACCTTAGCAGTGTGCTCATTCATTGAGTCGTCTGTGCATGTGTGAGACGTGCGCACTGATTTTCTGCAGCTACCTGTAGCACAGAAATGTTGAGTCCTTTTCCCCCCTATCATGACAGCCATTCAGTATCTTTCTGGTCCTTCACACCATCATTGAGCTGTCCTTTGAAGGGTCCCTTTACTGGCTGCCTGTCCAGCTTTGCATCAAGCGCTTCACAAGGGCAGCCTGGGAACGGATGCATGTACTTCACCGGCACACTTTCATCCCCTCGTTCAGCTTGCATGGACCTGCTCAGTCATACAACACTTCGCCCTGATCAGCCCCTCACTGATGTGGACCTCAAACTATCCCCCTCTTTGGTGCTGCAGGTCTCTGGCTGCCTTCAATTAGCTTGCATGGACCTGCTCAGTCATTCAGCCTCTCACATGTTCAGCCCCCACTATGTGGACCTCAAAGTATCCCCTTCTTGGTGATGCAGGTCTCTGGCTGCACACAGTGGCAGAGCTCAAGTTTGCCGATCAGGTTCATGCTGTGGCCGTCCTGCCGGATTGTGCACCAAAACCAGGCCAGGCAGCAGAGGGCGTAATAGTAGCTGCGGTAGGGCGGCGGCTCGTTGCCTTTGGTGAACAGCACGGCCAGCTGCAGAAGCACCACCTCACAGCCACTGCACAGCCGGTCACATGTCTCTCGCCAGGTGGCGACACAGGTGACAATTTTCTGTGTTTTGGGATGTTACCAAGCGTGGTGTGTTTCTGGCATGCTGCACGCTTGGTAAATGTCACCAAGCGTGCAGCGTTTTATGTTGGGTGCTGAGTGGGATGCGTTCAGTGGGGGCGCTGTGCAAATGGGACTGTTCTGCTGCAGCAAGACATTTGCTGTCTTTGTGTTGTATGGCATATGTCAGCATTGAAACTCAACCTGCCTATAGTGTCCATGCAGAGCCATTCATATGCCTTCCGTCACAATTTGCCAATGCAAACTCAGTAACAGCATGCATCCTTTGAGGTAGTGGACTGCATTTGCATACTTGATGCGATGAAAGCTTTCTGCATGCCTGGTGACTTTGTGATGTTCAGCAAGATTTACATTTCATTGTTGCAAGTTTGCTTCTTGATGAACTGTACGGGTCAAATCTTCTTTGTGCAGGACGTTTTGTTGCCTCCAATGAGATGGACTCAGTCATGGCATACAATTTCAAGGCAGAGTCCGGGTTCCGTATGATCCATGCAGACCGCCACAGCCGGCCCATAAGCCACTGTGCTGCTGTTCAGAATCCCACCCCGTCCCAAGCCACCATTGCAGCAGTTGATCAAAAGGGCAGGGCACTTTTCATGGCCCCTGAGCCTGAGACTTACGGCCCTGAGCGTAACATGTACACAGCCGTTCAGTATCACATGGGCCAGGCGCCAGCTGGCATTGTGGAGGGAAACCTGAGGCAGCGTCCCAGGGATGATGACAACAATGCTGAGCCTAGTCAGGCTGCCTCTTCGTCTTCTTCATTCAGCAATCACCAGGACAGCTTTGGCTTGTCCTTGTCAGCCTTGCCAGAGTTTGGCGAAGATGCTCCAAAGGAGAGCAGGGGTGCAAGGGAGTCAGGGGTGGGCTTCAATGTGGGTCCAGCTGTGCACCCGCCACAAACTACTGGCAGACCCCAAGGTGTGAAACCAGATTCCAAACTTTACATTGGTATACAGCTGTGCTGGGTTTTTGTAAATGTGGTGAAAGCCAGTAACATTTTGCAGATCTGTCGAGTTGGCATCTGGCCGTTGAGGGCACTCACTACAGCAGCTGAAAGCCTGAATGTTCTGCAACGAGTGCTCGACATGCCTGACTCAAGACAGCCTGTGGTGTTGTCGTTCTGCTTCTAGGTATTGTGCACCTGGCAATGTTGTGTTTACTTTCTCAGATCTTCCTGCATACAGGGATGCCATCAGGCCAGGAAGCCATTGGGCACAGTAATCAGAAGGCAGATAAAGGCAGGGCTGCAAAAAGCAGCAGCTGGGTGACAGTAACCACTGCTGGAGATGTCATGCAGCTGACAAGTGTCTCAGAGGAGCAGCATAAGTTGCTAGCTGACCTGCAGCATGTTATGCTCAAGGAAGCTGCAACTGCTCCCTTGTCAGGGTGCAATCTTGAACACTACAGGGCAGCTCGAGACAGCCCTGGGCGCGGAAGGCTACATCCTGCCAAAGGTATGATGGAGAGCTGATCTGTGGGTTTGGGTAGCCATTGCTGCAGATTCTTGTGTCAACAAGGCGGAAAAGTGTTGTAGGGCAAAATCCCACATTGTGCATTAGATGCCTCTCAACTCATTGTACCCTGCTACACAAAGCCAGAGCTGTGGCTCCAGATGCACACAACTCTTCAAGCAGCAGAGTGTTCTTGTTTCTTGTGCAAATTTCTGAGCCTATGCAAGCTATTTGGATTCGCATGGCGTGTCATCGCTGAAACCTGAATTGCCATGGTGCAGGTCCTCATATTGCCTTAGATGGGGATCTGCTTGCGCAGTTTCTGTATCTGCCTGCCACTCTGCAACAGCAGCTGGTCTCAGCTATGCTTGCTCATCAGGCCCTGAAACAAGCAAGTGAAGGCACACAAGCTGGGCAGCAGCCCCTGGTGTCTCTGCCCGTTTTGATTTGGGTGCTTGAGAGCACTCTGCCAATATGCTGAGCAGCAGATCCCTTGCTGCCCCAACATCATGCATACGGAATGATACGCATGCATATTATGCCATTGCCTAAGAAGTCAGTGTATTAATGGCCTATGAAACTGTAAGACAGGCAGCAAGGCTTGCTGTTTTCACTGAAAAGGCTCGATTGGACTTGGTGACTCGCTGAAGGTATGCCTGGCGGCTGTAAGAGCAGTCTGCGTAGCTGAGCATACGCACATGTCTATCACAGGACATTTCCTGATTCTGTGGTTGCAGGAAAGGCGTGCCTCCAAATCCAGTTCGGCGCAAAGGACGAACACGTTCGCGTTATCAGGTGTACTGCAAACGAAAGAAGACGCCTTGAACCCATTTTGTCACTCGATTGAGAGCAGTGGTCAGTAGAAGGGCTAACAATTTTCCACCATAAAACCTGTCGATTGTGAAAAATCCGCAGCTTCAGTTGGGAGGTCCGGACCCTTGAGCCAGCTGCCGCGTACTCGTCTCTTGTGCTTTTGAGATGTGTGTCTGTCTGGAGGAAGAAGCTTGAAGTCACGTGTTGCGTCAGATACGTCAAGATGAGTAATCGCGCCAAGGTCAAGGCACCTGTCGGGCAGCGTCTTAAACCCCTGCACAGTCAGCAGGTGGCGCCCGCTGCTGTCTAATGTACTACACGGCGCGATCACACGTTGCTTGTGAGGTGGGCCGTTGGGCCAGCGGATCAGCGGCGGCTCAGCTGCCCCGTAGATGGGGAGGCATATAGTGACTCGGTTTCCGAAACAGGATAGACACAAATCGCGAAGCTTGCTCATCAGTGCGGTATTCCCGAGAGCAATTCTGACGACCATCTTTCGTTGATCAATCTTCAATAAAAGGTTTTCATCATGTCAGGAATGGAGCAGAGAGCCGGGCAGGCCCTGAACAACCAAGGTGAGCAGTGCGATCTAGGTTCTGCTACCATCTTTGACGTTCTACCCGCGTTTGTTGTTGCTGTAACTGCATGTCCATTATATTGCACAAGCGCTTGCACATGCGATTGTAAGTGTCATGGGCAACATCGTATGATATGGGTTTTCTGTGAGTGCCTTGTCGGATGAGTCGATCGAGATGCTGTTGTAGGTTTGTCACACTGACTTGTCGTCTTGCTGTATAGGTAACAAGCTCGAGAACCGTGCACAGACCGGTAGTGCTAACGCCGGACCCAACCCAACCTCAGGCAACCAGGGTTACGGAGGCCAGCAGGGTGGAATGGGCGGACAGCAGGGTGGCTTTGGAGGTCAGGGCCAGGGACAGGGAATGTCTGGTCAGGGCATGGGAGGTCAGGGAGGTGCCATGCAGCAGGGAGGTGGAATGCAAGGAGGTGGAATGGGTGCTCGTGGACCTCAGGTCAGTCTATTCATTTGAGCTGCACTGTCTGGTTGACAGCCAACCATTTGAGCAAGCTGTGTTATCCTGATTGTGTTGTCTTGCCTGTGTGGCTACACCAGCATCAGCATTCTGTCCTATACTTCAACTGACCACAAACAGGTCAGCAGGTACTCTGCCAGTTGTCGTGTCAACACAGTGACACCAAGTTGTTGATGGAATGAAAACTGGCAGTGATATGGTCTGCTGCAGGGCGGTATGCAGGGTGGCATGCCTCAGCAGGGAGGTGGAGGTGGTGGAGTGAGCGGCAGCTACGAGACCCACCGTCACAAGGACGACCTTGACGAGAAGGGTTCATACCAGTCCAACTAGAATGTCTTCATGTACCACCAGTATTGTGTACGGACGTTTTTCAGCACAATGTGTAGAGCATTCTATACAGTGTAGGCTGGTGTTGTGTTGCACTCTTCTACAGCAGACCTTTTTGGCATGCAAACGAATCTGTCCAGATTTGAACCATCTTTATGCAGAATCCCTGCAGACGTTTCCACTCAAGCAACATATTCATTCTTTGTAATTTACATTCATGATGGGTTTCTTTAATAAGATTGGATGACTGTTCTCATTTGCCAAATGGAAATGCAAATCAGTGCATGTATGCACAGCTGTTGTTACAACCTCTGTTGAAGCCGCATTCAACTGCTTAAATGATATCCTACAAGATTGCACAATTGAGATCGAACTGCTGCACATTGTCAGCGGGGTATGGTGGCTTTGTCGTCGTCAGTGCAATCAGGAATAGGCAAATATACATATAAGCTGTCACACAAGAGTCACAAGGCAACAAATTCCACCAAATAAATGAACAGCTATACATGGGCAACAGGTCGAGTAAAAACGGAGGCTCTCCTTTTACCAGAAACTTGTTCAGGCAGCGAGATTCTACATGTAGCCCTCTAGAGCAAGATCTACTTCTAGAGCTAGATCTACTTGGCTGTTGCTCTGCTCTGTGTGGACACTACAAGTCACAGCTATATTGTTTTGCCATAGACAATAACCAAGAAAAGCAATTTGTTTCCAGAGTTGAGACGATGTCGACCTGTGCCTTAACTGACGCCAAGCTCTGCTTTCCTATGCCTCTTGCGTGCTGCGAGCATTTGCCCGAGCAGTCAGCAGAGCAATCATTTGCAGCTTACAACCCTAACGAGTTCAAACGCTGGCGTTTCACTTGTCACACTTGTCCGAATGTTCCGCGCATGATTCGGACATACAACCAGCACTTCGCTCCGAAAGCTCCTACAGCTCGCGTTTGCAGGGCGTCAGCACGGCGATTCATTGTTGGTGTTCCTGACACACGCCGAAGCCGGCGTCCCTTGAAACGCCACCCAACGTGCTTTGCTGCTTTGCAAACGAGCAACATGGGTGCTTTGCACAACGACATAGAGAAGGTTTTGTATACTGAGGAAGCCATCGCACAAGCTGTAAACAAGCTTGGCAAGTGAGCTAAGCAACACTGTCCGCTTGAAAAGTAGATAGCTGAGGGTTTAGACTGACCAAACATGCTCAACTTTGCAGGCAACTGTCTGCAGACTATGCAGCCAAACGCCCCTTGATTCTTGGGGTGAGCGTTTGCAGCTTCAGGCAGCATGGGGAGCAAGGAGTGCATATTTCAAAATTTTGCTAACAGCTTCTGTGTGAATGCAGACGTTGTGTGGGGCTTTCATATTCATGGCAGGTAAGATGAGTGTCTGTACTTGCTTCAGCTTTCACTAACTTGCTGCACAACTTTCCTGTGTGCTTGATGCATTAGTGTGCTTCTGCCAAAGTGCCCCGTCAAGGCCTGCACCATGAGATGTATTTCGCCAGCATCAATCCCTGTGTTCCCCTCGCAAGAATGTGTGACTGTGTGAAGATCTGGTGCGTTCAATTGAGCCAGTCCCAGCAGATCTTGACATGGACTTCTTGAGGATCAGCTCATACGTGGGAACACAATCCTCAGGAAACAGCACAATGGCCATGCAATCACGACTGCCTGTCAAGGGGCGACATGTACTTGTGGTGAGCCAATGGTTTGGGGTCGATTTGCTCTGAAGTTGCATCTGACTTGTGCACTGATGGCAGCATTATGGCCAAATGTGGCTTCATAGCCCCATGCCTAATCTACTCGGTCCTTGTGCAGAAACATGACCCACAGTCTGCATTTAAGCGTCTCATGCCGGAATGAAAAGCTGCACTTGCAACCTTGTCATGTGTATGCCAGGTTGAGGACATTGTTGACACTGGCCGCACACTGAAGTCGCTCATCAGCAGCTTGCAACAGCAAGGTGTAGCGTCAGTCAAGATTGTCACCCTGCTGAACAAGCAAGCTAGAAGAACGGTGGACATTCAAGCAGACTATGTTGGCATACAGGTACACAGGTGGCCAGGTTGCATTGTCTTCGTCAGCTTTTTGGCTGAGAATGCACATTGCATAGTATGCCTGCATGTAGGGCTCTTATGCAACCTGCACACAATCCTATTGCCACCTCATGATGCTGTAACAGATCGTTATATTCAATGCAGAAGCAGCAATGCCATCTTGAGAGATTGGTGTCCGAGTTAAAAACCTGTCTGTTTGCAGTGTCCAGACGAGTTTGTGGTGGGATATGGGTTGGACTTCGAGCACAAATACCGCTCTTTGCCTTACATAGGCGTCCTACACCCAAAATGCTATGAGCTAAGTTAGCTAGATCCCTCTGTGAGATGAACCTCTTTGTACAATACAGCAGCTGTCTAGGAGTATGTGAGAGGAAGTGCTGAGCTTGCTGGCATTGCAAGCAGTGCTGCGCCCTAGTCCGGGTACAACAACCAAGGAAGGAGGTGCGAGCAAGTCTTCTGTTACATCAGCTATGCTGCGGGTGCAGTCTCCATGCTTGCAGCATTCTCTGCACAGAGTACTGTAGCTCTGTAGCTCCGGCTGCCACAGGTCCATTCGTGCACACAACTTTCAAAAGCCTTGATGTTTTTGCCTAAATATATAGAGGCTGTACACGTTCCAACAGTGCAGAAGTACGCTCTGGCTGCCTTCAGCACATATGTTAGCATCCTGGAGCAGCTTAGTTGACAAGTTCTGCACAGACACAGGATGATAGTTATGTCAATAATTTTTTCCAGTTTAATGCAATAGCTATAGATCAGCTGTGACATCTTGAAGGATATCAAGTAAAGCAGTGGCTTTGCTCTTTGAGCTGAATTGATGAATGGCAAAAACATATCACATTTGCCAAGGCAAAGAACCAGATGGCCTAATATAGCTCTGCATGCAGGACAGGCAAACAAGCCTTCGTTCATTAAAATCTATGTATGTAGGCCCCCATACTATGTACGCATGGGGGCTGCTGTGAAAGTTATGCTGCAATGCCCATCTCATGGTCATCACAATCTTGCAGTGCTAGGACTGCAGCCTACTCAGGTTCAGAAAGGCCGTTTCAATTCGGAACTGCTGCATGAAAGGGGTGAAGTCATAAACTCTGCTGCAAATCTTGGCTGTTTCACGCTCAGACGCTTTGACTGTAAAGCAGCTTTCAGCACTTTTGTACTCAGGGTAGCAGCCTAGCAAGACTTGTGAGAATCTCATCTGATGCATGACAATGCATTTCATGTCTACATTCTGAGCCCCTTCTTTTGTCAACTGATGTCTACTTATACTGATCCCCTCGCTTCGCCAAGCTTGCTTGCTAGTGCAATTTTGAGAAGCTGGCTTCGAATTGCTACCTAAAAATCCTGGCAGTTTCCCTGCTTCCTTCGTTGGGTCTGTGCATCAGTGCGCGGACGTTGCTGTGGCTTGGTCATCTCTCTCTCTTTCTCTGGTCTCGACCTGTTGCAGATCGCGGGTGCGGCCACAGGCTCTCCTGCTTTGTCCATCTTTTCCGTATCACTGCTGAGGAACGCCGTCGGCAACAAGCGAAGTCTATGCCTGAGACCAGGCGTGGCAAAGAGTGCAGTTCTGGAGCTGATCTGCGTATTCCTTGATGCCCCATCGCGTCTGTCAAATCGTACCGGGTGTTGAATTGAGAGCCCAGATACATTTGAGTCACGCCATCCGCCTTGTGGGGCCCCAAACCTGGAAAGTCAACCGTGGTTCCAGCGGTGGCATGCCTTGCTCGCTTGCCTTACGCAGTGTTCGTTGCGTCCCTCACCTGAGGTACAGTCGGGGATGCCGATCATCATCAAGTTGCAGCCTGCCACGCCCTTGTAGAGCGTCGCCTACTTGTTCTGTGCAGCACATCGCGGGTGCAGTCGGCAAGCTTCCAGGTAACGCTGCATCCCATCAGCACTCTCCCGTGAAAAGCTGAGCTTCTAGATTTTGACGTCAAAGTGCATGTCATTACCATGCATGTCATCACCGGTGAACTCACGGCAAAATTGCTGCTGAACAACTCGGCGGATCAATGGCTTGATCAGATCTGTCTGAACAAGTTTTGGAGGACACTATGTTCTGCAGGCAACATCTTATCGGCCTCCTTTTCAGCTGTTTTAGCTGCTGTTTTGACGGTCCTTGCGCCGGGATCAGCAGTAGCGGATGCAGCTCTTCCTTATCAGCAGGCAGATCAGACTACTGCTACTCAAGAAGCCAAGACTGCACCTCTCAGCCAAGATAAACAGTCTGCTGCTACCAACTCTTCGTCGCAGTTACCACCTTTGCCAACCAGCTTTCCCTTGCTGCCAGAAGTAGTTGTGCAAGCACCTCAGGAGGTGAACCGACTTATCTGAAGCGACAACTGTGAAGCACTTTCCCTTTCACAGCAGTGCTGTCTTGACAATGTGCAGACCAATTGTGGTGCTGGACCATCAGTATGACTGTGCACCAATGCAAGTTGTTCTTCCCTGTTGATGCAGCAGGACAAGTCGCATGCCATTCAGCAGAGTCATCTCCATGCTCTGCAACCCTCAGCCTTACTGGTGGAGCACACACTGTTTGCTCGCATTATGTCAGAAACACACGCAGCTCAGCTGTTAGTCTGCAGGTGGTTTTGGACAATGGTCTAAGGGTGTTCCTGCTTGAGGACCATGAAGTGCCCCTGGTGAAAGCAACACTGCTGATGAGGGGGGGCGCCAGAGCCAGCCCCCCTGACAAGGCAAGCACCCCCCTAACTGCTGCTGCAGTTGTCTGTGACACACTCCATCTGGCTTTGCCACTTGCCAAGACTGCCCAGCTGAATTCAGCATATCCAGACATATGAATGAACGAAGCGCCACTGCACAGCGCAAGCATGGTCGATTCTATATGTCATGCATTGTGACGTGGCCTAACAAGCATTGTTCAATCTCCACCTCTGTTGCAGCCTGTACTGCAGAGATGCTGTGCCTGCATGAGCGGAACAGCATGAGCATGCTCAAATGCCATACACTCTCACATGCTGTGACTGCGAACCATCATGAGAAGCATTTGTACATACCAGTTTTCTTTGTACACACCAAGTAAGCTGGAGCATGGGATCTTTGTGAGCATCTGTCTCAAGTGATGAAGGTAACCATGTTGGTAGCCATCACTTGCTGATTATCATCATCACTCTACACAGATGTGCACAAAAGTGCAACGCTCCATGCACAAGGGCGACACAAACCCAGCATACAAGGCCCTCACGCAGCTCAGCAAGCCCAAATGTCACCCTGGCAGGCAGCTTCATACAGCTTCCAAGCGCATCACTGAGTGGCTTTGGCATGTCACTCACCTGTTCACAGCTACATCACGCACTGCTCCTATGGTGCTAGCCCCCACCCCCATTGCTCCTGTGATGCTAGCGCTAATTAAACATTTTAACCGACCCCCCTACCCAGAAGTCAAGCTGGCTGAGATTGTCACCGCCATCAAACTCTTCAAGATCATAATATCCTCAGGGATCTGCAACACCTTGCCAGAGATGCTGAAGTATGAAGGTGGCTCCGTGCATTCCACGCTGCACTTGGCGCATAGAGCAAGTTCCTTCAGGACTCCAAGTATGATTTCCGCCTACCCATATCTAAGAAGATGCTTCTCTGTGCAGCAGCTATCGCACCATTGCCCTTCAGAGCATAGCTGGGAAAGCCTATGTCGACATGTTGAGTGCATGCCATTCACAGTGGCTGGCAGACATCCTTCTTGACGAGCAACGTGGCTTCAGACCAGGCAGAAGCGCTGTTGACCCCCTGTTTAGCTTGCGTCTTCTGTCTAATGGAGCGTGGGACAAAGGCCAGACTCTCCACGTTTGTATGCTAGACCTGACCAAAGCTTTCGACTCAGTGGACAGGGAGATGGCCTGGCAAATCTTGCTCAGCAGGGGTGCAACCCCGAAGCTTGTGATTCTCATCAGGGACCTCCACATGCATCACTCAGCAGTCATCCGCAGCCAGGTTGACTCTGCCCCAGTTGGCGCAAGTGTTGGCTCCAAGCAAGGATATCTGCTTGCTCACCTATGTTCAATGTCTGTCTTGACTTAGTCAATTGCCAGCCACTATACCACAGCTGTAGCGGCTTGGTGTCACCATCCGCTACAAGACAGACAGCCAAATCATGCACTGCAAGAATTCCACAGAGTAGATCTTGATGTGGATTCTGCTGTATGCTAATGACATCTCCTTGGCATGTGACACCGCTGAGACGCTGTTATTACCATGCATGCCACAGTTCTGCGTCGGGGGACTTACAACCAATACAAAGAAGACCAAAGCGCTGTATGTCGCCAAAGTGCTGCAGAACTCAAGCAGAAACTTTACTCATCACGCTGCATGGGGATCAAGCAGAAGTGGTTTTCCACTTTGAGTACTTGGGCAGTGTTCTCACCTCTGACTGCACCTTAGATGCTGAGACCACAGTTTGAGGTGATAACACTGCCCAAGTACGCAAGGTGGAACACCACTTCTGATTGATCCCCACGAGTCCACACATCGGGTAGCTGCTGCAAAAAGTGCCCTCCAGCAACTCAGACTAGCAACATCTGGTCCTCTAGGGCTTTGACCCTGTTTGTTAAGATGAAATTCTTTCAATGCATCGTCATGTCAGATCTGCTGTTACAGTACTCTTGGGAAATATGGGCTGTTGTGAGTCAACACAATAGCACTATGGCTCTTTTCCAGATGAACTGCTTGCGACGCGTCTGTGGCATATCCTTGCGCAATTACGTGCTGAGTGTTGTTGTACTGAATAGGTGCAGCACTCTGCCTGTAGAGTCTTTGCTCCAAGGCACAAGCCTCAGGTGGCTAGGTCATGATTTCCGGAGGCCTAACAACAGGTTGCCTAAGAAGCTTTTGTTTGGTGAAGTCAAGGGGCTTTGCCCACATGGCCTCCCTAGCTATACTTCTTTGATTTTGCATTACATGATTGAAATCGTCAAACTAGTAGCCCCTATAGGGATGCACAAGACAGACTGCTCTGGAGAGACAAGACTTGTCCTAGCTCATCATGAGCTGGAAAGCATTTGATTATTATGTTCAGTAACTATACCAATTCTGACCACAAGCTGAACCCCAACAATCATGCCTTGATGACCAGGTTGGGCTAGCCACAATCAGTGCTGGGGTTCAGAGGGCTGGAGGCACAAGGCAGCACCCTGGAAGTGCCCTAGATGAAGCTCTGGAGTTGAGAGCTGCTTCCATTGAAGGCGGGGCTTCTGGAGAGGCCATTGGCATGGGTGCTGCCCTCCCATACCTTCCTGCCTTGTTTTCCTGCCTCTCTGAGGTCTTTGTCTATGTGTAGCTGTAGCTGTAAGCATGCCAGGCCCAGCAGATTTTGTTCTACAGTAGATTCTTTCTGCCTTGTCTCCCTGCCTCTGTGTTCTGTGTCTAGGTGTAGGTGTAGTTGTAAGCCTGCCAGTCCCAGCAAATTGTGTTCCATGCCTCTCTGTTCTTTGTCTAGGTGCAGCTGTAACTGTAGCTCTAAGTGTACCAGTGTCAGCAGCTTTCGTTCTATGGTAGATACAGGACCCGCTTGTGGGCTCTTGAATTGCCGGAACCCATTCGTGGGTTGCCTTGTGTCCGTGAAAGTGAAATCAAGCTCTTGCCTGACTTGAGTTCTCAGCAGGCATGGACTAGTGTACGTAGACTTGGTCTGTGCCTTGTGCATACCATACCCAGCACCATGTTTCTATGCAACTATATCAAAGGTGTTATGTTTCAGCTTTGGCACTGGCTCAACTATGTCACCTGTCTCTTCTATTCAATCTGAGACGTCTGCTTTGCTGATGCTTTTGCTGCCTTCTGCAATGACACATCTGAGCATGTCAACATCAAGCTGCAAAGTTTGGTGCACCTCATATTTTGCTGTGTGAACTACACGTTCAAAGCATCACATGTCTTGCACGCTGAGGATCGATGGCTTCACATGCAGTGCAGGGTTTGAGTGCTTGACAGAAGACCTGGAGGAAGTGGTAGGCCTCTTCAATGAGGTCATACAGGAACCAGCTGTGCAACAGGACAAGGTGGCCTTCTACAAAGCTCAGGTGTGCTTTTGTCTGTGGCAATTGCTGTTCAATGCATCTATTTCTCAATGTGCATGCGTCACTCTGCCAAGGAGGTACACTGTGCAGTGCAGTCTTAGGCCAAGTCCCACTTATGACAGATCTCAAAAGGCTGCTTGTGGCTGCCACACTGTGTCTGCTCACACACAGGGTGTAGGACATGCTGCTATGCAGGCTGCATGGCAGCATGTTGCCGTATAAGAATGCCTCAGAACAGCCTGCTCTGCAAAGTCAAACTTTGCCCTGCACATATCAATAACAAAGATAGTAATAGTGATGATCATAGGTAAAACGCTTTCCAGCTCATGATGAGCTGGGTACATGCAGGACAAGTCTTGTCTCTCCAGAGCAGCCTGTCTTGTGCATCCCTATAAGGCCTACTGATACGACAGTTTTGACAATGACCTACACATACCTAGCTCATCATCAGCCAGAAAGCGCAAACACCATAATGTGTACTACTACCTGTTGCAGCATGTGTCATGCCTCACACAACCTTCTGCTGTCGCAGGTCCTGAACCTGATTGTCCATAGAAATGACAATGCAGCAATCATCCCAGGCAGAGAATTGAGGAAACTAGTGTATGGGCGCGACAGCGTCTTTGCACGCAGTCCATCAGCCGCACAGATTGCTGCAGTCACTGCAGAGGATGTCGCAGACTTCCTGCATGCTTGGGAACGGCCTGATGGTGCAGTCTTTGGCATGGCAGGTGTGCAGCTGCTGTCTCATCTCAGGCATCAGTCACCGGTGTCTGTGCTTGATATTCTATGCTCTTCCAAGTTGCACTGAAGTACCTTCGACTGGTTTGCCCAGGGTAGCGATGTCGTCTGTATACTTGCTTGCCAAGGAAATGGGTTCTGTGCATCTCTGCAATGCACAATGCACATGCCTGCTCTCAGGTGTTTGTATTTCAGCTGCTGAGCTGCTAAGGAGATAGCATACCGTCTGCAGCTGCGGCTCTTTTGGCATGTTGCGCATCCTCCATGCAAATGCTATGATGACATCAGACAATGGTGGGAAGGGTTACGTCGGCCAGGATGATTCAGGATCATCTGGTCATGACTGATATGACTGAACCTCCTGCTTTGCAGGTGACTTTGACAGCAAGCAAGCCATCACGCTGCTGAACCAATCCCTTGGCAAATGGCGGCCCCATGAGTCACAGCCTGCTGAACCCCCTGCCATACCCACAACCCCCCTGCCGCCCCAGGACTCCTCTGGTGAGCCCAGCAAACCCCTCTGCTGTATTTGCAAGCCCACTGCTGTGCCAAAATGTGCATGGTTGCCTATATAGGCATACATGGTAGCAAATGGAGCTGCACATGTGCACTCAGAAGCACAAGCTGCGTGTCAAGGGCGTTAGCGGCACACCACTGTGCATACTATGTCAAAGGCTTCAGAGTTCACAGCTCAAAAAATGCCCCTTTTCCCAGCACAACACTTTGCTCTGAGTCCACCCTACAGTGTCCCTCATTTGTATTCCAAATGCATACTGACCAGTGATTGCATGAGCCAATAGGCCTCATCTGGTCTTCTGCACAGGTAGACTCACAGCAACACTTAGTGTTGTAGGTAACCTGATTGCCAAAATAGGACACCATGCAGGGAGCTGCTCAGGACTGCACATTCCTGAGCTTCAGTGAAGACACTAATAACAATCATCACAATACTCATTAAAACGCTTTCCAGCTCATACTGAGCTAGGTATGCGCAGGACAAGTCTGGTCTCTCCAGAGCAGCCTGTCTTGTGCATCCCTGTAAGGCGTACTAGTACGACGGTCTTCACAATCATGTAACGTAACACCATTGAATATGGACCTAGTGAAGACACTGATTTAGTGAATGAGTGAGTGAGTGAGTGTATGTAGGTAGACTGTTTCTGGTGGACCGCAGCGGTCAGACCCAAGCTAGCATTGCAGTTGGTGAGGTGGGCATCGACCTGCTGGATCCAGATTCCTTTGCCCTGGACGTGCTGGGCGACATCATGAACGGCTTTGGAGGACGCCTGTTTGATGAAATCCGATCTAAAGAGGTGTGAGACGTGAGAACGTACTGGACAAAGTTCATTTGTACTTGGTACGTGTGTTTTAGTTGTCTTTCCCTTTTGTGCGCGCCTCTGCCTTGCATTTAGCAACCTGCAAAGTCAGGTTTGTAATATTTTGTTATGTATGACTTCAATGTCATGTAGTGTATATGCAGTAGATACTGATAAACTTGAGTGGGTGTGGCAAGTCTGAAATGGTGACATTCTCCTGCCCTTGCTACTTGCATGCTTGCAGCTCTAATGATATCCTTCACTTAGCACTGCTGACATTGCTTTTCAATTCAATTCTGCTTCCAAAAAGCTGCTCAACATTGCTGCCAGTAACAGGCATATCCCCATTGATTTGAGGCATTCAGCCAGTGCTTTGGATAGCGAAAAAGTATACGCTCTTGAAGAAGAGCTGTAGATAAAGAGAATATCAACTACTCATTTTGTAAATGTAAGAATGTTAAAAGATAGGAATCCTTTGTTTTGACATTCCTACCAGTCAGCATCAACCATCATGGCTTTGCTGAAAGTGTAGATCCTTGGCAGTTCTGGTAGCTCAAGCATGACTAGGCCTCAGTGCTATACAAGGAACTTGCACCAAGGGTCCATCAACCCTGAGAGGGGGGGGGGTGGGGGGGGGGACTGATGTCATGCATAAGACACTCTGGCAACATTGCTGGTATCCTGGACCGAACATTGGAAGACTCTCATGCCAGGACAGGTCTAACATTGGGTAACTTCACCATCATGACACTGTCCATCATTGGACGACTTCATCATCATGTGGTAAGGAGCATGCACCTGGGCAGCCCGGTATAATACTTGGCTTCTCATCAAATTGACGCCGAAAGGCATAGTCTTTTCTTTTCTTTTTTAAGGAGCATGCAAATAGGCTCAAGTGCAGAGGAACAAGGCTGCTGTGTCGCAGTCACATGCAGACAGTGCTGTTGGAGTGCAGGGTCTGGCATACTCAGTGTCTGGAGGCTGGAACACGACGCCTGCTGATCACGTGGGGCTGTTTGTGGCCGGAGGGGAGACTGCCAAGCCTGTGGAGTTCTTGGCAGCTCTACAGCGCGTCCTGCAGGTTTGCTCGGTCCCCCTCATCACCATGCCTGTCTTCAAAGTCTCCAACAAGACTGTCCTGTAGGATCAGCAGCATCAGCATCAGTCTGGAATGCTGATTGTGTCTGGTTATGCTGCATCAACAGGGCTTGCATCTGCAAGCTATTTGATGGCTGTTGCTAAGTATGACCTCATGTTGTACCTGCGCCTTGGCCTTTCAGGTCCTGTCTTATGGGACGCCGTTGTCCTCCAGCGCTTCTGGAATACTGTGTCTGGGTGTAACTCCTGAAAAGCCAGGCCTTTCACCAGGCTCTGCATATCAGTGCATCCTCAAGGATTTGCTGCTGGATTCAAGAGTTCAGCAAATCTCTTTGTCATGCAGGATATCAGAAAAGAAGCTCCATCTCAGAAGGTGCTGGACACAGCAAAGGCTCAGACACTGAATTCCTTTGTCTTCAACTTTGCGTCAACCAACACGCAGCTCCAGCGCATTCTGATCTATTCTTTGCTTGGTCTGCCACAAGACTACCTGTTTCAATACAAAACAGGCATTGAGCATGTCACAAGTGAGGATGTGCGCAACGCTGCACTGCGACATTTACATCCTGAGCAGCAGATTGTTGTGGTGGCTGCTGACAGAGACTCTTTTGAGGCCCCCTTGAAGCAGCGCTTTAGCAATGTTGAGTCGTTGACAATTGACAGCTGAGAACAATGTGATGGGAGTTTGGATGCCGCATTACATAGCTGTGCGTCCTTCAGCTTGACCTATGACAAGATCAGGGGCACAGCTAAGTTTACATGCTAAGCATGTTCTTTATCAATGAACTTCAACGCACAAATGTATTTTCTGAATAATCACCTTGCAAATTGTGGCATGGTCGATTTCATTTGAAGATTGCGATGGACAGAAGAAAACTGCCTACACAGCAGTGATCATGGACAGGCTTGATGCAAAAACACTCTGTATACGCAGACAGGTGGCAAGCTACATAAAATGAGAACAAGTCAGACTAGCAAAAGCCAAACACGAGAAACAAACACACAGCGTCAATTGGACATCCTCTGTCAGGTGCGAGGCATCCACTGATCTAGCTGAGCCTCAACAGATTCTTGATAAGACAGATCACTACTAGAGTCACTGGACTGACCACCATTACCATTTGAACCATTACTTAAACTCTCTAAACTAACAGACTCACTCACGGATAGCCCAGAACCGTTCATGCTGTTGGACAAACTGTCAGTCTCGCTGAGCACACGCATTGACTTGACACCCAAGTCCCGTAGAATGCATGCTACAATGCCATGGTGCAAGGGATCATGAGTGCTACCATCCTGATCAGACGGGCTCTCAAGTTGTGACAGCTGTTCACTCAGTGCAGCAGCTTTGCCTTGAGACTGGAGGTAAATCAGGACGCCCTCTGCTTGACTGCACACAGCATGCAGAGCTGCATCTAGCTGTGAGCCTTGCACACCAAACAGGTCATCCAGCGCACTTTCTGTGTGGACTGTCGTCAACACCTGTGACTTGCCAGCAACATTGCCTGAAATGAGTGCGATGTGCTCAGTGCCGTCTATAAGATCTCTATAGCAGTGAGTCATGCAGCTGCCATGCCTGGTGTGTATCCGCTGCGAAGACATGAGCTGAATCAGTGTCTCATTCTTCATCCGGAAAGCTACCAGGTCAGCTATGGTTATACACTTCAGGTTGTGCTGCCTGGCGAAATCAAGGAGCTCAGGAGTGCGGGCCATGCTTCCATCAGCCTTGCTGACAATCTCGCAAAGCACACCAACTGGTGCACAGTTTGCTAGCCGTGCAAGGTCTACAGCTGCCTCTGTATGCCCTGGCCGCTTGAGAACACCGCCGTGCCTGTATCTCAGGGGAAAGATATGTCCTGGCTTCTTGAAATCCCCAGGCTGACTGGTACGATCTGCCAAGGCTTTGACAGTAGCTGTTCTGTCTGCCGCTGAGATGCCTGTTGTGGTGCCATGCCGCGCATCAACGGTGACTGTGAAAGCTGTGTAGAGCATCTCTTCATTTTCTGCTGAGCTGACCATGAGAGGTATTTGTAGCCTGTCCAAATCCCTGCCCATACCAAGCAAGCCTGTCGTCAGTACCATCATAAACACATACAAGCTTGGTGTGCGTGCCATCAGGAGATATACAATGCAGCGTGCAATAATGACATGGTCAAAGCCCCACCTGCCCTCAAGAGGAACACAGATGACTCCACTTGTGTACTCCACCATGAAAGCCATAGCTTCGGTAGTCATGGTCTCGGCCGCCATGATCAGGTCGCCTTCGTTCTCTCTGCTCTCGTCATCGAGCACTACCACAAACTTGCCCTCTGCTAAGTCAGCTAGTGCTTCTGGAATGCTGTTGAAGCCTTCTGCAGGCGCCTCCCAGTCAGAGCCGTCGCAAAGAGCGCGATTGAGTGCATCTGGACTGACAGCTCTGAGCAGCACTGATTCTTGACACTGCGGCAAGCTGCGTCGCTCACGAAGACGAGCCGGTGCTCTGTGTGGCCTGACTGTATGCGTGCACAAGCAGGCGGTCCTTTGCGTTGTCCTGAGCTGGGAGAATATCTGTGATGTCCTTTGTGCTGACAGTACCATTTTCTTGCACGTCAGCTGTGCTACTGGCCTGGCGGTTATGCCAAGGCTGCAACATGCGTTCAGCGCAATTTTGCCAGCAGCCACATGATTAAGCTTAGTAATTCTTTGAGCGTTACAAAATCCTTGAATATATGACTATGACCTTTCTTTCGACAGACTGACTTTTCTTTCGAAAGAACTGTTTGAAGCAATCAATCAGTGCCTGCTGACTTGCTGCGTCTGTGCTGTTTGTTCATCACACCTGCAGAATCATGCACAACACACTGCACAACGTTTTGCTCTGCAACATTTCCAGCCGTTTTGCCTGGCAGACAGGCCTGGCAACATCGCACCGACGACTCAGCTTCGTTTCAGTTCCGGTACACGTCGCTGCATGCAACACATCGGGTCCCTGAGAGACAACAGTGGTTTCGGTGCAACTGTAACAGCAGCTGCTAAATGTATTCATGCATGTGGCTCACGTTCGACGGTGTGGCCAGGATCCATCGCCATTTTTATACCATTGTGCAATCGAAACGGTTTTCGTTTGGTATTTGTGCCACTCCGTACTTGCAGCGTTTGGTGTTCAAGGTGTCAAGCCCAAGATCGACCTTGTAGGATGCAGGCTGGATCAGACAGAAGGTATCAGGTTGTCGTATGGGGAGCGACAGGGGTAGTGGGTCGGTGCGTCTGCACCACGATGGTCAAGCATTATCAGGTGTAATGCGCTCGGCTTGGGTTGCTGCAGTCTGAAGTTGCCAAGCTTTTCAGGCATGCAGCTGACTCCACGACGCCGCTATGCAGGATGAAGTCAGATGGGCGATGGCCGGCAGGAACAAACAGAAGCTCGAGAAGATACGGGACGACCTTGCCAGAGAGTATCCTGCTGCGAAGAGTATACCCATTCTGACCGGGGATGCTGAAGATCAAGACTCCCTGGTGGCCATTGCCTCCCAAACGAAGGTTCTGATTGCCACCTCTGGGCCGTTTGCCAAGCTGGGCACTCCTGTGGTAGAAGCCTGCATTTCAGCTGGAACTCACTACTGTGACATCACAGGTAGACGTGTTCACCTAAAATGGTGTAAAGACCTGTCATGCTGCAGTTCTACGCCAAAACAGCCAGAAACTGCATAATAAAATGCCATCAGTAACCATGATCAGACCTGTGTTATGCAGCACCCATCAGTACTTTGTGATGAGCAAAATGGGCATTGGGATGCCCAGATCAGACTGCTCTGAAAAGACATGATAATGTAATCACATGCCCTGCACACATGTGCACACCTATAGAGCTAGCTAGTTCATCATGAGCCAGGAAGTGTGGAAACTCATGATGTCGCCACCATTCAATGCATTGCTGTGCCTACAGGGGAAGTGCCGTGGGTGATGCGTATGATCAAAGCTCACCATGCAGAAGCAGCTCGCAAGGGAGTGAAGATAGTCAACTTCTGTGGGTTTGACAGCATTCCATCAGAATTGGGCACAACCTTTCTGGTCAATCACATGCAAGAGAAGCTGAACAGGTAGACCACACTTGTGGCATGTATGCTTTAGTGATGAGCAGGCAGTCTTGTGTGCATGGGCGCTTTGTGTATTGAAGGAGTATACGATCTTCAAACCCACGTTGAAGATACCTCCATACAGTTCAAGGAAGCTGCCAAAGTCATTCATAATGACTATAGATCAAGGTCTAAGCTGACTCTGCAAATCCCACTGACATGCCTGTTGTGATCTGTAGGCGCTGCAAGAAGGTGACACACCTGTTTGGCGATATGGCCGGCAAATTCGGTCAAGGCACAGTTGCTTCGCTGGCTGCTGCCTACTTCATGGAGAACTCACCCGAAAGGCGTCAGTCCAGCAACCCCTACTGCCTTAACCCACCAGACAGCCAGTCAGTCTTCTTCCTCCCTGTCTGTCCACATCAGTGTATATGCACATATACAGCTAACTCATTCATTTTGCGTCATCAGCATTGCGTTGACCTGCCAGAAGCTGGTCATTCCTCTGTCCATATGACAACAGCATAGACATCCTGCAGAGACTACTGTTTGCCAGACTAGCTTCAGAGAAAGTGACATTACAGTGGACCTTACTGCCTTCATATGTAATGGCAGCCATCAGTCTTTTTCTGTGTGTGTCTTTACAGCACTTGCACATGCTAATGACCGCTGTTGTGTTGCATCAGAGACGTCAATCCAGGACCAGATTGCAGTGTACCAACACAATTTGGTTGCAATGCACATACTCTACCATGACATTCGCTGAAGAGGACTGACTGGCTGCCTGAAATTGCTCCAGCACCAGGGCAGCCAGTCAGCCCTCTTCTGCGATTGTCATGCTAGAATATCTGCATTGCAACCAAAGTGTGTTGAGAAACTGCAATTTGGTCCTGGAGGAGTTTCAGGCAGCCAGTCAGCCCACTTCTGCCAGTGTCATGGTAGCATATCTGCGTTGCTGCAAATGTGTCAATCATAAAGTGCTTGTCAGCAGTTGCTCCAGCAGCATTCTTCTTGCGTCCATTGCAATCTGTCCCCAACTGCTAGACAATCTATGCATATGCTCAAGGCGTATGACGGCAGTGTGCTCTTGAGCAACTTGTCTCTATCCCTCCTAGAGATGTGGAGTGAATCTTCTCTCAAGCATACCTGTCATCAGCATTCAACCTGGGTGTTGTACCTGTGCTTTCAAGCCAGGATGTCTGATGAGTCACTCCTGGCTCCACATTCCAGACTGTAAGGTATAAAATGAAACATGAAAGTTGTTACTCAGGCGGGGACCAGACGGACGCGACCTGTTACGCATACACTTCAACAAAGCCTTGAAGAAGTGGACCATTCCTTTCATCATGGCTCCTGTCAACACCAGGGTCGTGCGCCGCAGCAACGCACTGCTACACCACTCTTATGGTAAGCTATACCTTGTAACGAATGTGTTGCTGGGAGTTGCAGGCGTGACAACAAGGCTTCTGTAGCTTGCTGTCATTGCTGCCCCAGGCTTGTGTGTGTACACATGTTTGCGCCCTCTTCTGGATCAACAGTCTTCTCTAGCCTTGTATATGAGTGTGGCTACATGCGCAGCAGTTTGTGTGTGATACAGAAAGGGAACATGCACGACTATCATGACACATGCAGCAGCTTTTGTGATACAAATTGGAATGATTGGCTGGCAGTCAGCTCAATGCTGTAACAATCAGTAGCTTTTCCTGTGGCATAGGCAGCAGGTTTTGGCAAGTGAGCAGCTCTTAGAAGCCCCGAGGGCTGCCACATCAGCCCCATTGATGTAATCAGTTTCTTGCATCTCCTGTGCTTCTGTCATGTCAAATATATTGACAATCACACTGCTGCAGAAACCCAAGAGCCAATGCCCCCTTCCCAGGATAGGGCCTCTGCCTTGGCAGGAATGTAAACTCATGCGCGCAGCCATCGGGGCATGCCATGTACATTAGACCAATCACAACACAACTGAAATTATTGCTGCAGGCAGCATTTTCAGCTATGAGGAGGTTGCGGAGGTGCCCAATGTGTTTGTGGCTGGCATAGCTCTGGTGGTGCTGACGCTGTCCTGTGCGGTCTTTATCTGCAAGCCCCTCTACCCAATCATCAATGGACTGCTTCCTTACGTCGGCTCAGGTGTCTCTCTACTTCTCCACCCATACCTTTGGAAAAGAAAGGAAAAGAAAAGACTACACCTTTCAGCGTCACTTCAATGAGGTGTCTCTCTGCATCTGTACTCATACCTTTGGAAAAGGAAGGAAAAGAAAGACTACACCTTTCAGCGTCACTTCAATGAGGTGTCTCTCTACATCTGTACTCATACCTTTGGAAAAGGAAGGAAAGAAAAAGACTACGCCTTTCAGCGTCACTTCAATGAGAAGCCAATTACACCGGGCTGCCCAGGGTATTCCCAGGGTATTCCCAGGGTATTCCCAGGGTATTCCCAGGGTACTCATACCTTTACTTGACATTGTACTACAGCACAGCAGAAAAAGACAGCCTGGCAAGACCAGACTTGTGCCACACGCACCTAGTATTTGCTGGAGTCTGGAATCATTATCATAAAATTCACCACAAATTGATCACAACCAAAAAGCAAGAGTTTTGGCAGTTGACTTCCTCTCTGCTTGCATGATGGTGGCCTGAGGTAAATCTGTGCAACGTCCAGCATGTGTTCAATGCAGACGTTGATATGTACATAGAAGCTGTAGTGCAGGCTGTTGTGCGCTTTCAGAGCATAGAGTGCATACAGCAGCGTATATCCCCACTGCATTGCAACTAGCACAGCTTTAATAATCCGTGGCCCAACTGCAAAGATGACTGCATTCATGTCGGTGACATGTGAACCAGCCATGTTGTCAGTCTTGCCTTGGACTAATCAGGAGGTGTTCAGTCAGACCTGATGATTAGGTGACGTCATGCAGATCCTGAGAAGATCATCCAGAGCGGTGGCCACTGGAACAGCACTATGGTGGGAGAGACTGAAGAGCAAACCGGGCACAAATCACAGCTGGTCTTTCTTAAAATGAAGGTCCGTCCTTGTGTGTGTGTGTCTTCATTGAGTGTTACAAATACTTGAGTACTTGAGTAGAATACTTGAGTAGAAGTGGGAAGGAAGTGGCTCTGCCATCATCTTGCAGAAATACAGCTAACTCCTCTGACTGCATGCAGTCAGTGAAGCAAAGCCCATCACCTCATGTGCCACCTATTGATAGCTAACTCACAGGTCAACGTTCATTTTGCATACACCTGACCACACATGGCATTGTGGTGATGCAGAGCAAGAGGGATCCAGGGTACTGGGAGACATCCAGGCTGCTGTTAGAGTCTGCTCTGTGCCTGGCCTTGCAGGTCAGTCACTCCTCTCATGTTTCCTTGATAGATTGGATCTCAGATACACTTTCCCAAGGATACACTAATTCCTCTCATGTTGGGCACACCACTGCCAGTCTTGTTCCTTGACTTGCTTCCTTCACCTGTCTGGTTGCTTTGAGCTTTCCGATTGCTGGATGTGCTCATCAGCATGCTTGGGGCAGTCTGGTGACATGCATGGGCTGTTTGTGATAGCTCAGCAGAGGGTCACATGCCTGTAGATTGGTTGTACATTGCAAGCCTGCATGAGTGTGCTTGCAACTGGGATCTGTCATTGACTGTCTTGCTGCTGCAACTTGCCCTGGATTGCCAATATGAAACAACCCAAAGTCCAATCATCTGCTTTTGCTGAGTTGTACATGACCCTTGGAATGATCTAGATCTGTTTTCTTTCACTGACTAGGAGTCATTGGCTGTGAGTAAGCCTTATTTGATCATGTGCAGGAGGATGAATTGAAGGAGTCAGGATTGAAGCAAGGCGGTGTTCTTACGCCTGCTACTGCAATGGGGATGGTACTTGTGAGACGCATCCAGAAGGCTGGTGTCTCGTTTGAGCTGCAGTAGTAACTGTGTCACTACAACCAAAGCAAACTACGGTAGCTTGAGAGTGTGTTAACGGTTGCAGCATAACACCATCAGCAAACTTATGTAGTCTCATGAAGTCATGCTAGCAGCATTGTTTGCACATGTATGGGGCAATGCCATGCAGTTCCTCAGAATGGCCTCATCCCAGGTGATGGCCCAGTCTGTTTGCCCATGCATGTAGGCATATTGGGCTCATGATCATGCTGCAGCTGAATTTGTAGTGCAGCTGCAGATTTCTTCGGAGTGGTACTGTCCCTTTTCACCAGTCATAGATGAATTTCATGATGATTTGTTCGTTCAAGACATTTCCTTGATAGATTGGATCTCAGACAGTTCAAGACATTTGTTTGTGCAAGACCATTTTCAATTCAAGGGTTGCTGCCGACAGACCCTAGCTGCCATGGTTTCGAAAACAATCGACTACTTCCGACACTGCTCTGGAAGCCGAAACCGAGAACTCACTCGGTGTAAGTAAGTTTGGGATCGCAGTTGTAAGGCAAAATGAGCAGGTCCGATGGTATGGAGAATGGGCACGTGGCGAAGAAAGCAAAGCTCGACAAGGGACTGCATGCAGTGCACTCAGTATGTCTGGTACTAGACTACGGGTCTCAGTACACCCAGCTCATTGCCCGTCGCGTTCGTGAGAACAATGTGTACTCGCTCTTGCTTCCAGGCGATGCTGACATGGTAAGCATCGCCTTGGCTGCTGTTGATCAAGGCTGCCTCCTCTAAGCAAACAGCCCCGAGACGCACTGTTGTACCCTCAGGATCGTATCAAAGAGGCCAATCCACGTGCCATCATCTTGTCAGGGGGCCCAAATTCTGTGCACATTGAGGGGGCGCCCAGAGTGCCAGCAGGCTTCTTCGAATACTGCCAAAGCAACCAGATACCTGTGCTTGGCATCTGCTATGGAATGCAGCTCATGGTTCAGCAGCTTGGAGGCGTTGTGCACCAAGCAGCAGACGGTGGTGAGTATGGGCGCATGGTCATACGAGCGTCAGGAGGCAGCCAGCTGTATGCTTATGACTCAAGCGAGCATGGAGTTCATAAAGAAAGTGTCTGGATGAGTCATGGTGATAGCATTGACAAGCTTCCAGAGGGCTTTCAGCCTGTTGCCACAAGTGAGCAGGTGACACTGCAGCTGCCACAGCATGCAAGTGCATCATCCAAGCAAGCACCAATGAACTATTGCTGGCAGTCTGCCACTAAAGATCTCAAGCATTGCAAAGCAGTCCTCCTTGTCTTCAGATATGCATGCAATAGATGCTGATGTGGTCACGACACAAGTAGGTTACAACATCAGCTTGACCATACATGCATGGACATCTGATAGCATGATAGCACAAAGATCATTATCACTCCAGGTGCTTTCACAGCAGCAAAGCTTTTGCAAGGAGCATCATTCCGTCCTGACAACATCTTGTCAAATTCAGGGTGTCATTGTAGCCATTGAGAACCAGGCTCAGAGGTACTACGGCCTGCAGTACCACCCTGAGGTGAAGCATACAGACCGAGGCATGGAAACCCTGAAGCATTTCCTGTTTGGTATTGCAAAGTTGAAAGCTGACTGGAAGCTGGAGAACATACTAGAAGAAGAGCTGGAGAAGCTGCGGCGGCAGGTGATAACTGGTACTTGTGCATCTGCTGACAAAACAGCTGATGGGGTGTTTGTGGCAACACTGCCTGGAAGCTGGTGCATTGCAAGTATTGTCACACACTACTCCTGCAAGTGTATCTTGTATACACATGCTTGCATCAGGTTACCTGACAGACATTTGAAAACAATGTAGCTACTTGCCAAGCATGTAAGGCAATCTTGGTGAAGCATACAGCAGCTTGATCAGATTATGCTCTTGCCACCATGAACATGTGTATCGCTCACATATGTGTATAACAGCTTGCTCAGACTGCGCTGGCACCACCATTGACATGTGTACCATCACCATATGTGTATCAGTTCACACGTCACCCTCCTCTCAGCAGCGCAAGAGTGCATGAGTCAATGTCCTATTAGCTGCTGAAGAGTGCATGAGTCAACGTCCTCTTAGCTGCTGAAGAGTGCATGAGTCAACGTCATCTTAGCTGCTGAAGAATGCATGAGTCAATGTTCTCTTAGCTGCTGAAGAGTGCATTAGTCAAGCAGTGGCTGGTATGCTGTCCAGGTTGGGCCTCAGGATCACGTCATCTGTGCTCTGTCTGGAGGTGTGGACAGCACTGTAGCGGCAACGCTGGTGCACAAGGTGCTGGGGGACCGTTTGCACTGTGTCTTTGTTGACAATGGCTTGTTGCGCTACAAGGTATGCCCATGCATTGCTGCATTGCTGGAAACCCTAGAAGAGCCAGTCTTTCCCCTTCATATTCTAGTTTCATGACCAGCTGACTCCACTGCATGCAATGCACAGCGTCGTCAAAAGCATGTTGTTGCATGCCGTTAAGCTTGTTGGGCAACAGTTCCTGACTACAGGGGTGTTCTGACACCTGTAAAGTGTTCACACACAGACCACAACAAGGTTTTAGTTTTTGTTTCCATTCTTGTTTCAAGTTTTGGTCTCGTTTTTATCATTGTTACCGGAAGAAGCTTGTTGCAGTCTAAGTAAACACAGAGTATATGCAAGGCTTACAAGTGCATATCAGCTACAACTATCATGTTGCAGACCATGTTGACTTCAGCAGGGCTGTAGGTTTCTGTTCATCAGCATCAGTCTTGCTGCTCATGTGCACAGGAGGGGGAGCGCGTGATGGAGACCTTCCAGAAGCAGCTGCACCTGCCAGTCACCCGCATAGATGATAGCAAACGCATGCTGGCTCTGCTCAAGGTGTCTTGACACTCCCTGATATGTATCCACACAACGTGCAGCTCCATGCACATTTGCATCATGAGTCAGTGCTGGTGTTTGGCATGCTGGCTATGCTCAAGGTGCTTTTACACTCCCTGATATGTATCGACATAGAAAGTGTGGCTCCATGCACATTTCAGCCATGAGTCAGTGCTGGAGTTTGCCATGCTGTTTGAGAGCAACATGGCATACTCTGTGTATGTCATAGAGTAATCGCGGCCTGTCAATAAGTAGGCGCAATCAAGCGCTTGCTGCACTGCGTGAAACCTGCATCAAACAGGCAGGCATTGCCTTGTCCATCCAAACTTGCTGTCATAAGCAATGTTGCTGCTGATGCTGTTGGAGGTCATGTAGGGCGATGCTGCAGGGCAAAACAGATCCTGAAGAGAAGCGCAAGACCATCGGGGCCGGCTTCATTGAAGTCTTCAGGGACTTTGCCATCACCCTTAAAAGCAAGCATGGCAGCAAGCCGAAGTTCCTTGTCCAGGTACTCTTCCACCCTTCATTTCATCTCATTTCATTTCACTTCATCTCATTTCATCTCATTTCATTTCATTTTATTTCATTTCATTTCATACCTTACAGTTTGGGGTGTGGAGCCAGTTGTGGGCTCATCACACATCCTGGCTTGAAAGCACAGATGTATGTGGTGTGTGACAAAAGCAAGCTGGTGGGAGTTCTGTTCAGAAAAGAGCCTCAGGTCCCGTTGTTGGTAGTCTGAGCCAAATAACGCTTCCACCCAGAGTCTGCATCTATCATTTCACACCCTTGAAATGTTGTTGGCACTCTGTTTCATGGCAGACTGTTGCATTGCTGTTGGTAGGATTGCTCACAGCTGGGTCAGGCCTAGTCATTCTGCGTTGGGGTGACAAACGCAGTGAATGCGCCTTGAATGGCCATGGTCTGTCCACCATCGGCTGACTTTGTTAAAGAATTGCATTTTATCAGTGCTGAAATAACAACAATGAAATGAAAGCTGAATGACAACATGGTTCAGTCAATTGTTTGCAATAGATGTTGCCCCACTACAGGGGACCTTGTATCCTGATGTCATAGAGTCATGTCCGCCGCCAGGCAGTGGTCAGAAGCACAGTCACACCATCAAGTCCCATCACAACGTGGGGGGTCTACCCAAGGACCTGGACTTCACCCTCATTGAACCCCTCAGAGAGCTCTTCAAGGTTTGTCTCTTGCATTCTGCACTACACAACCCACCACAGCAATGTTGCCTCAAGTCTGACTGCTGCTGCTGCTGCCACTGCTGCTGCTGCTGCCGCTGCTGCCACTGCTGCTGCTGCTGCTGCTGCTGCTGCAACCATCAAGACTTTCCTTGTCCTGCTGTGACCAACAGTCTTCTTGGACTTGCTGATGTTGTCTCGTCTTGCAGGATGAAGTGAGAGCGCTGGGGCGCTTGCCGCAGCTGAATGTGCCAGAGGCTTTCATCTCCCGCCACCCCTTCCCAGGTCTGTACCACACTCCTCCTTGTTACCTAGTACACTCTCTGAAGCGTAATTTGCCAGGGATTGTGTGTCAGCAGGACCTTGGGAATCATGCCTGAGACTGCATTCCTCCTGTCACTCATGTCATCTATACTCAAGGCTACAAGGCTGCCTGTGTCTGTCAGCAGCATCCAGAGTCTGCAGAAGCCTGCCAGATGCAAGCTTGGCTGCTGTGTGTTCTGTTGCCCTACCTAGACCGCATCAGTTTTGCTCCCACTTGCTCAGGCAGGTGCCAATGACTGTGCAGCTGTCGCTGCCATGTGCGCATGCCATTGCATATGCCAGCTGCACAGACCATGACATGAGTCATTGCACTACCTGGCTGCATCCTCTGTTTGCACATGCCACTCGTTCATCATATCACACAGCAACGCATTCTTTGTCACAGCTACTGCAACAGTGTTAAGAGCAAACAGTGGTTTGGTGACAGGGCCCGGGTTGGCAGTGAGGGTTCTGGGTGATGTGACCGAGGGAGATGCTCTGGATGTCTTGCGCCATGTAGATGAGGTGTATGTTCAGACCATCCGGGATTACGGCCTGTATGACAAGATATGGCAGGCCTTCGCGGTCTTCCTGCCTGTCAGGTGAGATACCAGCCTTTCCTGTGCCCTTCTGCTGCTGCCTTTTGCTGTGTCGTTTCCCCTTTGAACACCCATATGCTAATGCAGTGTTTTGAGCAGTTTGGCCTATGCTCAGCCTTAGTCTTGGCAACAGCTTGCAGTATATCAGCACTCCACCAGGCCTCTGGTGTAAGCATATATTGAATCCAATATGCGTGCCAATGCAGTACATGTCTGACAGCCCTGAATCATGATTTGCAGTGTGACAACCTTACATGCAACACTGATCCTGGAAGCATAACAAAAGCGCAACAAGAGTTGCTGACAATTGCAGTTTCAGGAACCTGTGGATTCACCACACAGTGTCATGCACTAGTATACACCTGATCAAGAGACTTTCCACCAGTTTCTGCAAAAGCTGCGGGCATGTTTGGTTGCTGTAAGATGATGTGTAATATGTGATGATGGGAAATGTGAGATGATGGGAAATGTGAGATGATGGGAAATGTGAGATGATGGGAAATGTGAGATGATGGGAAATGTGTGATGATGTGAAATGTGTGATGCAGGTCAGTAGGGGTGCAGGGGGACCAGAGGACCCACAGCCATGTGGTAGCCCTCAGAGCAGTCACCAGCTCAGATGGCATGACAGCTGACTGGTACCCATTCGAACCAGCCTTCCTACGAGCAGTGTCTACCAGGATCTGCAATCAAGTCCGGTCCGTCAATAGAGTGGTGTATGATGTGACTAGCAAACCGCCTGGAACCATAGAGTGGGAGTGAGCCATGGGTCATGCTCCTTCAGCGTTCCCTGCAAGTGATCCGCGTCCACCCGCACGAGCAATCACGCCAAGTCTGTGATATGGCACAAGTTAGGCTAGATGTGTGAGTGTCATGCTCCTTGCATGCAGCAACTGAGCCACCTACTTTTAGCAGCACATTGGCAAGCAAAGAGGACATTCATCTCATTAGGGGAGAAAGCAGAATTAGGGCCCTGGGCTAGAAATGCTGGAGAGCTTATAGTATACTGATATCAATGTTTGTACCCTGCGCATCAGTGGCAAATTGGGTAGCAGAATGTAGCAGTTGACGAAGTGGCCTGTGCATTACTAGATGTGCATCAGATTGTACCTGCATCAATGAAGATGCCTGTCCCAGATATCGTGTCAATGCATAGCTGGATCTGAAGGTGCAAAAGCCTCAGCTGACAGCTCACAGTTCAGCTTGTATAACGACAATCTAGTTGCTTGCAGTCAGTTGATCTTGCAAAAGTACTTTTGGACACTAGTGGACATGTGTAGACATACTTTGACATTGAGACGGAGCCAAGCTCTCTGCCTGGCGTTTCTTGAATTGTTTATAACCTGTTGTGACCATAACTGAACCAATTCCAGTTCTCAAAACACAAGAACAACAGCAAAACCCACGCAAACTGCTGAGTTGACTTGCAGCTGAACACGTCATCTTCATGCATCATTTATTCATGCACACAAAGTTCAAGTTCACTACTGTGTAAAGCAGACTAGCAAAAGGCAATAAGAAGAGCTAAGGCACACCAACCACAACAGCTACACATGACACATACTCATTCCCCCATTCCCAAAGCCTATGGTAACACATAGCCCAGCAAGTATCCAAGACCTTTAATACCAAGAGCAGATGAGCTTGAACCACACAGAGGTAATACACTACTAAATGCATGCTAAGACAGAACAGGCACACAAGCACTGATGTATGGCGTGCGCAACCCATAAACACATTGTCACGCTGGGGGGCCAGGGGGAAAACCATACTTATACAAAAGCATCATCATCAGCTGCTGAATTTAGCTTCAAATTCATGCTGGTAAGCTATGATGTTATTAGACCACTATCACCAAGGATCATGTGCACGCTCAACTCCAGATCATCCTACATTGATTGAGCCTGTGCTGGTACTGGTGCTGGCTCGTGTTGTGCTTGTTGGTGTGCTGCTGCTTGGGCTAGTTGTTGTGGTTGCTGGCGAACTGCTGGTTGTTGAAGCAGGGGAAGTGGTTGTTGTGCTTGTGGTGGTGGTGTCTCTGGTAACTCCATCAGCAGTGGTAACACTTCCTGAAGACGGAGAAGAAGATGAAGTCCCAGGTGATGTGTTGCCAGTGTCAAACGAATCTGTGCCTTGAATGCCAGCAGTGTTGCCTGTGCCTGCATCATCCAGCAAGTCCCCAGCTGCCAAGACATTGTTCTTGTTGATTAGACCATTCCAGGAGTTCCAATAGACCGAGTTGCCATAGCGAGCAGTGTTGCCACTGAAGGTGGAGCTTGCAATGTTGCCCACGCCTCTCTGACCATATATTGCACCGCCAATCTGACCAGCAGAGTTGCTGTCAAAAACACAGTTTGTGATGTTGCTGGTGTCTGTGTCCATGAACAGCGCTCCCGCATACGCATTCGCTGTGTTGTTGTCAAAGTAGCAGGAGTCAATGTTGCCAGTGGAATCTCCAAGATACAGGCCAGCTCCCTCTTGTCCCTGGTTGAAGGTGAACTGGTTCAGGCTGAACTGCACGGTGGAATTAGTCAGCTCATACCCTCCTGATCCAGTCGTGGCATTGTTCCCCTGAAACCGGTTGTTGAAGACAATGTAGCTGGATGACAGTGTCTGCCAAATTCCTCCACCAGATGTGGCAAAATTGGAGACAAAGTCATTGTCTATCAGATCACCACTGCAGTTGGCTGCAACAGACACACATGCAGACACTCAGATGAACAGGTGAATAGACAAGCAAGGCAGCAAAGCTGGCATGCTTCTTCCCACTGACAGTATCATAATGTTTGAGTGTGCAACCACTCATATGTTGAACTGTATGTGACACCCATCATGCAATGTGCAGGCAGCCATTATTTGAAAGTGTTGAGCTAGGAATGTATGCTTCAAGAGAGTGGGAAGTTGTAGCAGTTGTGAGCCACGTGCAATGCACCTGCAGACTCTTAGTGCCTGACTCTGGATTGGTCCTTCACACACACTGCTCACATTGACATGACAACTATGCAACAATGCTCCCCACGCACTAGTGATTGCTCTGTGCAGACATCCTGTCTAAAGGGTTTGCAGATGTCCATCAAAGGTGGTGAGCTGGTTGCATGCTCAGTGTGTTTTATGACAAGTTTTATGACAAGTAGAAAGGGCTGACATAAGGCCGCAAGAAAAGGAGGCATACCTGAATAGATTCCACCACCTTCCTGTGTGACATTGTTACTATAAAAGTAATTGTCATAGATGTAAGTGTCTGTGACTCGGGACATGTAGATGCCGCCACCTGTGAGTGCAGTGTTGTTCACAAAACTGGACTGCTCAACAGCCAAGCTTGTCGCATTGATCATGTATACAGCTCCTCCTTGGGACCCTGCAGACAAAACCCACCTTGTACTTGTGTGCTGATGCCAGTCAAGAAGATCAAAATGGCAATTCTCATGACATTCAGCAAGATGAGATGAGTATTCCTTGTGGTGCATCCGTTGGTCAAAGTGGCAGTCGCGGCGATCTCTGGAAGCAAGGAGTCAGCAGATGCATGACACACCCACTAGGTGTGGTTGAAACACATGTGGAGATCTAAGCTGTTGTTGCAACTGCTGTATGTTTAGGCAGCATGTCATCAGGCAGAAAGCTTTCCTGTTGGGCAGACAGGGTAAAGTGGGTGCTTGTGGGTATGAGGCATACATCAGTCAGCCGCATGCATGGCTAGGTAAACTCAGATTCAGATGCGTTTGGTAACAACAGTGCATACCAGTGTTGTTTAAAAAGGTGGTTCCGTTGATATACATCATGCTGTTGCTCCCCAGAAGCTGGATGGCGCCTGACTGGAACCCATAGTTGTTGGTGAAGACACTGTTGTCGATGGAGAGGACAGTGTTGTTGGCAAAGATGGCTCCAGCTGTGGACTGTGTATTGTTCACAAAGGTGGCATTCTGAAATGCAACAGTGCTGTCTTGGAAAATGATGGACCCATCACCATACTCTATCAGGTTAGCAAAGTAAGAGTTCTCGAACAGGATGCTGACACCGTCCAGATAGATTGTTCCCTGGGGCAGGGAATTGTCCAAGTTGTAGTTCACACCTGCAAGTAGCAGGCTAGTGCGCTGGACGAAGCTCGACTGGGCAAATAGATTTCTGTCGTCGGGGTGAACGTTACATTGATGCTGTCTACACAAATGCGACGACTAAAACTAGCGATAGCACGGCAAGAAGCATGCCGTCGAGCTTGCCTCAATCCCGAACTGAGCGCAGGTTAGCGGTAGATTTTGACCACAGCTTGACCAGTGCCACTGACATATACATGCTGCTTACCTGTCCAGCCTGACACAAATGCTTCGAGAGCTGGTCCTCCAACGATGGTAACGTTATAGCTCCCTACGCAATTGATGTCAGCTGTCTGCAGCCCTCGGCTGGTGTTGGTGGCAGCTTGCAGCCGTCGACCAGCTGCTGAAACAGCCGGAGTGCTGCTGGCGGGCAACCCGATCAAAGTGATGTTGCAAGTAACGGGTAGTGTAGCTGAGTCGGTCAGTGGGAGTGCCTCCTGAGTCGAGATTGGGTACGCTTCTGCAGCGGCTGCATCTGATTCAAGAACGGTTCCTGGGGCTGGAGCTGGTGCTACTGCTTGCACGCTGCTGAGCTGAGTGCCGAGAGCGACGACCGCGAGGACAACACACAACTTGAGAGGACTAGACATCCTGACGGACTGCTGCGATCGTAGCTGATCTGTCACCCGTCTCGGACAAGTGCAGGCAGCCAGCCTCAAACGTCACAGTGGCGGTGTTACTTACCGCAACAAAGTGGTGCAACGTTGTTCGCGCCCAGAGGTGTGTTAGCTCCGCGCACTGTCGCTATTGCGGCCAAACCCCCTGTAGGGTTTTCTGCCAATGGTCGAGACTCGCAATCTGGGCTCTGCCAGACTGCCAGACTGGCAAGAGTATGACTAAGATATCGTTAGTTCTCAACGTCATCACCAACACCTCACGAAGCTTCCTCGTGGAAGAGCAGTTGCATGCTGTTCGTAAGACTCGTGGAACGTGCAAGGAGCGCTAAAGACTCGTGGAACGAGCCAACGGGCGATTGTGTACGGCTGTCAGGACTGTACCTCCACTGCACATGTAGCAAGCTGTTACCCAAGTTGTGTAGCATTACCATGCATATGTTAGTTCCTTCTGTACTACTCTGAGGAGTTCCTGCTGTTTCACCTCGAGACTTTTATGCAAAGCAGCAAGATCACGATCATCTAACATGTGTGACATTACACATGAATGCCATGCATGCGCTGCTCTAAGCTCATAAGCCTAAAGCTGCTGCAATGCTGTCATTGAGAATTTGCTATGCTAGGCATAAGGAGCTAGAGCTTGGATGCAGGTATAATATCAGCTGCATATCCAGAAGACCGCAGGGCCAGTTGCAATGCAGCATCTGGCCTGTGGCAGATGGTTGAGTCAAATGCTGATTTGGATGGCCCTGATGATTTTAAGCAAAAGTCAGGCTGTGGCGAAGGCTGAACATATGATACCACTGAGATACTCTAGAACGCTTTGCATGCATTCACATGAAGAACTGCCAAGCATACACAACATTGAAGAAAACAATGACTCTGATTGCCCTCAGCACAGACCTGCAGATGCTTGCAAGCCAATCAGTGAAGCTGCTTTGCAAGCAAAGCAGGACATCATCTACGGCAGTCTTGGGCCTTGTTGTTTTGACAGCATTGCTAAGTTTTCCATTCATGAGTTGTCTTGCAGCTGCAGCTGACTGTTATGTGGTACTATCGTGTCTTCTTGGATGCTACGTCAATAGCTGTTAGGCGCTCCAGCAGCGGAGGATGAGAGTAATGATACGCTGAGTACCACGGATCAACATTTGGGGCTGACTTGTTGTTTGAGTCTAGCTTCTTGAGTGCCTCTCTCAGCTGAGGTGCATGGCCCAGTGTGACTGCAAAGTTGTCTGCCTGGAACTCATACCTTCTGCTGAGCTGATTGATGAGCAGCCCAAGGACCTGCAAGAGAACCAGTTGCAAGCTCCTCACAAGCTGCATGAGCGCATGACAGAACACTGTTATCCCTGTTTTGCCTGCACATCACCATGATTGTGCCATGCACTGAAATGTGAAAAGGCAGCCGACATCCTTGAACAAGAGGAGCAACTCATGCCATCACAGCTGGTATGCGTTGGGCCAACAAAACTTGCAGAAGTGAAAAGTGCTCTATTGTCAAATAAAGAATATTGATGCTGTGTCATGTACACAAACCCAGATGCAAGGATACGCGTCCTGTACAACAACTACAGGGCAATTGCTGGGAAGGTGCATGCAACAATCTAGTTCGCACCTCATCTATGGGGCCTTGCAGAAGCTGAAACAGCACAATGGACATGAAGACAGGCTGCTCCTTGATGAAGCCAAACGATTCAAACAGCCCTGGGGCAGTTCTTGTGAAGGTGAAGAGGCTCATCTGAGCAAAAATAACGACTTGGGACAGTACAAAGTTCTTGGGAGTGTGGCCTAGCTTCCAGTGGCCTGCACAGCCCAGCAGGGACAGGCTGTGAGTCACAAAGTGTTGATGAGCAAGCATGTGACCTCCAAATGACACATGCACCGTGTCATCCCTGCCTGCAATGTATGATTTCTGCCAGCCTAGCAGAAATCAGCAGTGCCAGCGTCAGAACAGCACAGCAAAGTGTGGCGCAGAAGAGGAGCGGGATGACATGCAGCGGCATGACCATGAACGCGACTAAGCCCAGACCAACACAGCACAGCCCAGCCCAGCCCAGCCCAGCCCAGCCCAGCCCAGCACAGCACAGCACAGCACAGCACAACCCATCCAGTCTTTATAAGCCAAGTTTGAGACAACGGTGACTCACCCAGCTCATGAGCTAGCACTGCTGTGACTTCTTCTTCCTGGCACTGCTCCACCAAGGTGTCATACAGCACAATGCGCTTGTTTTTGAAAAAGCCGTACATGTAGGCGTTGCTGTGGGCGCTGCGCACTGAGCCATCAATGAGGAACAGCTTGGTCAGCGGGAACTTCAGGGAACCTGCCAAACTCTCAATCTTGTTCCTACAGGAGTGAGAATCCAGTCAAGAGGCACAGGCAGGAAAACATGCATGCTATAGCAGCTTTCTGTTGTAACCAGCATCTTGCCTGCAAGGCGCTGTCAAGCTGCTTGTACCTTACTGTGCTTCACTGAGGGTGCCAGCGCATGCAGAAAGGCACAAGCAGCTATGCACTCTTCAGCTGCCCAAATGATTGAGCAGCTGGCAACAAATGTGCCATGCAGTTACTGTGGTCAGCTTCTAAGAACAGCATCGGTGTCTCACTGATATTGCAGAGCACCCAGCCAATGAAGGGTGCCACTCTGAGCAGGGTCAGCACCCTGTTCTGAGCAGCACAAACATGCATGCGCAAGGCACTTCTTGGCCGGAATTTTGAGCAGTCACTTGGGGGCAACAATATCTCATGAATTGTGCCATGAGATGCCTCAAGGTGGTAGTAAGCATGGCTAGGATGTCACAAGGAATGTCTGGTAGCAAGCATACCTAAGAGAGCCCTCAGGCAAGGGAGTGAATTTGTTGAACAGTGGAGCGATGGCAACAGGGTAGATGGTCATCATGAAGATGGACACGACCAGGATGAAGAACCACAGGTAGATGGCAACCAGAGGTCCTGTGTTCTTTAATATGAGGGTAATTGCTGCTATGAGTGGCGGAAGAAGCACAATCCCAAGACCTATCTGCAGTTTGCATGAACTGCCATCAATGCATGAAGCTTTTTGCGTCTGCCTGAAAAGCTTCGCATATAACAAGCTTGCATGTTGAATGCAAGAACCAGCTTGCAAAACTGTAGCCAAGTTGGCATATATTGACACTAACTTGTCTATGCCTGAGCAAGGACGGGCTAGAAATTTGCAACGGCAACAAAAGCAAGTACACATGCTGAACATGTCCGAGCTGTATCTCAATTTGGATTTCAGTCGACACATTGCAATGCTGATGTGCTGAACACACCGCAATGACTTGGTCTTTGATGAAGAGCCCAAGGCTCTGCTTGTTGAAGCCATGTCGCTGTTCTACCACGAAAGTGCTATATAGGCCAAAAGGCAGACCTAGAAGCAGATCCTTGCTGCTGTCCAGCAGGTTGTAAATGACGGTGATCAGGACTTCATGAGATAGATTGTAACCAAAGTGTACCGCCAGGGCCGTCGAGGCAGACCATAACTTTGGCATGTACCAGTTCACCAAAAACAAAACAGACACTGCGGTGGTGAAGAGGTTGCTGATGAAGGAGAACCACCTGCAGCACGCAGCAGCATGCTGAGTACTGTGCAGGCTGACTGCGAAGCTTGACCTATGCTGCTGAGTTTGCAGTTGCTGCTGAAGTGGCAGCAGCCTGCAGGAGAGAAATACCATTTGTCTATATTATAGGCTTGCGCCTTCTTGTATTGCTCATCCGTCAAGTGATCCGCTAGTTGTGGCGGAGGCTTCTTTCGTTGCAGTGCCTGCAACACCGATATAAAAGAAGCTTGCAGAAGCTGCCTTGCAGATCAGCTGGCCGCTTATGTACACTGGTCAGGCATCAAATAGCTGACTAAGTCACCTTGAGCTGTCGGATGTCCAGATATGTATGCAGCGCATACACAGACAGACTGAACTGTATAACAAGCTGCAAGTACGGAATGTTCATCACTTTGACCCAGATTAGCGAAAGCGCCAAACGCTCCCGATTAACGATACGGACTTGTCGCTGAAATACCCAGCAGGGCTTTGCCAAGTGATCGCAATCGTAACGCACGACGACTCTTTGTGCTCATGAATGCACATTGCTTTGACAGGGCGAGTCCATTATAGGGCGATTTGACTCGAGTGTCAGGGCCAGTTCAACTATACGTCCAATTAATTGACTTTAGCCGTGCAGATTATGATGCAGCAACGTCTGTGCAGAGATCACAGTTCCGCTAAACCTGACTAGTAGGGTACTCAGATGTCTGGACACAGGAACCTAGCTAGCTTTAAAGGCTGCTTGAACACGTGCATGCACATTTATTTTACATGAGTTGCACACTATGCTATTAGCGTTGTGATGCTGCTTGAAGCATTGATCAGTGTTGATGCCTGCACACAACGATGATCGTATTGCGACAAACATCCCAACACAGGCTGTGACAGGACATTCCTTGTAGAAGTCAGCTATGCAAGGGGCAGGGCGAGTAGACCAGTATCACATTCTGTAGGGCGAATCGTTTCGAGTGCCTGCAGCGCTTCGGACCAGTTGACTTATGCGCTCAGAACCTTGAGAGCTGACAATCGTGCTGTGACTTACTCCAGCTGTTCCGTCTTGACAAGCGCGACGCTCTAGGAAATTGCATTGCACTGGCTGACCGACAGTTTCGTCAGATCTGGAGTCGCAGTCGATCTGTTTCAGTTTGAAGCAGAAACAGCTGCGAGCTTCCGACCCCTGCAAAGTCGTCGTAGGCACCCAGCGCATCACCTGCGATGTAACCATCTGCATTCCTTTGTACAATCGGGCCGGAGTCAGCGTGCGGTGTCCACTAAGACTGCCATGCTGCACAGGAAGACAGAGCGGGATACCCCGGTTCTACGGCTGCCCACTCCTCCGAGCGATGCAGGCCAAGGAACGAGTCGGTCAGGTAAGCCGTCAGCTGCAACAGCAACCTCAGCACAGTGGTTCTATACTACTGGGTGTATGCTGCAAGCAGACAACAAGATTTTCCGTACCAGGTTGTACCTGTGGGGCCAGTGACACCTTGGCAATAAAGTTTTGGCTTGCTGCCTTTGGTCTGACATGGTGTTGCCGGCTCTTGGTTGACTCTGACATACTGGCTGGCTGTAGGTTTGCCGCAACCACCTTCAGCCTCAGCATTTAGACTTCCACCTGGCGCAGCCTTGTTAGCACCCATTGCTTCATCATCACTGCGGTTGCCACCATCTGCTGCAACACTGCAGCCGCCGCCTTCTGCTGCAACACTGCAGCCACCGCCTTCTGCTGGAGTTCTAGCTCTTCCCCCTGGAAATGGCCCACACGAGCAGAATGCTGAAATAACGTAAAGCCTATTCTCCCCTTGTACACTTGTTTGGGTTGATCTGCCTGCTTTGTGATTGCAGCAATAGCAGCACCATCAGCTGGCATTCATTCTCACCTTCGCAACTTTGTGGGCGTCACAACCAGGATCAGTAAAGCATCTGCTCAAGCACAGCATTCTGCTTGCTGCAGCGATCTGAAGAAGCTGTTGGCCAACAAGGAGTTTCAGTTGGATCTTGTGACCGCAAATCTGCGCACTGTCAAGGATAAGAGTGAACAGCTGGAGGCAGAGCTCCAGCAACAACAGCAGACTCATGCAGCAGAGCTTGAAGCCAGGAGCCAACAGCATCAAGAAGAGCTGTCTGCACAGCGAAAAACGATGTTTGATCAAAAGGAGGCCACACAGGCTATTGCAGCTTGGGAAAACCATGCAAAGAGAATCCAGGAACAGCTGAACGTTGCCCAAGCACAAATGCAAGCACAGGCGCAAGCACAGGCCCAAGCGCAAGCACAGGCGCAGCCGCAAGGCCTTGCTCCAGGCGCAGATGCGTCAACCAAGGCCCAGCTTGACTCCACAAGAGCAGACTTGGAGGCATGTAGAGCAGAGCTGGCTGCAGCACAGCAGAAGATTGTGGCACTTGAGAAGGTCAAAGCAGAGGACAGCACAGCAGGGCAGCAAACAGCAGAGGCTGAAAGGAAAGTCAGCAGCTTGGAGGCTGATAGCAGACGCAGAGATGCTGAGCTTGCCAGCACAAAGCAGGAGCTGCAAGATGCACAGACAGACTTCAAACAAACCTCTGAACGCCTGCAAAGTGAGCTGCAAGCAACACAAAACAGGTGTCAGCTGCTGGAGGGTGAATGCAAAGAGGAGAAACAAGCATTTGCCAAGACGGTCCAAGACATGATCAAACTGACTGACGAGCATGCTGGTCAGTACATCCAGAGTTTGGACTCTAAGGACAGAAAGATTGATGATCTGAAAGAGCAGCTGCAGGAATCTGGCAAGCATGGCCACAAGCGCCCCAGAGATCACAGCAATGGACAGCAAAAGAAGATTCTGATGAGAATTTTGTCAGCAGCTGCATCTGCACATCGTATTTTCTGCAGACTTGGGGTCAATGTCCCTTCAGCCCCAATATGTGCTCTAGCAAGGCATCAGACAGTATTAGTTAGATGTTGTGTGCTGTTCAGCTCTGCTTGTGTCATTTTGTTCCCCAGAAGTAAAAGAAAACTTTATGCTTTTCAGCGATCATTACGGCAGCCTCCTAAGGAGGAGCTGGAGCTTTGTTCTGCAGATTTTTGTTTCCTTGATAGATTGGATCTCAGATACACGTCCCCAAGGATGCACTGATTTGCAGAGCCCGCAAATTTTTGTTTGTTGGTGTACACACGACACACTGCTTCCAGGAGTGAATTCACACATGTACGCAGGAACCTTGATAGTGTGAGGCACAGATACCGTTGTGTCGATGGCTGCTTTGCATATGCATGGGCCTGGCCACATATTGGTTGACAATGTGCGAAAACTTATCCAGGTCAAGAAGGTGTGTGTCAAGTGAATGAGAATTCTAGCCCAGGTTGTTTTCCATGCTGCTTTGAGCCCTATTGACTCCCCTAATTGACATAGCATCAAAGTGAGCACTTGATTTGAACAGGCACAGCATGTAACAAGCACAACTAAAGCCATTTGTTCATTCTAGCAGTCTGAAAGCAGGTCAAAGCTCTCATTTGAATTCCAGCAATCGATGCGCTGCAGCATGTATAATTATATCATCTGTTGTTTGAGTGTTCATTCGGTGCATAAACAAGCGCAAGCTTGTGCATGCCAGCTTCATTGCATCTGGTCATCGTCTGCAGAAGCATCAGCCAGCTTGGACTTTTTGGCACTCCTGGTATACGCCCTCACCACCCACTCATTCTCAGCATGTGGCTGATCAATCGTTCCAAGCTTGATCTGATACAGTTTCAGCTCAAATCTGGGACCACACTCTGTCAGTGTAATAGATTTCACGCCCTTTGGCTGCTCATACACATGATGCCTAAAGCTGATGAAATCGTTTTTGTTGGCAAATGTCATGACGCGTTTGCTGTCATCCTTTGCAGTGGGAAACAGGTATTTCAAGATGTTCTGTACTCGCTCTCCAAGCTTGGTGCTGAAATTATTGAGTACTAGATGAGGGTAGGCTTCTGAGACAGTCCCCACCTTCTTCTTTTCGCCTATGTCATGCCGCAACACCTGCAGGCATCCATACGCTTCTTCTTCAAAGCAGCTATTGGCAGACAAGATTGCAAGATGCAGCCACAACTACCAGATACTATAGGCGGCCCACTATATAGCAATATGTTCAAAATTTGCCAGTTGGAGTTCACCGCTGCCTACATTGTTAGTACTCGTGGCAGAGTTAGGCTCTATGCTGTCAGGCCTCATACACCTGCAGCTTGGCGTTTCTTGGCAGAGCTGCACATGTCAAGCTGCAAAGTCCACCAGGGCCTGACAGCAGTGAACCCCAACAAAGGCATCTGCTGTACAAAACTTTGCTAAGCATATTGGAGGGCTGAAGAGTTCCTAGAATGAATGAGGCTTGCAGAAAAAGACACAGTCAGCACCATAATCTCAGAATAAAAATTGTTTGCTATGTTAAGGCAGAAGTCTCATGCTTGTGTACACTGCTTAGGTCACATAATCATGTCATACATGGAGACAAAGCAGGGCATTACCGTGTTGAAGATGCCGAAGTACGCACTGGGTCCATATGGCAGATGACACACAACCAGACCATCTGGCTCACCGCGATGCTCATGGATCATGACAACATCTGTGTAGTCATTGTTCCTTGCTGACTCCACCAGTTCAGACACAACCTGCAGAGATTCCGCTGCTGCATCAGGAAAGGTTGCTCACTTGCAATTGATGAAACACATGGCGCACTGATGCGGTCGCTTTGCAGACTTGCACATATAGAGCCCATAGCATAGAGAGCGCTTGTGTGTTGAGTGATTGAATGAACATAGAGCCCTAGTAAGGGCATATGCAATGGCCATGGTCTGGCCCTGCACAACGGCCACAGGGAGGCGAGGACTGAGAGCAGTCAGCAATTGGGCTTTCTAGCTGCTCACAATGCAAGGGTGCTAAATCATATGTGTTCTGTCTTGCTGGATTTTGCAAATTGCTCCCCACTAGCATTCACGGAATAGTACTGGTGACACAGCAAACATGACGCTTGCAGTCTTGTGCGTGTGTTCCTTACCATTCCACCACGGTTGATACGCTGTGCGTTTGGGAACACCAATTTCATTTCTTTAGCAAACGACACCAGTCTTGTGCTGGGGTCTCTTGATGTGGTGATCAAGATCTTGGGGTCACGCTCGCCAGCGTGAGCGTACTCATCATCGATGTGAGTCCTTGGCACTGCTGTGTTGTCATCCTCTAACTCCACATCGTGCCTCAACTTTGCCTCTTCCCTTCTGAGTTCTGTTGGGAGTGGCTTACCCTCTGCACAATGATCAATACTATATGACCATCGTTGCATCACACAACCAACATTGTGAAATATCTCATGACCGACATTGTCGACTTCTTGGCAGGCCATACTGAGCAGAGGAGCTTATGCAAATTTCTGTATGACGCGAGGCCAAGCTGGAACAGATGCTGTGGAATTCACGCCATGGTAGCAAAAAATATAATGCAAGGGGATGAGCATTCACTGCAAACTTTAGTGACTTGTGCTGCTGCTTGTAGGTCTATAGTGAGTGATGTGGCAGGTGTCACCTTCTAAAGCCTGCCGGACTTTGCGCTTGTGCTCATAGGCGGTCCTCTCTTTGCCCTCTAAGCCTTTCCTGTACAAGTACTCCTTCCTCAATCGAGCGTTCCTGCGGATCATCCGCTACCAGGACCACCTTGCAGCACTGTGCAAACGCAAATGTGCGAAGTTGTTCCGCACTAGCACGATGTGCGTGCAGTTTGAGTGGTGGATGTGACTGTCTGCAGCGTGTACAAAAGCAGCACAAACTTCGTAGGGAGACCGGGTACAAGCAGACGACGTGGTGTCCTGCAACTTTCGATGCTTTAGCCGGCCAACAAGGCTGATCGTAACTCCAGAGTCGGCAGCTGAATTACCCTAAACAGCGTAACGCCTGCACAGTTACGGAAAGACGAACGAGCTCACAGATTTTTTTCGGAGCTCATAAAAGTAGGCAGCGGTCGTTAGCGGTTCAATGTTCAATCCTACTCGAAGGGCCGTCTGATCTGCGTCGTACCCGCAGTCATGTTGCGTGCCGCAAGAACCTGATCATTCCGGACCATGAGCGGGTTTGAGCTGACCTGCTTCAGCAGTCCCGCGGACGGCATAAGCAGCGGCAGCGTGATTGTGCAAGTTGGCGGAGACAATGGCCCAAAGGTAACAGGTCTGTCTTTGTGGCCGCCTCAGGCTGTTGTCGTCGGTATCGACTGCAGTGCAGGCTCTGCAAGCTGACACAGCATCACACAGGAGTGAACCGTTGCTGTCTTGTCTCGAAATGGCTGGAATATCTACTGATACGCTCTTGTCATGCAGTACCTGTTCAATGCCCCTGAGGGGTTTGCCAGGCTTGTCTTGGAGCACAAAGTCCGCCCAAGTCAGCATCTGCGGGCTGCGTTTTTGACGCAGCTCCAGCCGCAAGCTGCGGTAAGAACTCTGCTGCACAGCATGCCAAAAAGCTCTCAATTGCATTCAGCATTTGTAAACCTCATTTAGAGCCGTGCTTCAGCTTCATGCTGGCTTACAGTATGCTGCATACTCGTGTCCAGATGCCATAATCTTACCCACAGACTTCATGCCACCCAAGCCTTGTGTGGCTCATTGCTGTTGTCTCAGTCATGCCTGCAAGCAAGACCCAAGCTTTTGACCTGAACTGCAGGGCGGCTTGGCAGGGCTCATAATGAGACTTCGCCAGGATGGACACGAGGAGCTGCAAGTTCATGGCCCTATAGGTGAGCATCACCCGAATGTCTTGCTTTCATGTGGTGTGCATCATGCCACAACTGACTAACAAAGCTGGCTCAGACACCACATGCTAGCATCATTGCTCTATACTGATCAGGCCAGGGATGTCATGCCATCAGCATTACTATACTCCAGCTGACATGACAAGCATGTCGTCCCTACGAGTCTCCTCTGTGGATTATCTCTGACCTTATTCACTCAAGATACTGCTGCACTAGACTGCCTCTCTGCAGGCAAATGCCTCTCATTGCAAGCAGCCCCAAATTACAGACAGTTGACATTGCAATGCAGGCTTGGCAGCAACACTACATGGCTTGCGTCATTTTGTGCAATGGAAGCATCCCAGGGTGTTTGCAAGTGAGCACTCTCAATGGGAACCGCCTCAAGTCTATGAGGTATGGTACCACGCATGTGACTGCTGTGCAGTCAGGAAAAGCGCAACATGTACCATCAGCATAGATGCAGATGCAAGTTTAGACTTCATCTGTTGAGTCCTTGCAAGACTTGCTGTTTGTTGTGGCTGGGAGGTGCTGTTTGCAAGCTACAGTTCATGAATATCAACTGAATTGTCAGCTGCATATTTCTCAACTACACAACATCATGCTCCTTAGCATGCACGCCATGTCAATCAACTCCTCCTGCTGCAGGATGGGCATGTGCATATAGCTGCATTGCAACAGGGCGGTTTGGCATGGCCCTGCCCTGCATGGCTGCGACCATCAGACAATCAGCATGAAGCTGCTCACCCAAACAACGATGGCCTCATTACACCCAGCAAAAGCAGTGCTGCTGTCAATGCATTGGGCAGAAGGCAGGCTGTCAATCACATCAGCACAAACGATGTCATCAGTCGAGATGAAGCAAGCGATACCTCCAGCAGTACAAGTGATGACACCAATATTGACAATGCTGATGATAACGTCTGTGAGCAAAGCACTGCTCCTGTCAGCCATGCTCAGACGCCCCCAAGCCTAAATCATGCCATCAGCAGTGAGACCAGTGGGGCAGGCAGCAACAGCAGTGACGGTCATGATACTAGGGACAGTGACAGTAGCAGCAGTGACTCTGATGCAAGCGACAGCAGCAGCGACACAGAGCAAGGCCCAGTGGGACAGCAAGCTGCCTTTGAGAAGCTAGATAGTCTGTTTGCCAGCTCTGCTGCCTCAGGAGGGGCTGTTTCCACCCACCTAGCAGCACTAGATCTGCTGAAAAGAGTGCCAGCTGTCAAAGCACGGCCTGGCTCAAGTACAAGCATGCCTGGCCTTAAAGCTGGGCGATTGTCACCTGCACAGTCTGGTGTGAAGTTGCGCAAGCAGGGGCACCAACCACAGCAGCAGCAGCAGCAAAACCAGCAGCAGGAACAGGAGCAACAGCAGCAGCGACTAAGGAGGGCTGACAGGGGTTCCAAGCCCAGACCAGATACTAGTGCAATGGGAGGCAAAGGCGTGTCCAGGAAGGGCGCAGTTTTGGTGGATGCAAAGGGCGGGAAGGAGCCACACAAGGCAGAGTGGATGCAGATGCAGGATGGCGGGAACCCCCTTTACCTGCAGCAGAAACGTGGGCTGCCTGGTGAAGGTGAACATGTGCATGCTTGCAGCTATGCAATTTGCCATGTGAGCCAGCTGTACATGCATGTATGCATGATGTTTATGCCATTGTACATAAGATGCAAAGCTATAGCGGGCTTGCTTGACTCCAGTCACGTGCATTGTTCTGACTCCCTGATGTCACCATGGACCCATGTTGAGCTGGCCAAATCTGTCTTTGGCACAGCGTCGGTCCACACAACTGTGCTATCGCCCCTTTCTGCACTGCTCCACGCAGCTGGTCTCAAGTCCCACATCATGGTAGTGCTACTGATGTGGCTGACTACTGATCTGTGATGTGCTGTGATGTACAGGTGACAAATGTAAGACTGATATGGGCATCTGGGGGTATCTGGTCCATTTCAAGGCTACCGGCATGCTGCTCCTGCTTGTGGACAGCTCAAGTGTTCATGCAGTCAGCGCCATAGCCAAGCACCCTGTGTGCCACTACATGCAGCAGCAACCCAGCAGGTGTGGCCTGAACCATCAACCCGAAACTGACGTCACTTGCCTTGACAGTGTTGTCCATCATGCAATGGACTGGCTTGATTACCCTCCTGCTTAGACTCATCAGTAGAACTGCCCAAGCTGCTTCCCAAGCTGACAACTTCCCAAATGATCTTTCAAGTCATGCTTTGTAGGCTTGTTCTTGCATGGACACAGAGAGAATGCATTTCAGTTGTGTGCTGAACGGCATCTGCTAGCAAGCTGGTGGCATTGCAACCCATACCTGCTGTGCAGTGTTGTAGTTCACCAGCAGCAAATCTCTGGCAGCAGCTCTGTTTTGGTATTGCTTGAGCTGTGAGTATGTACTGACACATTGTCTGAAGCCTGGTGCCATTGACATGCTGGTGAAATGCATGGTCCATGCTGATTTGCATATTTTCACGTGGACAGGCACTGCAGCATCCCTTTGTTGCACCCCAAGGTGGCGTGAGCAAGTTTGCAATTTTACTACATGCAAACTGCTCCTTACAGCAACTCACTGCATAACAAGCACATTCTGCAGTCTGTTGCATTTATCACCAAATGGTCACGAACACTTTATGCTGGTACCTCCTCTCGCTCTGACTGTATGCGTAAAGCAAACTCTTGAAAGGCTGTTCTGTGCAGATGCGCTGGAGTTGTTCATCTCAGCTCACCCAAGATCAGCAGCAAAGGAGCTTATGTGAGATGGAGCAAGTCGCTGCCAGGGCAACAGGTGAGCGACCTGGCAGTCTCTAATTTCCTGGGTACAAATCAGGGGTAGTAGCTGCAGACATTTGGGGCTTTCACAGAGCCATTTTCCTGTCAGCAGCCTTGAACAGTTTCATTATGGCATAAGTCAGAACACACTTTGAATCAGGCCATGTATCTGCCGTTCATATCAATTGCTTGTTTGGTTTGATTGCACAGTATGATCACGATCTGCATGCTGTCTGATGACAAAGTTTTGTGCATATATGCCAGCAGCATTGAGATGCATGGTTGGCGATCAAACGTTCTAGTGATGCATAGGTGATGCTGAATGGAGGGAAACTCCATATCTTCCAGTCTGCCATGAGGGCCACAGCCAAGCTGCACCTGCTCAGTCCAGCTGTGTTCCCTCTTCCTTTTGGCGCCAAATTCCCGCCTTCACAGGCTCCCGCCACTGCAGTCAGCAAGAAGGTGACTGAATCTGCTTCTGAGGCAGCTGCTACCACAGCTGTGGAGGCCCCTCCATCCACAGAAGCCATCAGCAGCTGCGCAGGAGCACAACAGGCACAGCAGACGTCGTCAAGTTTAATTTTGAGTGCAGCAAGTTTGCCTGGAGCTTCAGCTCAAGTCAAGCAATCAATGGATGATTTGGCCGCAAAGCATGCACAGCAGGTGACTGCTGAAGAGCAAATTGATGGCAAGCCTGATGGGACAGCCAGGCCAAGCAAGCAGGCCATGGAGTCTGTCAGGAGGGGTGTGCTGCATGATGCGGGAAGCAAGGCAAGCAACGCAGTCTTGCCGTCATCAGCAGATGTTGCAGCGCAGAGACTGCAAGCACTCGTGGCCGGTCCAATGACAAAACTGGTCAGTGGCAGCAAGGGTCTTTGTGTTGCTGACAGAGACACAGCAGAGCTAAGGACATCATTATTAGGTACTTGTTAGCTTCTCTGGGACACATACTCTTTGCAACATCATGACGCTGCATCTTCGTGCTCACATGGCAGTGAATGACCTTTGCATCAGCAACAAGTATGACAGATCAATTGACACCCAGCGTTCCTTCCTTTGCCTGCTTTGTCTGTTTGCAATCGCCTTTTCTAGTGTCACTCATGCTCTCAGTGTATGGTCACACAGTTACCTAGTATCTCATAGACTGGCACACAGCCTGTCTGTTTGATATGGAGTAACAACATATATACCAGTGTACATTGTATACCAGCTGCAACGCAATCCCCAGGATTGTAGCTGTGGCTCTTTACTCCATAAGCTTCACATTGCAACCTTGCTGTGCAGGAGAAGTGCAGCAAGAGCTTCTGACCAGCAAGCCAGCTTTTGCAAGGTTTGTTGAGCAGATCAAGGGCTCCCATCCAGCATTCTTTCAGCAGACAAAGCCTGCCAAAGCTGCGTCACAACAGAGCACTATGCTGTCCCCAACAGCCGCCTCTGCGCATGTGTCTCCTGCAAGTTCTTCCTGCCAAACTACTCCAAGCAACCTGCAGAATCCGGACCAGCAGCCAAGTGATCAACAGAAGAAGGGGAAGGGCAATGCCATCAGCATGTCACATGGCCTGTTGTCACATGCTGCTGAGCCTGGGTTTTCTGGCAACTGTACTCATGGTGCCTGGCCAGATCAGCGGTCATTTCATCCTCAGCATCAGGGGCTGGGATTGCCTGGAACAATGATGCATCCCCAGGGCCATAGTGTGGGGCCATTCCCCAATGTGCCCCAGATGCCTGCTCCCCCTCCTGGCTTTGCTCTAGTCCCCATTGCCTCTGACGGCAGCTTGCACTATCCAGGGGCAATAGTCAGTCCAAATGCTATTGGAGGTAACATGTGGCAGCCTCAGAGTGTTGGCTACTCAGCCCCATCTGAGCACAGTCAGGCAGCTCAGCAGCAGTTGTATCAACACAGTCCTCAGTCTTGCTCACGTAGTCAGTCAGGCCTCTTGCATAGTCAGCGCTTGCATCAACAGCACCAGCTTTCAGCACCAACTGCAGAACAAGGATGTCATCAGCATCACTGGCAGCTACAGCAGCAGCAGCAGCAGCAGCAGCAGCAGCAGCAGCAGCAGCAGCAGCAGCAGCAGCAGCAGCAGCAGCAGCAGCAGCAGCAGGCTGCTGGTCTGAATCATCGGAAACGCAAGACATCGGACAATCAGGATGTTGCCATCAATGGCAGCAGTGGCAATGTGCCAAATTCAAACGCTGGGGCAGCAGCACAGCTGCGGCAAAAATTGAAGACTGCTCTGCCCTCTATTGCCAGTCAGTCCCAGCCACAGAAGCTGGGGCCCTCAAAAGCTGTGTCACAGCAGGCCGTTGAGGTCCGGTCAAACCCCCTGTCAAAGGAGCCACAGCCTGGCCGATCATGTCCACCTTCCTCTGAGCGCCAGAATCTTGCTGATAGTGCGGCAGCTAAATCTGAGCACAGGCATGTTCGCTCATCTTCTGCAGAGGAACCTGAGCAGGACATGTACAGAGGGCCTCATGGACCTGACTGTGTGAGGGCTGATGATAAAACTCAGGTGAGTAAAGCCACATCATGATCTTTATGTTCTGGCTTTCTTCTGCGCCTGTTAGTCCAGCAAGACTTCTGCAAGCCTGATGACTTCATTTTGAATGATGCCTGCTGAGGTGACGTATCCACATGCCATGCCATGCCATGCAGCCTTCTTTTCTCCAATCTGTTGTAGCTAAGGTAAACACAGCATGCGCAGCATACACAGCAAGCACAGCATGCACAGTACGTACAGCACGCACAGCATGCACATGCTGGCAGACCCATGTCTGTCATGATCATTGTGCTAGTGGGTTAGCCAGTCTTGCTTTTGCCCTGCTGGCAAACATTTCATGCACCTGATGTGTTTACTGGCTGGCATGTGATGCATGTGCAGGTCAACTTTTTGGGAACAGGATCAGCTGAGCCCTCCAAGTACAGGGGTGCCAGTGCCATCCATATCAGGTGAGCTTCACACACAAGCACAGAGGCTAGGCGTAGACACCTGTGTGGCTGTAGCCCATCCATGCATAGGGCCCTTGCCATCAAGGCTATCCTATGTATGTGCTTGTAGCAACCATTTCTTTTGCTACACCGCTGATACCAAACAGGATCTGCGACATGGTACAGAGGTACATTAACATTTACTGCATCAACCATTTCTTGTATCCTGTCGCTAAGTTCAGAAGGGGTCTGTGACAGGGTACAAAGATACAGAGAGGCTCACACCTTTAGCAACAAAGGTGTAAACCTCTCTGTATCTCTCAGCTCATGCAAGTCCCTCTCTGAGATACACTGGATGTGTGCATGATTTGCCGTCTATGCAGTTTACAGGAAACAAGTGTCTTTTGTATGCAGGTTGGACAGCGGATGGGGGGTGCTGCTGGATGCAGGGGAGGGCTCCTGGGGGTCGTTAGTGCGTATGTACGGTCACAAAGCTGCATTTGATCAGGTATTACACAGATGTTGTCTTCATCTTGTGACCCTGAGACCTTGTTTTGCATTTAACACTTGATTTCGCCCTTTTGTAGCTGCAAGAGTATATGATGACCTGTGGCAGGATGTGATAGCAATAGTAATTGAAATGCAAGCTTAGCCATCATGGCATGAAGTGACTTGTATTGACACAAATGACACAAATCAATGGCTGTTTGTTCAGTGCTCATCACTGACTGGTGCCTGCTCACATCTGAGTGCTGAGGCAGGTGTGCCAGGAGCTGATTGGCCACATGTCTATCATGAGTGTTGGCAATGCTCATTGAGTCAGTGTCGTATGTCTTCAACACCAATGGACAAGGGAGAAACCACTATCGTTGTGTGCAGGTCAACAGCTTGGCATTGGTGTGGATAAGCCACAAGCATGCTGATCACATGCTTGGACTTCCCGCCATTCTGGCAGCGCGGCATGCCTCAAGTCCACCACTGCAGGTGCGCTTTTTGAACATAGCCATTGTTGTGCGTTTGCATGTTTGCTTTATCTTGTAGCAGTGTACCTGCAGAGATGGCATGCAGAACATATGTATTCTATAGTGCTAATAGTTGTGCCATGTGCTTTCCTGTTGCATCCACGCTTTTGCACAGCTGTATGCAGGTTGCTAAGGTATTGCGGCATGACTCATCATAGGCAAGCCCAGCTGTCAGCTTTAGTCAACCATGAGTCATCATGGCTGATATGTCGTTCGCAGGTTGTAGGACCCTCAGAGGCTGCCAAGTGGCTGTCAGACATCAGCACTGCTCAGCAGCTGCGGTACAGCTTCCTGCACTGTACTCAGCTCAACAGGATGAGTCAGCAGCAGCAGTTTGAGATGCTCAAGCATACAGGTGAGCTGACAGTCCAGTTTGCTTGTGGTACAGGGAATGGTCATGAACAACTTGATGGGTACATACTGCATGCACAATACGCACCCAAAGCAGTTTGACTCTATGACTGGGTTGTGCTGTATTGTTGTGCATGCAGTGCAGTCATGTCTCCCTGTCTGCTTACTGGCACCAGTTTGCCACCCCTCCCTCTCCCCCCCCAATGGAAAGTGTATATAGTGAGTGTTGCTGGTAAAACATGTAAGTGTTGTGTCCTACAGGTCTGGGGTCATTGAGAGCTGTGCCAGTCAATCACTGTTATGATGCATATGGGCTTATCATGCTGCACAAAGATGGCTGGAAGCTGGTGTACAGTGGGGATACTAGACCTTGCAGAGCCTTGCAGGAAGCTGGGAGAGAGTGTACACTACTAATACATGAAGCTACGTTTGAGCCTGAGCTGGTTGATCATGCCAAGGCCAAGAAGCATAGCACAACAGAGGAAGCTCTGCAAGTAGCTGCAACAATGTGTGCGTATCGCACTGTCTTGACCCATTTCAGCCAACGATACAGCAAGGTTCCTGTTGAGCTCAAGACAGGTCATGGGGCAAATTCAGCCATGATTGCTTTTGATGGCATGAGCATCCCTTTGACTTTGCTGCCTGATTTGCCACAGTTGGCAGAAGGTGTAGCACTTGTCTTTGCTGAAGAAGAGTCAGTAACAGACGTTGTTGCTTTCTCTAATGAATGAGCCATTGGATATTGGTTGACTTGCAGATTCCTTGTATACAGTGAAGCTAACAAACGAGTGCTTTTCGTTAGTTGAGCTGTGACGTGACTACAAGGCTATGCTGTGTTTATTGACATGACTAACTCATGTTGATGTTGGGCAAAGGTGCAAACTCTGATGTACACTGCACACTGACTGCCTACACATGACTGCACTGCATCACCGCCCCCTTGCCATTGCTTTATTCCCTGAATAACGCTTTATTCGACCTTCAAAGAAATTCCATACCGTCTCTCCTCACCAAAAATCCAGAGCATGTAACGAGAGCAGGACATGTAGCAAGAAGCATGTCATGCTCAGACATGAAAAAACATGAATATCAGCAAGGGCACACACACTTTGTGACCGTCAAGCATGCACTGAAAGCCTATGCAGGCCGTTTCTAGTAATGCACAGTCTTAATCAGCAAAGATTAAAACTAGCCAGAACAAAAATGGACTGAACAAAGCTGAATCTGTTGTGTTGTAGCATAAATTGGTTGCTCCAAGACTACCATGACAGCTTGGTCCTGACTGCCCTGTTGCGTGCTCTCTGCCCCAAAGGAATCAAGGTCTCCTGCTGAGGGCATGCAGTGTGGCTAGTGCTGCCGCCTGTCTGCCAGTACTTGCCATTCAAGCTGCTTTGGTGCAGGTCTTCTGCCTCCTGACGCAGCCTAGCATGCTGAGATGACTGATCATTACGTGAGTTGGCTCTAGGCTTTGGAGGCTTGGTGCTGGATTGGCAGCAAGCCAGGTGAAATGCCTGCTGTTCAAACTGGGCATGAGCAGCTTGCACATGCTGTGCATGCTGAGCCTGCTGTGCCTGCTGTGCTTGACTGGCCTGCTGCCTCCTGTGAGCTTGCAGTTGCACATCCATAGCTCTCCTGTGTCTGCTTTCTGCATCAATCTGGCGCAGCACACTTTGCAGCTTTGGCATTGCATCTGCCTGCTGCATCTGTTGCAGGGCAGGCACCACATCTGTGCCCAAGTCCATGTGAATCCTCCATTCACACCTGTTCAGGGCAGCACACCATTTGCTGCAATTCTGTGCTGTTATAGCACACAGTTCATACAGTATACAGAACCACTCTGGTTTTGGCTGCATGTGTATGTGTACTTAGGTAATGTACTGACTAAGGTGCTGTGCAATGCTGAGGTATTGACAGGTCAGCAACCAGCTGCACAGCAGAAAGCAGCTTGGGTGTGCCTGCTGTTCATGCAGACTTGATCATCTGCAAACAACATGACATGAAGCTTCATGTCACCTCTTCAGCAGTTCCAGCTGGCTTGCCTTCATGTCCTGCTGCCAGTGGCGAATCTGTGCTGGTGTACTTGGACCTGCCAGCGCTGCAGCAACATTGGTGTATGCCAGGTAGTTGGAGGTGATTACTGTTAGGTTGGAGTTGTACTGACTGGAGCAGCTCTCTGCAGAGCAACACAGTAGTCAGGTGCGCACAATGTCGTCACACTAGTTTGAAGGTAAGCATCAAGGAGGGCTGCAAGTGTGGGCTGAAGGCTTGGCTTTGTGCAATGCTCATTAAAATGGAATAGAGAACAGCAGATGCATTAACGGCCTGTGCATGAAGTAGGGTACTGCCAAGTGTGCATGCTTACTCCAGTGTGTAGGACTGTCTGTTGCAGAATGCAATGTTGTCTTGGGACTCATTAGCTTCAACTGTGAGAGGGTTATGATGTCCTGTTCATCAATTGCAAAGTGATGCTGACAATGCTCGTCAGCAAATGATGCTGGCATCACAATGCAGCAGGATCTTCTCACCCAAAATCCATAGAGCGCTGAGCAGCATAGTTGTATCCAGGTCCATGGGGTCTAAGCCTGCTCTCTGGGACAGTGCAAAGATGCCAGCCAAGGTCCACTCCAGCTGAGATGCTTTGCTCCATTGTTGCACCAGAGATCCTGCTGTCAGAAGCTCAGTAGACAGAGCCTCAGGGCACAGCTGAATGCTCAAGGGCAGAACTGAGAATGTACTTGGGCAGGGCAGAAGGTGGGAGGCCTGAAGCTTGGACAGAGCAGTGATGACTTGAGGGGATTGGCATAAAGCTAGGAATGCCATCAGAACACCAGATATGGGAGTGCTTGGGGAGGACATGATCTCGTCCATAATGTCGTTGTCATCTGGGGAGTCTGCCACTGACTCAGTCAGGTCCAGGTCTGGGCTTTGCACATCAGCACAGACTGGAGATGGCTTGCAGCAGGCTTCAGGGGAAATGGATTCAGAACAGAACAGGCCAGTGGAAGTAGCAGGTGCTGCTGGCTGCTGCTGATAAAGGCTTGCTTTGCTGTGCTTTTCGGTCTGTTTGCCAGGAAGGCAGTAGCTGGATGCGCTCTGATTCTCAGGTAAGGAGCTCGGTACTGCAGCGGTGAAAGAGTGGTGCTGTTGAGCTTGCAAGAAGGTGTGCTGAGTGGACTTCAAAGCGTGAGGCACAAAGTGGTGATGCTGTGAACAGTCGGTGTAGCTTGGCTGACTTGAGTATCTGACGTTTGAGCCTGCAAGGTTGCTGATACTGCCCTGCGGCTGGTCGTGGGACTGAACTAGCGGTGGAAGTCTGAAGGTCGGGTCCTGTGCTTGCTGGCAGAACGATGGACCAGAAGCAAAACAGTCGTCTGATGTGCTGAACGAGCCAGGTGGCCGAAAGTACGATCCGGTTGTGGCACAGCTGCTTGAGTCAAGCAGGTTTTCCTCTGGAAGCCGTGAGTAGGTAGCGGACGACTGTTGACGGCCTGGACACTGGTCACTGAAAAGTTTGAGGCTTGTCATCCTGTCAGGCAAGGCCGCTGATTCATCGCCTGACCGCTTCCGCTTGGCGCTTGCCTGGCCTGTCAGTGACTCCCATACGCCGCTCAGGTATTGCATAGGAGCCTCAGCACAGCAGGTACCACTTCAGGGTATGATATTCCGCAGCCGTGCAAGGCCTACAATACACAAGCGTGGTCAAGCCGAGTTGAAGAGTATCCTCTGCCGGTATCTGGCAGAGCATCGCTTGGTACTCACAAGCGTCAGTTATGTCACCTACCAATATACTGGACAAGCCGACTTCGGTTACAAAAGAGCTCCTGCCTGGCTCCGAGCCATCAACAGCGAAACTCGGGGCAAATGCAGCCTCTGCAAGCGTAGCAGAGCTCAGCGCATCAGCTTGACTGTGACACTCTGGCGTGCTTCAGTTTGCTTTCGGGCTCTTGCGCTGTTTGCAGTACAGCTCAAATTTGATGTCGTTTCATGACTGAACTTGGCGCGTAATCATGACGTGAGAAAGCCCGCCAGTTGCCCAAAGCTGTGGTATCAATACTTTGCGTCGCACCCGCTGAAGCATGTGGAACGCATGTGGAACGCATGTGGCTCCGTGTACTCGGGCAGCATCATGTTGCAGTCTCACTTCAAGCCATATGGCATCATGGTATCATGCATGACTCAAGGCCTACTGATCTTGATCCTGCGCATTCTCGTATTAGGCCGTTCGCTTGCCTATCACATTATGGTATCTCCTGACAGCTGTAGCATTTGAGCCGTTGCTGGTTTAACGGACGAGCCCTAGACCATAGAAGATAGCGTGTAAAACCACACAGTTCCTTGTGAGCAGGCAGCTGCCAATCGGCTTACCTCTTCACATGCTCACCTATGAGTCATGTGCTACAGATTTGACCAGTCAACAGTGCAGACCGTTACAGCTGGTGTCGAAAGATTCCTTTCGTCTCTTTGTGCTGTGGTTCAAACAGTACTGGGCTCAGAAGAAAGATTAAGGTTGTGATGCACCATTATTGGACGTCAATGTGAATGTCGAATATATTATTCTACATAGCACCAGCTATAGATCACATTGCGGTTGCCACGTGTTGCATCTGCAGTTGACAAGTTCTGTTCAAATGCCTCTCAATTATCTGCAGTGAACCCACTGCATTCCCAATTATCCACCTAGTAGACTTTGAACCTTGGACAAAATTTTGCAGTTTACTGCATGCCCTGGCAAGATGGATCATACTGACCTTTATGCAGACAGTTGCCCATTCACTCTGCATAGGTGTACCTTACATATTGCTTGCTGAGCGGTTTTGTCAATAATTTAAATCTTGCATGAGCGGACATACGCCAACAGCTGTGCAGGTGCACAGCGTTAAACATGGCATGAACACACACTCACTAGATGGTACATCATTGAACTTGATAGATGCAAACACCAGATGACACAGGCAAGCAGCTCACAAAACTGTATTGCCATCCAACAGCACCAGGTTGTCAAGGCACAGCTGCTGAGGCAGGTCCCCAGTGTTGCTGAAGACAACCTGATCAATGCTCTCAGGACTCACACCTGCATCACCAGCACTGAACCTAAGAAGTGGCCTCAAAACTGTCCATGGCAAACTGTCACAGCTGTTGTAGGGTGAAACTTGACTGGGAAAGCAGTCTGTTACAGCAACAGAGCCTCGACACACTGGTCAAGAATTTGTTGATGTCAATGGCAAGCAGAAAGCTGTCAGGTCGTAACAGATGAAGATGATGCACATCTGAGCACTGGCAATTTCCCGATGCCTGATGTGATGTGCATTCTCCAGTGTTGGTGCAATGCCAATGGGTGAGTCCCATGGTCATCACATGGCTAAAACATGAAACTGCCAAGTATGCAGATGACATGATGTCAGATCAAGATCGATGCGTTCGGCAGCATATTGCGCAAATCCTTGCTCCAGGTGGACACCACACCTGGACATCCTTGGAATGACAGAGCGTTTGGACCGGCATGTGTGGAGGAGTTCTGGAAGGCACCTAGGTACACTGTGTAGCTCAGCATGTCAGGGGGCACAAGAGCGGTAGAGGCCAGCGGTGTCAGATCAGCTAGAATCAGATCTGCACATGAGCCCTGCAGTGCATCATGGAGCTGGTGAGCCCAAGGGACCATGAGCATTGTGCAGCCTTGTTGGCAACAATGCCATGCAATGTTGACTCTCAAAGAAGTTCCAACTCAGCAGAAGACAGACTAATTCATCCGCCGGAGTGGTACACAGGGTACACACATAAGGTGCAGCAGGATCATCACAGCAGCACGCTCTATGGCATGTTTGACAGCAGAGTCCGCTCAACAGCAGATGTCATGGATGTAAATACTGTGCCTAATGCAGTGGCTTGAAATAAATGTGGAGGTGTACCTGAGGAAGCGCATTATCAGTGGTGGCAAGGGTCAGCTGCAGGTCAGGAGTACTGGTCATATACTGTGCCCAGAAACTCATCGAAAGCTTGCCAAGAAAATAGCCTTGGCCTGGTGCCGTGAAGACAAGGGTGCCATTGGAAGATATGCTGGAGCACTGAGTGATGAGTTCTCCAGCGCCGACAGCAGAGGCATTCTGGTAGAGGTTGCTATTGTAGCTCTGAGCAGTCCAGTTGTTCAAAAGAGTCTGGTTGTAGATCGGCCTGCAGGCAATAGCAACCTTCAGCATTTGGCGTGAAGCCAAGACTTGCATCCCATTGAGCAGCTGAAGGCCAGCGCCATGTCTTGTGCACTGTACAAAAGCGCTCAGCCGGTTGTACCAGTAGATACGACTCAGGCTTTGCAGTTTGCTAAGGGTACAGGCTGCAGCTAGCACGGTCCACAGACCAAGGCCGGCATCACTGTGCATACAGAGACGCTTCTACAGACGCGTGCACAAGCACAGTGCTCACCACATGGACAATGTTCACGTGGACTTACCCTGGAAGGTTTGCAGAAGTGTCCTCGTCACCTTCAAGGCTGCCAGTATTGCCAGGCCACTGACTGCGAGGCTTGTCCCAGTAGCCAGCAGGAGGGTACTGAGTCCCAGGGGGTGGCTCCTGCCCCACAGCAGGGGGTGCAGGGGTAGGAGCAGGGTCAGTGGAGTTGTAGTCACAGGGTACAGACCGCCATTGAAGGCCAATGACACCCCATTTGGTGTCAGCCAGCTGCAGGAGGCATCTCAGAGGTCAGCGCTGCATAAGAGGGTTGGTGTTGAGGTGGTGGAGGAGTTTGCCAGTGGTGGACGCCATGCCATGGGCTGTTGGTGAGGAAGAAGGGTTTGTAACCTGTTACCGCGAGTAATGCAAGAGTAATGAAGAGAGCACCTTACAGCAACCTGCAAAATCATTTCTGTGCAAGGCAAGCAGGTGTCCATGCGCATGCATCTGTCCATCCAAGAAACGCATTGATCACAGAGGCTGTTTGCTGATGCAACTGCTGTCGTGCTATGCAAGGTGTTACACACACGCTATACCTTCTCAAATGCCCAGATAGACATGTCATAGTGCGTCATGTCTCCACAACACCTGCACTCAGAGTCAAGACAGAAGTTGAATAGAGGAAACTTGTGCAGGCAGCAGACACCACGGATAGTGGAGGGTCTGCCATCATATCTTTCCATGAGTGAACATCAGCTCATTCTCTTGTCTCTCACGAAGTGCGTACCAGCGCTTGTTTGAAGCAGCATTGGCCGCATAGTTGCAAGGGCAGGTGTCTGTGATTCTGAACACAACGCTCTGGTCTGGATTGTAGCAAGCAGATGTTCGATCATACTCCTGGCCGTTCCCATCTGTAAAACTGATAGGGTTGCACTTGACTTCAAAGCAAGACCTGCAAGTACGGTATAGAGTCTACAGATTGGCCTCTGTAGACGGCAGCTCCAAGTCCCTTTCATAGTCTACTTTCTCACCCACAACTGCCGAGGTACAATGGATTGGCATCGGACATTGCAGCGACGTCCCAGCCTAAGGGCTCACTCTGCAAAGTCATCACCATATGAGACGAGAATATGGTGACGCAGCAGACTAGTTATGACATATACGAGCGTGCCTGAAAAATGTAGTAGAATCCACAGCTCCCCTGGTGAATTGACCATCCATCTGTACCGTAAAATGTGGCCCTTCCTACCTGCCAATCAGATTGTGAGGAAGCTGTGTCCAGGGCAGCAAACGCTGCTAGCAGGACAGCGAGCATTCTCATACTTGACATTGCAGTTCGCAATTAACAAATGCAAGGATGCACGTCACCGCTTCGGTCCGCGTTTCAGTTGAACGCAACTCACATCCAGGTTCGCAACACTTTTGTCGTTTGTGTTGTTATTTGAATATATGTTGAGAAATATATATAACTAATTTGGGCAAATCACCATCATCCCTGGTGTCAGTCGCCAGGGGATTTAGCTCAGTTGGGAGAGCGTCAGACTGAAGATCTGGAGGTCAATCGTTCGATCCGGTTAATCCCCGAGAGGATTCACCTCTAATCCACGCATGTGGAATCTGAATTTTGCTTTTGATTTTGCTGCCTCGTCATCGTTGCACAACTATTTTCCGAATTTACATTGAGACCTCATGCTTTTGTACAGCACTATGAGCTTTGCGCATATACAATGTCATGTTTAAAGGTCATGAGACTAGTATACGTGTACATGGACATGTACACAACATTGATGCAATGTACCGGTATGTAATGTTGTACATATAGTTGTATGCGTGGTGTACATGACTCGCTGCTTAGTTTGCTTCACACGCAACCTCTCAGCGCAATTACTTCGTGATGCACATGTGTACAGCCACTGCAACCTGTTAACAACTTTGCAGTGCAACACCAAATTTCGTATTCATCGTTAACATGATCATTCATCAATGGCCAAGGCAGTACAAAGTGCCATTGCATGCTGTGATAGCCAACGTGTCGTGCGTCAGCAGTCTGGGCTGGCTGCCGTCTTGTGCATCAGCAGTGTGCTAGCAGTCTCAACATGTGTGCATGGCTCACCAGTTCCAGCACAACTGTCACATTGCAAGGCCGGCTTCATAATCACCCTGAGCAGATAGTTGAGAAGTTTTCGCTCGCTCAAGGAGCGCCAACGCCCGTGAATCGTACTTGATCATAAACAAAACCGCATTGCCTCCCTGTAGAATGGCACAGAGTGAAGCTGGAAAATGGCAAGTGGAATGGCAAGTGGAATGGCAAGTGGAATGACAGGTGGAATGCAGCGTGATTGACCCTGCAGCCAAAGATTGAGCAGGGCTGTTGCACAGCACAAGTTCATGGTGTCAAGAAACAGCACAGCTGTCAGGATGCAGGGTCATGGTGATGTAGACTGGCTTAAAGTGGAACTGGAACGGCAAGTGGAACGGCAAGTGGAACCGCGAGTGGAATGCAGCCTGATTGGCCCTGCAACCAAAGATTGAGCAGGGCTGTTGCACAGCACAACTTCATGGTGTCAAGAAGCAGCACAGTTGTCAATATGCAGTGTTCCGGTGATGTAGAATGGCTTAAAGTGGAACTGGAATGGCAAGTGGAATGGCAAGTGGAACCGCAGTGTGATCAGCACTAAAGAGGGCTGTTGCGCGTGGCAAGGCGTAACGCCTGCTTTGCTGTACTTTGATTTGCGTCTGGAGTACCTTTGAGCTCACCGCCTTCACTGAGGGCGAATGCTTTGCCGCGCTCTGAAAACTTTGATGACAAATTCTTTGACAAACGTGGTGCGCGCAAGCCAAAAGCTGTTGTGACAAAAGCACTTGCAGGCTCAGCAAACCTAATATGGCAGACGCCTCAGCTATCGGTGCGTTTGGCTTAGCAGGCAGGAGGTTCACGGCGGAGGCAAAGCTCACCATGCATTTGCATTTGCTGCAGAGACTGCCAACACTGCTCTGCAACTCAACAAAGATGCGACACAGCGTGCAGCTAGTAAGGAGCCTAAGCCAGTAGACGTTCAAGCTTTGATGAACTCGGACCCGCGTTTCATTGCTAGGCTCATTCAACAGCTGGACACCCAGATGCATAACATGCAAGATGAGAAGCGCCGCAGACAGGAGGCCATAGCTGCAGACACTGAGGAGTTGAACAGAATAGACAAGGAGATTGCCACACACGTCCAGCCAAGACTTGTTGAGTGACGCTCCTTTCATCGAGACAGCAAAATGCATTTGTCAAACTGCTATCAGAGAAGCTTATGCACCAAGTTGGCAGTCTTTCCTTCTGTTTGTTGTGCAGAATGTTGGATGCATTGCACTGCAATCTATTTGTCTGGCAGTGCATGTGCTGACGTGCAGCCCACAATCTGTGTTGACCACATGCTCTGCGCTTGTTGACCTTAATCCAATTTTTGAGCCTTGAGAGCTTGTATGCCTGCAGGACGCATTGGCAAAGGCTTTGTTACAGAAAGAGCAGATGCGCACTGAGCTGAGGCAACAGCTTGAGACGCAGTCCAAGACATTCAGTAGTGTTGAGAAAGATGCACAGAATCTGCTGCTGAAGGCTCTGCATGCAGGCCGAAAGGTCACAGTAAGGACCCTCACCTTTGCCAACCACCATCAAATTATCATTCAATGAGGGCATTGCCGTTTTAGATGCAGCACTGTTATGCTTTGCTTGCATGCAGCGTATAGCAATTGCATGATGTATTTGCTGGTGCTGAGGTGTGCTTGGCAACTTTGTTTCTCTCCAAATGTGCCTCTCACAATGGCTTGTCTTGTGTGCAGCGAGATAATGCTTCCGGGTTGCTGAAAGAGGTGAGAGGGTACAATGCTGCTGAACCCACCACCAAGCTCATCAAGAGCAGCAGGCAAAAAACGCCAAAGCCATCTTGAGCGCATGCTAGCTGTAGCCTTATCTAAAACACGTAAAGCCACATAATAGATGAATCATGTCTGTATTCGGCTCAACAGCATGTTGAGGATCCGCAAATGTGTCAATGACACTGTGACAGCTTTCTAAATTTCTACCCCTGGCAAATTTCATCAATGTTTCTGTAGACTTCCTGCTTCTGAATGTCATGCACATGCCGTCTGTATACTTTCCTTTCTGCTGCTGAAAGTCATGCACATGCCGTCTGAATACCATTCTGTAACTGCAATCGACAAGCAACACTACTTTCAATCCCTCTGGACAAGCTGCATGACGGCTGCACGCACTCATGTAGCTTCTGATGGGTACACTACAGTGCTTGATACCATAATAGAAGAGCTGCCAGTGATCTGACCAAACAAAGCAGGGTTGTCCATGCACAGGATAAATCACTGTCTACTCTTTCTTCACAAATTAGGACACAACCAGAAGACTGTGATTTCAGAAAGCTCTACCCACTGTCACTGTCTCAGAAGATGCGCTGCAACCAGGATTAGGAGCGCGACCAGAACAAACCTGCAAGCATCAGGCCATTGTCATGACATCATTGTTTCAGCGGCACATATGCAAAGCTGGTGCCTGCAACGCAATGCAAAGCTGCTCACAAGCATTTGTCATGAAGCATCATGCTGCTGCCAGCCATGACATGACCTCATGATGTCAGGGCTCAGCTTGCACAAACCAAGGCTTCAACGTTGTATCAGCTCCACCATGCGTGATGCATTGCACAAATTTTTGATGATTGACAAGAGGTGTATGGTGACATACTTCCAGGGGCCTGCTAGGAGCCCTGGTTTCTGCTGGCTCTTGATGAGCTCAGGGGTGCTGCGCCCTAGACCCTTGGCACACAGCTCCTGTAGGTTCTGGCTGGCTGCTAGTGTCTTGTCAGCGTTTGGATCATTGGCAGCAGCTGCTGACTTAGACCTGTGTGCAACCAAGCACAGTCAATACAGCTCATAAGGAATGCAACAGGATGTTCAAAGGGACTCTCTGCTTGGTGCTGCTAGAGAACTTCAGCCTTGCCTTGCAAACAGATGCTCGGCACTTGTGCTGCAAAGATGCATTGACGTGGAGAACCCTTTGCCACAATGCTTTACTCCGCCGCAGATTGCGGAGTAAAGGAGACTGTTATTCATGAGGTTTTGCGAAGTTTAATAGGAAATACAGCAATAAACGCAGCGATAGACTCAAGCCAGGTCTGTCTTCACGCTTTGCCCTGGCTGGTTGTGCCGCATACAGGCTCTAGAATGCACATTGCTGTTGACTCACTTGGTAGTAATGGTGGTGGCAAAGTGGTGGAAGATGTGGTACACCTCCTTCATGGTCTGGACCTGCAGCATGAAGCTGGCAACCTGCCCCCTCCGCATCTTCACCACACCTGTTACACAGCACTCACAGACTGGGGTCTACCAGCTCGCACAACGCAGGCACCAAAACACCAATCAGAGTTTTCAATCCAAGAGCAATGGCCTGAAAGTTGTCGGGGAAAGCACCATGCTGGATGTCACTGCATTGGGCTGCTGGCATATGACATCTATCTGAAGCATGACTGTCTGTCAAATCCTGTGCCCAGCAAACAAAAGTCATGCCTGCAACACGGGCTTCTGCTGCTTTTTGGTACTGCTGCCAGTGCTGTTTTGCGCACAACCTCATGCATGTTGCCAGGCTGCCATCAAGACTGTGCTAAGAATGCATAAACAGAATGTGCTGTACTGCTGCTATTTATAGAGTGCATGCATCTCTTCAAAACTTGCCAAGACCAGGGTGCAGAAGCGGTACCAGTGAAGACTTTTGGGTTGTTGTAGCAGAGGGCCAATGTGCCAACTGCCATGACCTGGGGAATAGCACAGAACCTGAAGTTTTGGGGGTTCCTGACTTGCTCCATGTACCGGAGGCACTCTGGCGCATGCCTGTGGGCAACACCACAGTCAGCTTCTGCACATGCTCACGTGGCCTCAGCAAGGATTGGGGAAGTCGCACAACTGTGCTGCAATTGTTGCATCAGCTTCATCTCTTTCAGGATCCAGCAGTGATCAAGCTCAGATGGTTTCTTGACGTGATTACTGACTGCCAATGTGAATGTAGCAGAGCGGAGCAATGCCATAGACCTAATGCCATAGACCTAATGCCATAGACCTAATGCCATAGACCTAATGCCATAGACCTAATGCACATCTGCTGGACTTCAAGACAAGCTTCAACATCCTTGACTGTGTTGCAGCAGCCAAGGGGCAAGAAAGGCTACAAATGCAGCGATCTAGCCCACTACCTCCTGTCTGGCTTGCCTTTGATGCAGTGTGCACACTGTAAAGTACAGGTGTGGCAAAGTGCATATTGCTGACTCATCAAGCAAGGTGGTCATGTCAGACCTGAGGGCGTCTGTGACCATGTGGTTAAGACACTGCACAGCTTGGCTTGCATTGCTGGGCTCCTTGAAGTCTGCCAGGGCTTCTCCGTACAGCCCCCATATCTCCTTTGGCCAAAACATCCTGGACAAGCAGACCATGTGAGCCACGTGCAAAGACATGGCGGGACCCGCATGTGGCGAGTGTGATGCTATGCAAATAGTCTGATGCCTTGCAGCGCTTGCAACAGGCAACAGGCCAAGGCAGCAGAAACAAAAATCACAGAGATGCTTG